>Ga0153956_1000020_pt1 | contig 294902 bp, 250 predicted proteins | sample TSFL040MetaG_FD_104704 | JGI IMG/M metagenome (GOLD analysis project Ga0153956, IMG submission 104704) | Attine ant fungus gardens microbial communities from Florida, USA - TSFL040 MetaG | ecosystem: Host-associated > Fungi > Mycelium > Unclassified | place: USA: Florida, Wekiwa Springs... | reverse complement strand
CAGGCAAGGCACGTCCCAATCTTTGGCGATGCGGTGTTTCTTCGCCAGCAGCTTGAGGGCTGCGAGGCGACGGCCACCGGCCACCACTTCGTAATGCTCGCCATCGGCGGATGCGATCACGATCAGGTTTTGCAGCAGGCCCACGCGCTGAATGCTCGAGGCCAGTTCAGGGATGGACATGCGCGGGGTTTTGCGCACGTTGCGGCCCGTAGGGCGCAGCACCAGCCGCGACAGCGGAACCAGAATCATGTGCTTGCTCGGGTCGGCGGCTTGCAACATGTTGGCGGCGCTGCTGGCTGCGGTGTTGACGGCGTGGGCTTCGGTAGTGGTAACGGCGTTCATGGTGTATCTCCAATCGAGTGAAACAAGGAAATGGAGGGGAACCGCCCCTCCGGCGGGGGAAGGTTTCAGGCTTTGAGGGCGCGCATGCCATCGGCCAGCAGCCATAGGGCACGGTTCAGGCGAATGTCCGAATCAATGCCCTGCACGGGGCGGGTCTGCTGCCTGCGGCCATTGGCAGAACGGCCATGCAATCCGCCTTTGGTCAGGTTTTCTTGGGTGCGGTTGAACACGCTCCACAAGTCCGGGCGGCGATCTTCAAACCGGCGCGGCATCAGGATTTGCGACTCGGTGATGGGCGCGGGCTTGTTCGGGTCGTCGTACTTGAGGGTCAGCGCGGCGCGGGCGAACACTTCGGCCTCGCGTTCGTCGAGCGTGATAGCGCGCATGGCATCGCGGGAATCGCGCACACGGTCAAAGCCGCGCAGCACCTCGAAAGCGCCTTCGATGACTTGGCCCGCCACGTCGCCTTTATGGGGCACGCGCACATCGGCCACGGTGTCGCCGCACACAAGGCCATTGCTGCAAACAAAGCGGAACTGGCCCGCCAGCATCTGATAGCTGCTGGTGCCGTCGTGCGAGTTCAGCAGGATGATTTCATTGGCTTCCGCGCCGTTGATCTGGCTGGCATGGCGCAGGCGCAGCATGTGTTTCGTGTGTTCGCGCTTGCCTTCATCGCGCACGCGGGTCTGCGTCACCATGAAGGGCTGAAACCCTTCCTTGCGAAGTTCGGTCAGAACCGCCGCCGTGGGGATATAGGCGTATCGCTGCGAACGGCTCTCATGCGGGGCATCCGCGAAGATGGACGGCGCTACACGGTGAATCTGGTCATCGGACAGCGGGTAGTCGCTGCGCAGCGCGGGGGAGTGGGAAGCGAAACGGGTTGCAAGCATGTCGTTCTCCTGACTTGGCTGTTGAAGAAAGCGCACACCGGATTCCTAGATTCGGAGCCCAGCCTTTCGGCTGTTCGGTGCGGTCGGCACGAGGAACCCGGTTGGCCCTGTTGCCACCGTCTTTCCTGAGTTCATCGCCCGCGACGGTCAGGAGCGCGCGGACGGGGGCCGTCAAGGACACGAGCGCAGGGTTGGTGCGGCCCGCAGCGGAGCGAGGACACGGCCCTGCGCGCCTTGACGGCACACGGCCGCGGGCTACAGTCGCGGACAAGGTGATGGAGTCAGGGAAGACGGCTGGACATGGCAACGGCCGCCTCTGTGTGCCGAACCGCACGGCAAGCGAAGTGCGCAGGCCCGAAGCTGGAAGCCGGGCCGGAGGCGTCAGCCGAGTGGAGCGAGGGAACGATGGAAGCCCGTCAGGGGCGAGACGCCGCAGGCGGCTCGATGCGCTCGCGCACGACAGCGCGACCGGCCATCTCCCAGGTGGCCGGGGACGCCCAGCCTTCAAGGTTCGATGAGCACCAGGCGTAACACGTCCCACGCATCGGGAAGCGGGTTTTGCTGTGGCTGCGGATTTCTGGCCGAGCCGGCGCAGCCGGTTCGGCGGTCTTTAGGGGTGCCAAGCCTTGCGCGGCGGGGATAGCCCGCAGGGCTTTCCCCTAGAGGCAAGCGAAGTGCGCAGCGCCCCGGAAGGGGCGCGAAGGCATCAGGCCGAGTCGTCAGGACGCAGGCAGGATTGCGCAACCGGCACCCACGGCGAAGTCGAGTTCAGCAGATAGCGCGCTCCACGCGCATAGGAGCCCGAAAGCCCGCTGGGCCGGTAGAACCCAGTAATGCGGCGACGGAACTGCACACCGTATTCGTTGGTGTAGATCACCGCGTCACCGATCTTGAAGCGCAGCGGCTGGCCGTTCTCCGGCGCGAAGGGCTTGAGCGCATCGTGTTGCGCAGTGATTTCGATGATGTAGTCGTGGTGGCTGCTCATGGCATGGAACTCCTGTGATGATCGAGAAAGCACAAGGAGCGCCTTGCGGCGCCCCAGAGCCAGGTCAGACGACGATCCGCCCGGCCAGCCGCGCATCGCGCGCATAGGCGCTCAACCGTTTCTCGCCACGGAAAGACAGATCGCGCTCGATCGGCAGGCCCAGCCCGCCGCGCACGCTCGCCAGCTCGTTCAAGCTGACCCAGCCGATTTCCGGCTCGCCCAGGCCCAGGTCGCAAAGACCAAAGGCGTGGTCGTGGTCGTCAGGATCAATCTCGGTCAGCAGCCAGGTTGCGCCGCCGTCCGGCGTGAACAGCTTGACCACCGGGGCCGGGTCGAAATCTGGGTTCTCCAGCGATGCGCGGCCGTTGGCCAGCAGCACGATGCGCTGCTCGGCAGTGATGGGTATGTTGTTCATGGTGAACTCCTGAAAGGTTGCCGGGCGGAATTGCCCAGCCCTTCCGGGGCACGGTGCAGCGCAAGCAGTCAGGGGTCGCAGACGGCCGACAGGACGCAAGCGCGCACCAGCGCGCGCCGCCCTTGACGGCGAGAACGCCGTGGCACGATGAGGGGAACAGCAAGACCGCCTCCCTCACACCTCCACGCACCCCGGCATTCGGCAAGTGCGCAGCACGCGCAGGCCCGCGAGGGCCGGAGTTGCGCCATCGGGCGCAGCAAAAAGGGGCCGAAGCCCCCTTGGGTCAGATCAGGCCATGTTCGGCAAAGGACGTGGTGATGCTGCCCGCGACGATGATGTGATCCAGCGTGCGAACGTCCACCAGTGCCAGCGCCTCCTTGAGCCGCTGCGTGAGCGCCCGATCAGCGGCGCTCGGTTCAGGACTGCCGCTCGGGTGGTTGTGCGAAATGATGACCGCCGCCGCGTTGAGCCGCAGCGCCTCCTTGACCAGCTCGCGTGGATACACCGATGCGCCGTCGATGGTGCCGCGGAACATCTCGGCGTACTCGATCAGGCGATGCCGCGTATCGAGAAACAGCACGGCGAACACCTCATGCTCGAAGCCGGCTAGTTTGGCGCGCAGATACTCCTTGACCGCCGCTGGCGAAGTGAACGATGCACCACGCTGCATCTTGTGTTCGATGGCCTGGCGCGCAGCCTCCAGAATCTGGTCGGCGGTGGCCAGCAGGTAGCGGCCCTGTGCATCGCGCACCATCAGCGAGGAATCGAACGAGAAAAAGGACAGTTGCGACATGATCGTGCTCCGGTTGCTCGGGCGGAATTGCCCGGAACCGTGTCCAGCACGGCGCAGCGCAAGCAGTCAGGGGTCGCAGACGGCCGCCAGGACGCCAGCGCGCACCAGCGCGCGCCGCCCTTGACGGCGAGAACGCCGTGATACGGTGAAGGGAACAGCAAGACCGCCTACACCCGCCCGCTGCACACCCTCGGCTTTTTGGAGCAAGCGGAGCGCGCAGGCCCGCCAGGGCCGAAGGCGTCAGCCGAGCAAAGCGAGGGAACGATGGAAGCCCGCATGGGGCGAGACTCGCGCAGCGAGGCTCGATGCGCAGCACGACAGCGCGCCGGCGGAACGCCGGGACGCCCGACTGCTGGGAACAGGGCTACTCGGTGTCGGTCTTGCGCTGTTCGATCTGCAACTGCGCCCGCTGCGTTGCCTGTTGCAGCCGTTCCGCCAGCACGCCCCTCGGCGGCAAGGCGGTCAGGTACTCGGCGACGTGGATGCCCGACTTGTCCAACTCCAGCAATTCGATCTGCTCGCGTTTCTTGCCGGTGCAAAGGATGATGCCCAGCGGTGAGGCTTCCTCCGGCTCCCGTTCGTGCTTGTCCAGCCAGCGCAAGTAAAGCTCCATCTGGCCCTTGTAGGCCGCCTTGAACTCGCCGACCTTCAATTCCACCGCCACCAGCCGCCGCAGCTTGCGGTTGTAGAACAGCAGGTCGAGGTGGAAATCCTCGTCGTCAATCGGGATGCGCTTCTGCCGGGCCACGAAGCTGAAACCCGCGCCCAGCTCCAGCAGGAACGACTCCATTTCGCGGATGATTGCCGCCTCCAAGTCGCCTTCCTGCCAAGTGTCGCGCAGCCCCAGGAAGTCGAGGATGTACGGGTCGCGCATGACCAGGGCGGGCGACATGCGCTGCGCATCGCGCAACGTCGCCAGCTCCTGCGCGATCGTCTCGCCCGGCTTCTGCGACAGCGCCGTGCGCTCATACAGCATGGAGTCAATGCGCTCGCGCAGCGTCCGCACGCTCCAGCGTTCGGCGCTCGCCATCTGCGCGTAGTAGTCCCGCTGGAGCGGGTCTTTCAGCGGGATCAGGGCGATGAAGTGCGTCCAGCTCAATTCTCGTATCAGTGATACGAGAATCTGCTCGTCGGGAAAGGTGGCTGCGAACTGCACCATGCGGCGCAGGTTCTGCTCGGCAAAGCTGTTGCCGTACTCCTTCACCAACTGCGCCGCCAGGGTAGGCAGGACTTCCTTGCCATAAGCGCCCCGGCGCCCGTCCAAGACCTGCGTATGGATGCGCTGGCCGATGCGCCAGTAGAGCATCGTCAGCTCGCTGTTCACCGTCGAGGCGGCGCGCTTGCGCGCCGCCTCGATCAGTGCCCGAATGTCGCCCAGCAGCGCCGAAGGCGTTGCGGACGACGCTGCGGATGACCGGCGCGTGTTCATGCTGCCGCCTCCGCAAGCTGGCGCGCGCCCGTGATGGCCTGGCGCCGGATGGCCACCAGCTCGGCCGCATCGCGCACCGGCTTGTCCTCGGTGTGGACGTAGTGCATGAACATCGCCACGGTCTTGTGGCCCGTCAACTTCATGCCCACTTTGGTCGGCACGCCGGAATTGGCAATATCGGTGGTCGAGCGATGGCGGATGCCGTGCGTGCCGACGTGCGGGACGCCGGCGGCCTTGAGCACCCGGCACCAGCCGCCATAGTGCTCGCCAAAGGTCAGGTGCTTGGTCGGGTCGTTGGGCGATGGCAGGACATAGGGGCAGCCCTCCCGGCGCGGCGCCGTCGAAAGCAGCCGATAAGCTTCCTCGCTCATGGGCTTGGAAATGCCGCCGACCTTGCTGTCGGGCCACACCACGCGCCGGTTCTCGAAGTCCAGCCAGCTCCATTCGAGCGGGCAGATTTCGGAGCGCCGGGCGGCGAACTCGAATTGCAGCCGGATCGCCAGCGGGATGACGTAGTTCTCCAGCCCTTCCGCCTCCAGCTTCTCCAGATGGCGGAAGATCCGCACCATTTCTTCGTCCACGATGAGCCGGGTTTCCTTGCCCGGCGGGTACATCGGGACGTGGCGACACGGATTCGTGCCGTCCGGGCGGTAGCCCCACACTTCGGCCAGATTGAACATCTTGCGCAGCACGCCGAAGGTCTTGTTCGCCTCGGTCGGCTTGTAGGCCAGCTTTTCCATCAGCCCGGCAATGTCGGGCCGTTTCACGTCATGCACCTTCTTGCGACCCAGCAGCGGGATGATGTTGCGGTCGATGACGCCCTGATAGCCGTCCTGCGTGCTGGGCTTGTTGCGCTTCTTGGAGTAGTCCTCCATGAACTTCTTGCACAACTCGGCCATCGTGGGCGCCTTGCGCGCCTCGGCCTTGGCGCCGCCGGGGTCGCCACCCCGGCGAACCTCGGCCAGCCAGTCCTGTGCTTTGACTCGTGCCTGTTCGACGGTCAGCTCCCCGTAAAGCCCCAGCGAGGGCTTGCGGGGCTGGCCGGAGTTCGTGCGGTACTGGAGCATGAACACCCGGCGGCCTGTCGGGGTAATCTTGCACAGGAAGCCGGGCACCACGGTATCCCGCAGTTCAACATCCTTGGCCTGGGGCTGCGCCGCCTCCACGGCGGTCTTGGTGAGCTTGATCTTTGCCATGATGACTCCTTGGAACGACCCGGATTCCAGGAGCCAGATAGGAGCGGCGCGAGGGGAAACCGGATCAAGTTTCGGAAAGCACCGGCATATGATGGACGCGCGTAAGTTATTGATAAACCTGCTGTATCGAGCTACGGCGCAGTCCAGCGAAGTACCGGGCTGGAGTCATCGTGAAACAAAAAATCCGTGACGATCAATCTGAAAGCCGACGAGGGCAAGGAAATCGTGCGGCGCCTCGCGAAAGAGGCCGATATCGTGGTCGAGAATTTCCGTCCGGGTCTGCTCGAAAAGCTGGGGCTCGGCTATGACGTGCTGTCCGCCGAGAACCCCGGCCTCGTGATGGTGCGTCTGTCCGGCTACGGGCAGACGGGTCCGTATCGCGATCGGCCCGGTTTCGGCGCGATCGCCGAATCGATGGGCGGCCTGCGTCATATCACCGGCTATCCGGATCTGCCGCCGCCGCGTATCGGCATTTCGATCGGCGATTCGATCGCCGCGCTGCACGGCGTGATCGGCGCGCTGATGGTGTTGCATCACAGGCAGGTGAACGGCGGCAAGGGGCAGGTGGTCGACGTCGCGTTGTACGAAGCCGTCTTCAACATGATGGAAAGCGTGGTGCCCGAATACGGCGTGTACGGAATGGTGCGCGAGCGCACCGGCGCATCGCTGCCGGGGATCGTGCCTTCGAATACCTATCCGTGCCGCGACGGCAGCATCGTGATCGGCGGCAATAGCGATCCGATTTTCAGGCGCCTGATGATCGCGATCGAACGCGACGATCTCGCCCACGATCCGGCGCTCACGCATAACGACGGGCGCGTGCCGCGCACCGCGGAAATCGACGCCGCGATTGCCGCGTGGCTGTCCACGCGCACGATCGACGAGGCGCTCGCGGTGCTCAATGCGGCCGACGTGCCGGTCGGCCGCATCTACAGCGTCGCGGACATGTTCACCGATCCGCAGTATCTCGCGCGGCAGATGATCCAGCGTTTCAAGTGGCAGGACGGCAAGGAAATCACGCTGCCGGCGGTCACGCCGAAGCTTTCGGCGACGCCCGGCGAGACTCGCTGGCTGGGGCCGGAACTGGGTGAACATACCGATGAAGTCCTTCAATCACTAGGTTATGATGCTGACGGCATTGCAAGGCTGCGCGCGCAACAGATAGTCTGACGCGCGCGGCGCGCCGCTCGAAACAAGCGGCGGCGCGAACACGAAGACGACACAAAAACGCGGGACAGGCGCGGCACGAGGCACGAGGTGCGAGCCGCGCCGCGCGATCGACGCAAAAGCGCCGTACACCAGCGCCGCGCGATAGCGTGCAACAGCGCTAAAAAAAGCCGGACCACAAAATCTGGAGACAACCGACCATGCAACGCAGAACCTTCCTCGCCGGCGGCGCCGCGCTCGCAGGCGCCACGCTGACAGCCACCCCGTTCGCTTTCGCGCAGGGCAAGCCCGAGACCACCAGGGTGGCGATCGCGGTCGGCGGCAAGAACCTGTTCTATTACCTGCCGCTTACGATCGCGGAGCGTCGCAACTACTTCAAGGACGAAGGGCTCGACGTCGAGATCTCCGACTTCGCGGGCGGCTCGCAGGCGTTGAAAGCCGCGGTCGGCGGCAGCGCCGATGTGGTCTCCGGCGCCTTCGAGCACACGCTGCTGTTGCAGGCGCAAAAGCAGTTCTTCCGCGAGTTCGTGTTGCAGGGGCGCGCGCCGCAGATCGTGCTGGCGGTGTCGAAGAAGACGATGCCGAATTACAAGTCGATTGCCGATCTGAAGGGCAAGAAAATCGGCGTGACCGCGCCGGGCTCGTCGACATCGATCATGGCGAGCTTCGTGCTCGCGAAAGCGGGCCTGAGCCCGAAGGATGTCGCGTTCATTGGTGTCGGCGCGGGCGCCGGCGCGATCGCCGCGCTGCAGTCCGGACAGATCGATGCGATCGCAAACCTGGATCCGGTGATCACGCGTCTCGAACGCTCGGGCGAGGTGCGCGTCGTGTCGGATACGCGCACCCTCGCCGATACGCACAGTGTGTTCGGCGGCGACATGCCGGCCGGCTGCCTGTATGCATCGCAGACGTTCATCACGAAGAATCCGAACACCACGCAGGCGCTCACCAACGCGATGGTGCGCGCGCTCAAGTGGCTGCAGAACGCGAGCGGCAGCGAACTGATCAACACGGTGCCCGAGAGCTATCTGCTCGGCGACCGCGCACTGTACCTCGACGCCTGGCAGCACGTGCGCGAAGCAATGTCGCCGGACGGGATGATGCCCGCAGACGGCCCCGCGACGTCGCTCAAGACGCTGAAGGGATTCGATCCGATCATCCAGAACGCGCAGATCGATCTGTCGAAGACGTGGACCAACGACTTCGTGAAGAAGGCGCTGGCGACCGTCAAGGCGTAAGCCTGCAAGCGTAGCGGACGGGACGCGGGCCGGGCAACGCGCGCTGTCCGCCGCACCGCCGCCGCCATCATCACCCTTTCCCCGAAACCCGATTCCGGAAGCGAGCCGAACGATGACCGTTGCAGCCCTGGCGCTCGAAAACATCACCTGCACGTTTGCCGCGCGCGATAACCGCTCGCAGCGCTACACGGCGGTCAAGGACACGACGCTGCGCATCGAGCCGGGCGAGTTCGTGTCGGTAGTCGGTCCGACCGGCTGCGGCAAGTCCACGCTGCTGAATGTCGGGGCCGGTCTGCTGCAACCGTCGGCCGGCTCGGTCAGTGTGTTCGGCGAGCGGCTCGACGGGCTCAACCGTCGCGCCGGCTACATGTTCCAGGCCGATGCGCTGATGCCGTGGCGCTCGGCGCTCGACAACGTGATGGCCGGCCTGTCGTTTCATGGCGTGCCGGCCGCCGACGCGCGCGCGAAAGCGGACGAATGGTTAAAGCGCGTCGGCCTCGGCGGCTTCGGCGACCGTTATCCGCATCAGCTATCGGGCGGTATGCGCAAGCGCGTCGCGATGGCGCAGACGCTGATTCTCGATCCCGACATCATCCTGATGGACGAGCCGTTTTCCGCACTCGATATCCAGACGCGTCAGCTGATGGAAAACGAACTGCTCGATTTATGGGCTGCGAAGCGCAAGGCGGTGCTGTTCATCACCCACGACCTCGATGAGGCGATCGCAATGTCGGATCGCGTGGTGGTGCTGTCGGCGGGGCCGGCCACGCATCCGATCGGCGAATTCAGGATCGATTTGCCGAGGCCGCGCGACGTCGCGGAAATCCGCTCGCATGCGCGTTTCGTCGAGTTGCATGCGCAGATCTGGAGCGTGTTGCGCGATGAGGTGCTGAAGGGTTATCAGCAGCAATTGACCGCTGTCTAGGCGTGCCGCGCGGCGACGCGCGGCGCGGAAAAAAGAAAAACGCAAGAAAACGCAAGAAAACGCAAGAAAACGCAAGAAAACGCAAGAAAACGCAAGAAAACGCAAGAAAACGCAAGAAAACGCGCAAACACGCATTCAACCATCGTCGAAGGCAAACCAAGTCATGTGGAAGATGTTGCGCCCGAACCGGGCGAATCTGGTGATCTGGCAATGGCTGCTGCTCGTGCTGTGCTTCGTGCTCTGGTATGTGCTGACCAGCCCGACGCTGCTGCCGCCGTTCTATTTCGACGATCCGAACAAGGCGGCATTCTTCTTCGGCGAACCGCAGAAGGTGTTGCAGCGGATCTGGGAATGGTTCACGGGCGGTGAGATCTACCTGCATCTGTGGATCACGCTCGTCGAAACCGTGCTCGCGTTCGCATTGGGCACCGCGCTCGGACTCGGCTTCGGGCTGTGGCTCGCGCTCGCGCCGCTTGCGAGCGCGCTATTCGATCCGTACGTGAAGGCCGCGAATTCGATGCCGCGCGTGATTCTCGCGCCGATCTTCGGCGTGTGGTTCGGCCTTGGCATCTGGTCGAAGGTCGCGTTGGGCGTCACGCTGGTGTTCTTTATCGTGTTCTTCAACGTCTATCAGGGCGTGAAGGAAGTCAGTCCGGTCGTGCTCGCGAACGCGCGGATGCTCGGTGCGAACCGTAAGCAGTTGCTGCGCTTCGTGTATTTGCCGAGCGCGATGAGCTGGGTGTTTTCGAGCCTGCATACGTCGGTGGGCCTCGCTTTCGTCGGCTCGGTGGTGGGCGAGTATCTGGGCTCGGCGCGTGGCGTCGGTTATCTGATCCTGCAGGCCGAAGGCACGTTCGATATCGATACCGTGTTCGCGGGAATTCTGGTGCTGACCGCGTTCGCACTGGTTCTGGACGGGATCGTCGGGATGGCGGAGCGGCGCCTGATGAAGTGGCAGCCGCGCACCGGGGATACCGAAAAGCTATGAGGTTGTCGCGCGGAGTCTGAATACGGTGTTCAGGCTTCGCGCCGTTTTTGCCGTCAAGGCGTAATCACGATTTTGCCGATCACGCGGCGCTCGGCCATGTCGCGCAACGCGCGGCCCGTGTCGTCGAGCGGATAGCGCGTCGAGACATAGGGCTTCAGCTTGCCTTCGCGAATCCATCCGACCATCTGCTCGAATGCCGCGTGATTGCGTTGCGGTTCGCGTTTCGCAAAGTCACCCCAGAACACGCCCACCACGCTCGCGCCCTTGAGCAGCATCAGATTGAGCGGCAGCTTCGGAATCTCGCCGTTCGCGAAGCCGACGACCAGATAGCGCCCGCGCCAGCCGATGCTGCGAAACGCGGGTTCCGCGTAGACGCCGCCGACCGGATCGTAGATCACGTCGGGGCCTTTGCCGTCGGTGAGGGCCTTGATGCGTTCGCGCAAATCCTCGCTGCTGTAGTTGATCGTTGCATCGGCGCCGTGCTTCACGCAGGTCGCGAGCTTTTCGTCGCTCGATGCCGCCGCGATCACGCGCGCGCCGAGCGCCTTGCCGATTTCGACGGCCGCCAGTCCGACGCCGCCGGCCGCGCCGAGCACGAGCATCGTTTCGCCGGGCTGCAACGCGCCGCGATCGAGCACCGCGTGATGCGACGTGCCATACGCGAGCGTGAACGCGGCCGCGAGCTCGAACGGCACGTCGTCTTCGAGCGGCACACAGGCCGACTCGGGCGCGAGTGCCTGCTCGGCGAAGCCGCCCGAGCCGGTGAACGCGGCTACGCGCGAGCCCGGCTTGAAGCGCGTGACGCCCGCGCCAACCGCGCGCACGATGCCGGCTGCTTCCGATCCGGGCGTAAACGGCAGCGGCGGCTTGAACTGGTATTTATTCTCGATGATCAGCACATCTGGAAAATTGACCGCCGCGGCTTTCACGTCGATCACGACGTGACCGGCGGGCGGTTCGAGGTCCGGGATATCTTCGACGACCAGGCTCTCGGGCGGCCCATATTGTTTGCAGCGAATCGCGCGCATCGTGTCTCCGTTCGTTCAGGGTTCGCAATGTTTTCGAGTGTAAAGTAAGTTCGCACGATCGTGCTATTTGTTGCGGCGCGAATCATGCGTGATGATGACAATGCAGGTGCGGCTCGATGACGGCAAGCATTGCAGCGTGCATTGCAACACATTCTCGCGTCAGGTCCCGCGTCACGTAGTGCATGCACCGGCCAGGCACTCGCGTGATGCGATTTCATCGATTGCTCGCGCGGTATGCGCGTGCCGGACGCTTGCATTTTCGCGAGCATCCTCGCCCGCGAAAAACGCCTGTTCCGACGAGCATCGCGCCGGTCGCGAGCGCACGCGGGACGTGTCGCTCGCGTGCCATCTTTCCTCGGTTACAATCGCCGGATGCGAATCCTACTCAGCAATGACGACGGTTATCTGGCGCCGGGCCTGGCCGCGCTCTACGAAGCGCTCAAGCCGCTCGCGGACGTCACCGTGATGGCGCCCGAACAGAACTGCAGCGCCGCGTCGAATTCCCTGACGCTGTCGCGGCCGCTATCGGTTCTGCGTTCTGCCAACGGTTTCTATTACGTGAACGGCACCCCGACCGATTCAGTGCACATCGCGCTGACCGGCATGCTCGACCACACGCCGGATCTCGTCGTGTCAGGCATCAACAACGGTCAGAACATGGGCGACGACACGCTGTATTCCGGCACCGTCGCGGCCGCCACCGAAGGCATCATGTTCGGCGTGCCGGCCATCGCCTTTTCGCTCGTCGACAAGGACTGGGTGCATCTCGAAGACGCGGCCCGCGCCGCCGCCGACATCGTCTCGCATTATCTGGCGCGGCCGTTGCCCGGGCACCCGCTGCTCAACGTCAACATTCCCAATCTGCCGTACGAACAGCTGCGCGATTGGCGGATTACGCGCCTTGGCAAACGGCATCCGTCGCAGCCGGTGATCCGCCAAACCAATCCGCGTGGCGAGCCGATCTACTGGATCGGCGCGTCGGGCAGCGCGCGTGACGCGAGCGAAGGCACCGACTTTCACGCGGTCGCCAACGGCGCCGTGTCGATCACGCCGCTGCAGCTCGATCTGACCTACACGCAAATGCTGCCCGCGGCGCGCGACTGGTTGCGCGCGGGCAGCGGCGCTTCATGAGCGGCGAGCGCGCGAAGCGCTTTCCGCTTGGTCTCGAGGACCTGGTGCGCGAACCGCGCCGGCCCGAAGGACGCCCGGGTGAAATGCGCGCGGCGGCGCTTGCGGCGAGCGCCGCGCTGAATACGCGTCAAGCGTCGGGCAAACAGACGCAAAGCGGCGTGCCGGGACGTTCGCAGGCGAGGGCGTCCAGCGGCGTGCAGAACGCGCAGGCGGCGCGACCCCAGGTGATTCCCCAGGCGAAGGCGCCGAACGGCTCCGCGAGCGGCGCATTGAATAGCGCCGCGACGACCGGCGCAATGCCGCCGAGGCCGCAGGCCGCGCCGGTCGCGAGAGCATCGGCGGCGCCGGTGAACATGCCCGCCGGCACGTCGGCGCGCCAGGCGCTCGAGCAGAATCCGAAGTCGTCAGTCAAGCCGCCAGCCAAATCGATCAAACCCGCGACGCCTGCGCCAGGTGTGAGCGCACGCGCCGCGTCATCGCCACCTCAGTCGGCGTCGCAGGCCGCCAGGCCCACGGCTCGCGTCAACGATCGCAGCGCCGCGCCGAACCCCGCGTTGGGCGGATCGATGAGCACCGCAATGAACAGCGCGGCCAGCAACGCTTTGGCGCTGACTTCGGAACGGGTTCGCGAACGGATGGTCGAACGCCTGCGTGCTAACGGCGTGACCGATCAGCGTGTGCTGAATGCGATGGCCGCGGTGCCGCGCCACCTGTTCGTCGACCCGGGCCTCGCGGCCCAGGCTTACGAAGATGCGGCGTTGCCGATCGGTCATCATCAGACGATCTCGAAGCCGTCGGTGGTCGCGCGGATGATCGAGCTCGCGGCGGCCGGCCGTGAGCTGAACAACGTGCTCGAAATCGGCACGGGCTGCGGTTATCAGGCAGCGGTGCTGAGCCGGGTCGCGCGCGAGGTTTATTCGATCGAACGCATCAAGCCGTTGTCCGAGCGCGCGAAGACGAACTTGCGTCCGTTGCGCATTCCGAATATCCGGCTGCATTACGGCGACGGACGGCTCGGTTTGCCGTCGGCGGCGCCGTTCGATGCGATCGTGATCGCGGCCGCCGGGCTCGACGTGCCGCAGGCGCTGCTCGAACAACTCGCGATCGGCGCACGTCTGGTGGCACCGGTCGGCTCGCAGGAAGGGCAAAGCCAGGTGCTGACGCTGGTCGAGCGCGTCGGGCCAGCGCAGTGGCGTGAGTCGCGGCTTGATCGCGTTTTCTTTGTACCTTTAAAATCCGGAGTGATTTGACACCGATGAGTATGTTGCGCGCGATGCAGAGAACCACCCCGAATTCCCCAATGACCGTAACCCAGCGCAGCGTGTGCGTGCTCGCCTTGTCCCTGCTGATGACGGCCTGTGCCTCCCGGCTCGACCAGGCGCCTGTCGTCGATCGCTCCAGCGGTGGCACGCTCGCCACCGTGCCCGGCGCCGCGTCGCAACCGGCGGTGCCGCTCGGCCCGCCGCCTCCCGGCTACTATCGTGTGAAGCCGGGCGACACGCTGTACCGGATCGCACTCGAGAACGGACAGAATTACCGCGACATTTCCGCGTGGAACAATCTGACCAACCCTAACCAGATCGAAGTCGACCAGTTGCTGCGCGTGGTGCCGCCGGGTGCCAACAGCGCGGCGATGACGCCGGGCGTCGCGACCGCGCCGATCGGCCCGAACGGCGCCGCGCAAAGCGCACCGCTCGCCAACAACGCGCCGGCCGCGGTCGGTGCCGCGATGCCGCCGCTGTACGGCGCGGGCACGAGCGGCGGCGCGCCGAACGGCGCGGCGGCGAACGCTCCGGCGGCGCTCAACCCCGGCGCCGCCGGCGACACCGGCAGCGCCGCCGCGGGCAATCTCGCCTTCGCGTGGCCGGTGCGCGGTCCGCTGCTCAACACGTTCAACGACACCACCAACAAGGGCGTCAATATCGGCGGCTCCGCGGGTGAGGCGGTCAAGGCGTCGGCGGATGGCCGGGTCGTCTATGCCGGAAATGGGCTGCGTGGTTACGGCAATCTCATTATCATCAAGCATGACGCAACTTATCTCACCGCGTATGCACACAACCGCGCTTTGATGGTAAAAGAGGGGGACGCAGTGACAAAAGGTCAGAAAATCGCTGAGATGGGCAATAGTGATTCCGACCGCGTGATGTTGCATTTCGAAGTTCGCCGGCAGGGCAAACCTGTCGACCCACTGAAGTATTTGCCGCCGCAATAAGCGATACGACCATGCCGAAATCGAAGCGCCGCCCGCCGCAAGCCGAGTCTGAGAAGATCAGCGAAGCCACGTCCGCCGCAGTGGACGAAAGCGGCGCTTCGGAAGTGGAAGAAGAGAGCGCGGAAGATCGCGATCTCGACGAGCGCCAGGGCGGCCTCGAAGACGGCGAAGCCACTGACGCCCGTGGGGGCGTCGGCGACGCGGCTCCCGACGCCGACGATTTCCGCGCGCTGCTGCAGGCCGAGCTCACGGCCGACACTATCCAGCATTATCTGAACCGTATCAGCGTGAAGCCGCTGCTCACCGTCGAGGAAGAGCAGAAATATTCGCGCCTTGCCAAGGCCGGCGAGTTCGAAGCGCGCCAGGTGATGATCGAGCGCAATCTGCGGCTCGTCGTCAGTATCGCCAAGGGTTATCTGAATCGCGGCGTGCCGTTGCTCGATCTGATCGAGGAGGGCAACCTCGGTTTGATGCATGCGATCGAAAAATTCGATCCGACACGGGGTTTTCGTTTTTCGACTTATGCGACGTGGTGGATTCGCCAGAGCATCGAGCGCGCGATCATGAATCAGGCGCGCACCGTGCGCCTGCCCGTACACGTGATCCGTGAGCTGAACCAGGTGCTGCGCGCGAAGCGCCATCTGGAGAAGAACTCGATGAATTCCGGCGAGGCGGCCGAGCGGCGCGACGCGAGCATCGACGACATCGCTTATCTGACCGGCAAGACCACCGACGAAGTCACCGACATCCTCGCGTTGAACGAGCACACCGCGTCGCTCGACGCACCGCTCGATCTCGATCCGGCAAGCAGTCTGCTCGACCTGCTGTCCGACGACCAAAGCCAGTCTCCAGACGCCGAAGTGCAGCATCGCGAACTCGAAACGCTGACGCGCGCATGGCTCGCGCGTCTGTCGGACAAGCATCGCCATGTGATCGAGCGCCGCTTCGGCCTGAACCACATCGAGCCCGCCACGCTCGAGGAACTGGCTGACGAAATGGGCCTCACGCGCGAGCGTGTGCGTCAGATCCAACAGGAAGCGCTGGTGCGGCTGAAGCGCTTCTTCGCGTCAAACGGTGTTCGCAAAGACGCCGTTCTATAACCCAGATGACACCAATTCTTGTTTTCGACATCGAGACGATTCCCGATGTCGCCGGCATTCGCCGTCTTGAAGATCTGCCCGCGTCGATGAGCGACACCGAAGTCGCCGAGCACGCATTCGCCGCGCGCCGCGAAAAAACCGGCAGCGATTTCCTGCCGCATCATTTGCAACGGGTCGCGGCGATTTCGTGCGTATTCCGCGACAACAACGGCTTTCGCGTGCGCTCGCTCGGCACGCCGGAAGATGGCGAAGCGGCGCTCGTGCAGTCGTTCTATCGCGTGATCGAGAAGTACACACCGCAACTGGTGTCGTGGAACGGCGGCGGCTTCGATCTGCCGGTGCTGAACTACCGCGCGCTCGTCAACGGCATTGCCGCGTACCGCTTCTGGGATGTCGGCGAGGACGACCGCGATTTCAAGTGGAACAACTACATCAGCCGCTACCATGCGCGTCACACCGACCTGATGGACGTGCTCGCGATGTACCAGGCGCGCGCGAATGCGCCGCTCGACGCACTCGCGAAAATGTGCGGCTTTCCCGGCAAGATGGGCATGGACGGCAGCCAGGTATGGCAGGCGTTCCAGCAAGGGCGTATCGACGAAATCCGCAACTACTGCGAGACCGACGTCGTCAATACCTACCTGCTGTATTGCCGCTTCCAGTTGATGCGCGGCGGTTTTTCGCCGGCGGAGTATGCTGACGAAATCAATCTGGTGAAAAACGCGCTCGCGCTCGAAACCGCGCCGCAGTGGGCCGAGTACCTGGCGGCCTTCGAACAGTGAGTGGGCGCTCCAGATCTCGTTATTGAGTCACGCGGGCATCCGGGCTCCGGCGGGTAAACCAGGTGGCGGCTGCGACCGGCTCATGCGGTGAGCGCCTCCGGTCGCGGGCAAGCGCAACGCTTCGTCTACAATCTCGCCTTTCCCCTTCAGTCCGTCAGGAAGTCGCAGGTGTCCCGAACTGCCCCTCATCGTCGCTCGCCGAAGCGTCATAAGCCCGCCCCGGCGCCAGCGCTCGTCATTACCGGCAACGAGCCGGTCATCGAAATCGTTTCGCTCGATATGGAAGCGCGCGGCGTGGGCCGCGCCGATAGCGAAGACGGCACGCCAGGCAAGGTCGTGTTCGTCGAAGGCGCGCTGCCGGGCGAACTCGTCAGCTACGCGACGCATCGCAGCAAGCCCAAATTCGAGCAGGCCGAAGTCGTGCAGGTGTTCCGCGAAAGCGTGATCCGCACGACGCCGAAGTGCAGCTACTTCGACATCTGCGGCGGCTGCTCGATGCAGCATCTCGATGCGCGCGCACAGGTCGCCGTCAAGCAGCGGGTACTCGAAGACAACCTGCGGCATCTCGCGAAGCTGCGTCCCGAGACGGTCTTCCGGCCGATTCACGGGCCGTCGTGGGGCTATCGCTATCGCGCGCGTCTCGCTGTGCGCTACCTGCCGGAACGAGGCGGGATGCGTATCGGTTTTCACGAGAAGAAAAGCAGCTATATCGCCGATATGAAAACCTGCGAGGTGCTGCCGCCGCATGTGTCGGCGATGCTGATGCCGCTGCGCTTCATGGTCCGCAAGCTGTCGATCTACGATCGCATGCCGCAACTGGAGCTCGCGGTCGGCTCGTCGGTCACGGCGCTCGTGGTGCGCAATCTCGAAGCGCTCACCGCCGCGGACGAACAGGTGCTGCGTGAATTTGCCGACGAGCACAACGTGCAGTTCTGGATCCAGCCCGGCGGTCCGGACACCGTCACGCCGCTTTATCCGCTCGACGTCGAGCTCGATTACACGCTGCCCGAGTACCGCATCCGGATGCCGTTCAAGCCGACCGATTTCACCCAGGTCAACCACGCGATCAACCGTGTGCTGGTCAGCCGCGCGCTGCGGCTGCTCGCGCCGGCGCGGACCGACCGGGTACTGGATCTGTTCTGCGGGATCGGCAATTTCACGCTGCCGCTCGCGCGGATTTCGCGGGAAGTGGTCGGCATCGAAGGCAGCGAGGTGCTGACCCAGCGCGCGCTCGCCAACGCGGAGCTCAATGGTGTTGCCGGACATACGTCGTTCGCGTGCCGCAACCTGTTCGAAATTACCGCCGACGATCTGCGCGCGCTCGGTCACTTCGACAGGTTCCTGATCGATCCGCCGCGCGAAGGCGCACTCGCGCTCGCAAAGGCGCTCGCGGAGATTGCGCAAAGCGGTAGCGGGCCGCTGCCGAAGCGCATCGTCTACGTATCGTGCGCGCCGGCGACGCTCGCGCGCGACGCGGGCCTGCTCGTGCACGAGGCCGGCTATCGGCTGGTGGGCGCGGGCGTCGTCAATATGTTTCCGCATACGTCGCACGTGGAGTCGATTGCGTTGTTCGAGCGGGATTGAATCGGCAGCGTGCGGGATACATTGCGCACAAGCGAAAACGCCACGACCGGGGTCGTGGCGTTTTCGCTTTCAGCGGACGGTGTCTGTCAGTGCCCGGCCGGGCGGCAGCGGTGTATCAGAACTGCCACCAGGACTTCGCCGTGCCCGGCCGTGCATGACCGGTAATGTACGGACTGTCGGGGAACGTGCCCGCCAGAATGCGGCGCGTGTCGTCGGCGAGCTGCGGGTTGTTCAGCCGCTGGTACGACAGGATCATGATGTGCAGCGCGTCTTCGATCGCCGGCGCATTCTTGTATTCGCGCAATGCCAACTGCGCGCGGTTGATCGCGGCGACATACGCGCCACGGCGATAGTAGTAATCCGCCGCGTGGACTTCATGCGACGCGAGCGCATTGACGATATAGCGCATGCGTTGCGCGGCGTCCGGCGCGTACTTGCTGTTCGGGAAGCGGTCCACCACGACCTTGAACGCGTCGTACGATTCGCGCAGCGACTTCGGATCGCGCTCGCTCATGTCCTGGCCCGAGAAGCGGCCGAACAGACCGAGGTCGTCGTTGAAGTGGATCATGCCCTTCAGGTAGTACGCGTAGGCGATGTCCGGATGATCCGGGTGGAGCTGGATGAAGCGGTCGACTGCCTGGTCGGCGGCGGCGTTTTCGCTGTCTTTCCAGTTGCAGTACGCGACGTTGATCTGCGCCTGCTGTGCGAAGTGGCCGAACGGGTCGCGGCCTTCGAGCATTTCGAAATACTTCGCGCATTTGCCGAAGTCACCACCGGTCAAGGCGTCGTTCGCCTCCGTATATAATTTGTTGTTATTCCACGTAGCCGTTTCGTCGGTCTTCTCCGGCAGGCCATGGCAAGCCGCAACGGCGACGATGGCCGCGGCGCACGCGATGTATCCGGCCACTTTCCGGGCCGCCTTCTTGATGGCCGCCAAATTGATCGCCGCTTCAGTGATGGTGTTCAAGGCTCGCATTTTCCAGTCTAGCTTTACGTCCAGGTGACCCAGACTCAATGACCCGCTCAAATACTCCAGGCACCGCAGGCGCCGGGAATAGCAACGAAGATTATAGCGTAAGCGCCGACCCCTCCGACGCGTCGGGCGTCGATTCCCTCGACGACGATTTCAGCGGCGACGCCCTTGCCGCAAGCGGCGCGCAAGGTGCCGCGGGCACCCCGCCGACCGTGCCGGGCCGCGCGGCCGACGAGACCGCGCGCACGGTCGTGGTGCCCGACGAGCTGGCCGGTGAACGCCTCGACAAAGTGCTCGCGAGGGTATTTCCGGAGTTTTCGCGCAGCCGTCTGCAAAGCTGGATCGAGGCGCAGCGCGTGCGCGTCGACGGCAAGCCGGCGAAGATCCGTCAGCCGGTGCCGCTCGGCGCGGCGATCGAACTGGTGCCCGATCTGCTGCCCGAGCAACTGGCGTTTACGCCGGAGCCGGTGCCGCTCGAAGTCGTCTACGAAGACGACACGCTCGTCGTCATCAACAAACCGGCCGGCATGGTCGTGCATCCGGCGGCCGGCAACTGGAGCGGCACCGTGCTCAATGGGCTGCTGCATCGCTATGGCGACGCGGCGGCCGGGCTGCCGCGCGCGGGCATCGTGCATCGGCTCGACAAGGAAACCTCCGGCCTGATGGTGGTCGCGCGCACGCTCGAAGCGCAGACCGATCTCGTGCGCCAGTTGCAGGCCCGCACGGTGAAGCGGCGCTATCTCGCGCTCGTGTGGGGCAACATGCCCGACGAAGGCACGATCGATGCGCCGATCGGCCGCGACCCGCGCGAGCGCACCCGCATGGCGGTCGTGACCGGCGCGTCCGGCAAGCCGGCGCGCACACACTTCCGGCGCGTCAGCGCGGCGATCTGGCAGCGTCAGCCGGTCACCGCGATTCACTGCGATCTGGAGACCGGCCGCACGCATCAGATTCGCGTGCATTGCGCGCACATCGGGCATCCGCTGCTCGGCGATCCGGTTTATGGACGCGCGCGCGGCAAGCGCTCGGTCACGCCGCTGCCAGGCGGCTTCGCGCGCCAGGCGCTGCACGCGTGGCGCCTCGGGCTGATTCATCCGCGGACTGGCCGCCCGATGCAGTGGCGCGCCGACGTGCCGGCCGATATCGAGGCGCTGTCGGCGGAGCTGGGGCTCGGGCGCGACGACGCGCAGGCGTTCGGCGACGGATACTACGACTACGACTACGACTACGACTACGACGACGAGAGCGACGACGCGACACTCGATGAAGCCGCGTACGATGACGCTGACGAAATCACCGGCGACACCCTCGCACCCGACGAAGACGGTGACGAAAACGAGCACGCGGATCCCGACGACCACGAAGAGGACGATCGCGCATGAGCACGAATTTGCCGGAGCTGGGTTTCGCGGATGTCGTGCAGCCGACATGGAACGTGTCGCCGCGCGTGCGTGCGCTCGTGACCACACGCGACGGCGGCGTGAGCGACGCGCCGTTCGGCCGTTGGCAGGCCGGCGCGGATCAACCCGGCGGCCTTAACCTCGGCATGAAATCCGGCGACGAGCCGGCCGCCGTCGCGGCCAATCGCGCGCGACTGCTCGAGCTGGCCGGCGTTCGCGACGCCGCATGGCTCGAGCAGATTCACGGCGCCGGCATCGTGCGCGCGCAAGACGCGCTCGCCTACGCACGCGAGCACCACGCGCCGATGCGCGCCGACGCGAGCGTCACCGATCGTGCGGGGCTCGCGTGCGTCGTGATGGTCGCCGATTGCATGCCGGTGCTGTTGTGCGACGAGGCGGGGCGCGCGGTCGGCGCCGCGCATGCCGGCTGGCGCGGGCTGGCGGCGGGTATCGTCGAGCAGACCGCCGAGCGGGTCGCGGCGCTCGCCGGTGTGCAGGCAAGCGCGCTCCATGCGTATCTCGGGCCATCGATCGGGCCGCGCGCATTCGAAGTCGGGCCCGACGTGCGCGACGCGTTCATGGACGGCGTCGACGGCGCGCAACGCGACGCGACCGCGGCCGCGTTCGTCGCGCACCCGTCGAATCCCGGTAAATATCTTGCGGATCTGCCGGCGCTCGCGCGCTTGCGCCTGCAACGGCTCGGCGTGACGCGCGTCAGCGGCGGCGATCTGTGCACGGTCACGCTGCGCGAACGTTTCTACTCGTATCGCCGCGATCGCGACACGGGCCGCATGGCCGCACTGATCTGGCTCGACGACCAGGCCCGGCCGCCCGCCGATTGACGGGCGGCGAGGGCGGGCGCATCTTCATACGATTTCAATTGAACGGCCGTGTGCTAGCCACCGGGACTGGCGCGCCCCGCGCGCCCGCGCGAACCGACACGATCGGCGCGCCGCCCCGGCCATTTTTGCTGCGCTGCCGGAACGCTCGCGGCGCGGCCTGTTTCAACGGGGCGCCGCGCACGCCGGCCGTATAAAGATCCTTAAAAGCTGTTGTATCGTGGGAGTTTTTTATTTGCGCATGACGCCGATGATTTGCGCGGTTATATCGCGATGTGCTTACAGGGAAAACGATAATTAAAAAACTGTCGCACTGCGGCAAAATCGGGATCAAGCATTGACATGCCTTGTGGTGGGGAGCAAGAATGTTTCTCCCGAGCTCCTCGTTGTAATGGGACAGGGCGTGACGAAGTCGTGAGCAATCGCCACGTGCGCACGAACCTGCCTCTCAACCCGTCCGTAAGGACTTACCGGTCAAAAGCAGGTATGGCTGCCTCTCATTCCTCAGCTTCCTCCAGCACGGACTCCTCGACGGAGCAAACGCAGCAGGCCGGTACCGGCGGCACATCGTCGGCCGCAGGCGTGCAGCAGTTTCTCGATGCCTGGATGAGCGCATGGCGTTCGTTCGGTGTGCCGCCCGCCGGCGCGCCGTTCCAGGCTCCTTCAATGCCGCAGATGCCATTCACGCCGCCGGCGGGCTTCCCGCAGATGCCGTCGTTTCCGGGCATGCCCGATTTCAGCAAGCTGGCCGCGGGCGCGATCCCGTCGCTGCCGTCGTTCCCCGCGTTGAACATCCCGACCGCGGCGATTCCTCCCGAGCGTTTGCAGAAGCTGCAGACCGATTACTCGCGCGAGGCGATGGAGTTGATCCAGCAGGCCACCACGTCCGCCAGCAAAGCCCCCGAACTCAAGGACCGGCGCTTCAGCTCCGAAACCTGGAGCGCGACACCGGCCTATGCGTTTACCGCCGCCTGGTATCTGCTGAATGCGCGCTATCTGCAGGAGATGGTCGACGCGCTCGATACCGAGCCGAAAATGCGCGAGCGCATCCGCTTCGCGGTTCAGCAGTGGAGCGCCGCGGCGTCGCCCAGCAACTTCTTTGCGCTGAATCCGGAAGCGCAGAAAACGCTGCTCGAAAGCAAGGGCGAGAGCCTGCGCCAGGGCGTGATGAATCTGCTCGGCGACATGCAGCGCGGCAAGATCTCGCAAACCGACGAATCGCGTTTCGCGGTCGGCGAAAATCTCGCGAACACCGAAGGCTCGGTGGTGTTCGAAAACGATCTGCTGCAATTGATCCAGTACAAGCCGCGCACGGCGACCGTGCGCGAGCGGCCGCTCTTGATCGTGCCGCCTTGCATCAACAAGTTCTACATCCTCGACCTGCAGCCCGAGAATTCGCTGGTCGCGCACGGGCTCGATTCGGGTCATCAGGTGTTCCTGATTTCGTGGCGCAACGCGGATCAATCGATCGCGCACAAGACGTGGGACGATTACATCGGCGCGGGCGTGCTCACCGCGATCGACACCGTGCGCAAGATCAGCGGCCGCGAGCAGATCAATACGCTCGGCTTTTGCGTCGGCGGCACGATGCTCGCGACCGCGCTGGCGGTCGCCGCCGCGCGCGGCGAACATCCGGCCGCGTCGATGACGCTGCTCACCGCGATGCTCGATTTCTCGGACACCGGTGTGCTCGACGTGTTCGTCGACGAGGCGCACGTGCAGATGCGCGAACAGACGATCGGCGGCAAGAACGGCGCGCCGCCCGGACTGATGCGCGGCATCGAGTTCGCGAACACGTTCTCGTTCCTGCGCCCGAACGACCTCGTATGGAACTACGTCGTCGATAACTACCTGAAGGGCCGTACGCCGGTGCCGTTCGACCTGCTGTACTGGAACAGCGACTCGACCAGTCTGCCGGGCCCGATGTACGTCTGGTATCTGCGCAACACGTACCTCGAAAACAGGCTGCGCGAGCCGGGTGCGCTGAACACCTGCGGCGAGCCGATCGATCTGTCGAAGATCGACGTGCCGACGTTTCTCTACGGTTCGCGCGAAGACCATATCGTGCCGTGGCAAACCGCGTATGCGTCGGTGCCGCTGCTGTCCGGGCCGCTGAAGTTCGTGCTCGGCGCGTCGGGTCATATTGCCGGTGTGATCAATCCGCCGGCGAAGAAAAAGCGCAGCTTCTGGAAGCTCGACGCCGAAGAGAAAACGCTGCCGGAAAGCGCGAACGAGTGGTTCGATGCGGCGACCGAAGTGCCCGGCAGCTGGTGGCCCGAATGGACGGCATGGCTCGATCAGTACGGAGGCAGGAAGATCAAGCCGCGCGCCGCCGCCGGCTCGGATGACTTCCCGGTCATCGAACCGGCGCCGGGCCGCTATGTGCGGCAGCGCGAGTAACTCGGGATAAGCGGCGACCAACGGTGCGCTCGCGCGCGCCGTCACTCGCGACGGCTGGTTTGGCAGGTGAATGAGCGTCTGGTGGATGAAAGCGTGATGAAGGCGCGGACGAACGCGCAAGGGCAACGGAATTTTTAACGTAACGGGCTGCGGCGCAATTGGCCGAGGTGCCCGGAGGATATGGAAATGACTGATGTTGTGATCGTATCGGCCGCTCGTACTGCAGTGGGCAAATTTGGTGGATCGCTGGCCAAGGTTGCCGCTCCTGAACTCGGCGCGATTGCAGTGCGCGCCGTCCTCGAACGCGCCGGCGTGAAGCCGGAGCAGGTGAGCGAAGTAATCCTCGGGCAGGTGCTGACGGCAGGCTCCGGCCAGAACCCCGCGCGTCAGTCGCTGATCAAGGCCGGTCTGCCGTCGGCGGTGCCGGCCATGACGATCAACAAGGTGTGCGGCTCGGGCCTGAAGGCCGTGATGCTGGCGGCCAATGCGATCATCGCGGGCGACGCCGATATCGTTGTCGCCGGTGGCCAGGAAAACATGAGCGCCGCGCCGCACGTGCTGCCGGGCTCGCGCGACGGTTTCCGCATGGGCGACGCGAAGCTCATCGACTCGATGATCGTCGATGGCCTGTGGGACGTCTACAACCAGTACCACATGGGCGTGACGGCGGAAAACGTCGCGAAGGAATACGGCATCACGCGCGAACAGCAGGACGCGTTCGCGGCGCTGTCGCAGAACAAGGCGGAAGCCGCGCAGAAGGCCGGCCGTTTCAACGATGAAATCGTGCCGGTCGAGATCCCGCAACGCAAGGGCGAGCCGCTGCGCTTCGCGACCGACGAATTCGTGCGCCACGGCGTGACGGCCGAATCGCTCGCGGGCCTGAAGCCGGCGTTCTCGAAGGAAGGCACGGTGACGGCCGCCAACGCGTCGGGCCTCAACGACGGCGCGGCCGCGGTGCTGGTGATGTCGCTGAAGAAGGCCGAAGCGCTCGGTCTCACGCCGCTCGCGCGCATCAAGGCGTACGCGAACGCCGGCGTCGATCCGAAGGTGATGGGCATGGGCCCGGTGCCGGCGTCGCGCCGCTGCCTCGAGCGCGCGGGCTGGACCCCGGCCGATCTCGACCTGATGGAAATCAACGAAGCGTTCGCCGCGCAGGCGCTCGCGGTGCACCAGCAGATGGGCTGGGACACGTCGAAGGTCAACGTGAACGGCGGCGCGATTGCGATCGGCCATCCGATCGGCGCATCCGGCTGCCGGATTCTCGTCACGCTGCTGCACGAAATGCAGAAGCGCGATGCGAAGAAGGGCCTGGCGTCGCTGTGCATCGGCGGTGGCATGGGCGTTGCGCTGGCGCTCGAGCGCATGTAACGGACGCTGGCTTCACCGCGCCGGCGTACGGGTTGCCGTCCGCTCGCGCGGCGTCGGCCCGCACGCAGCGTCAGGCGAGGCAGGGAGTGGCCGGTCGGCGCCCGGCCGGCAACTCGAAAACGATAACGGAGTGTGGTTTATGACACAGCGAATTGCATACGTAACAGGCGGCATGGGTGGGATCGGCACGAGCATCTGCCAGCGTCTGCACAAGGAGGGCTTCAAGGTGGTCGCCGGCTGCGGCCCGAATTCGCCGCGCCGTGTGAAGTGGCTCGACGAGCAGAAGGTGCTCGGCTTCGACTTCATCGCATCCGAAGGCAACGTCGGTGACTGGGAGTCGACCAAAGCCGCGTTCGACAAGGTGAAGGCCGAAGTCGGCGAGATCGACGTGCTGGTCAACAATGCCGGCATCACGCGCGACGTCGTGTTCCGCAAGATGACGCACGAAGACTGGACCGCGGTGATCGACACCAACCTGACCAGCCTGTTCAACGTCACCAAGCAGGTGATCGACGGGATGGTCGAGCGTGGCTGGGGCCGCGTGATCAATATTTCGTCGGTGAACGGCCAGAAGGGCCAGTTCGGCCAGACCAACTATTCGACCGCGAAGGCCGGCATTCACGGCTTCACGATGTCGCTCGCGCAGGAAGTGGCGACCAAGGGCGTGACGGTCAACACCGTATCGCCGGGCTACATCGGCACCGACATGGTCAAGGCGATCCGCCCGGACGTGCTGGAAAAAATCGTCGCGACGATTCCGGTGCGCCGCCTCGGCCGGCCGGACGAAATCGGCTCGATCGTCGCTTGGCTCGCATCGGATGAATCGGGCTTTTCGACGGGCGCCGATTTTTCGCTGAACGGCGGTTTGCATATGGGTTGAGCCCCCGGGCGCGCGGCTCACGAGGCGGCGCGCTTTGGCTCAGAAGGTTTCCGCCGGCGTCCCGGCTGTGCAATTGGATCCTTGCACGGCCTGGACGCCGTTTCCGCGCTTGCTTAACTCGAGCTTAAAGGCGTTACATGACTACTACTACAAAGAAAACGGCCGAACGACTGATCAAGAAATATCCGAATCGTCGGCTCTACGACACTGAGACGAGCACCTACATCACGCTGACCGATGTGAAGCAACTCGTGCTGGATCAGGAGGACTTCAAGGTTATCGACGCGAAAAGCAACGAGGACCTGACGCGCGCGATCCTGCTGCAGATCATTCTCGAAGAGGAGAGCGGCGGTTTGCCGATGTTCTCGTCGTCGATGCTTTCGCAGATCATCCGGTTCTATGGCCATGCGATGCAGGGCATGATGGGCACGTATCTGGAGAAGAACATCCAGGCCTTCATCGACATTCAGGCGAAGCTCGCCGACCAGTCGAAGAATCTCTACGAAGGCAAGGCGATGAACCCGGAAGTCTGGTCGCAGTTCATGAACATGCAGGCGCCGATGATGCAAGGCATGATGACCAGCTATATCGAGCAGTCGAAGAATATGTTCGTGCAGATGCAGGAGCAGATGCAGAACCAGGCGAAGACGATGTTCGCCACGTTCCCGTTTACGCCGGGTGGCGCAGTGAATGCGGGCGGTGCGCCTGCCACGCCGCAGGACAATCCGGAAGCAGAGAAGAAGTAACGGCGGCAAGCGGGGTGCCGCCGCCGTCGCCGCGATACAATTGCGGGTTGCCTGCGGGCACTGCGTCGCTACGGCCAGATTCGCCGGTCAGCGGAAGATTCACTGCCCGCGCCGCGCCGTTACCGTCCTCGTCACCTTCTTCATCGCTTTGCGCCAGGCCCGTCCATGCTTTCTGTCGTCTCCGTCATCGCCTGCGCGCGCAGGTCAGTGTCCGCGTCAGCGCCTTCCGTCGCGAAGGCCGCACCGGTCAGCGTTCGCTGAACCGCGTTTCATCGGTACATCTCATGAGCCGGCTGTTTCTCGCCCCGATGGAAGGGCTTGCGGACTACGTATTGCGCGACGTGCTGACTGGCGCGGGCAGCTTCGACGGCTGCGTGTCCGAATTCATCCGCGTGACGGGGTCGATGCTACCCATGCGTGTCTACGAGCGTGAAGCGCCCGAAATCCTGCACGCAAGCGTGACCGCGAGCGGCACGCCGATGGTGATCCAGCTGCTCGGCAGCGACCCCGAATGGATGGCGCGCAATGCCACGTACGCGGCTACGTTGTCGCCGTATGGGATCGATCTGAACTTCGGCTGCCCGGCCAAAGTCGTCAATCAGCATGGCGGCGGCGCGATGCTGCTCAAAGACCCGAAGCAATTGAACCGGATCGTCGCGGCCGTGCGTGCCGCGGTGCCGGCCGATATCGCGGTGACCGCAAAAATGCGCCTCGGCGTAGCGGATACATCGCGGGCGATCGAATGCGCGCAGGCGCTCGTGGCGGGCGGCGCGGCTTCGCTCGTCGTGCATGCGCGCACGCGCGACGACGGCTACCGGCCGCCCGCGCACTGGGAATGGATTGCGCGCATCGACGATGCGGTCGCGGTGCCGGTGATCGCGAACGGAGATGTCTGGAGCGTCGCGGACTGGCAGCGCTGCCGGGCGGTCAGCGGGTGCGCCGACGTGATGATCGGGCGCGGCGCGGTATCGGACCCGTTCCTCGCGCAGCGAATTCGCGGGCTGGCGGATCCGTCCCCGTCGCCCGGCGAATGGCCCCGGGTGCTGCGCGCGATCGCCGGTTATCTGCGGAAGCTGCGGGCGCGCGCGACGTTGAGCCACGAGCACGGCCGCGTGAAGCAATGGCTCAGCTATCTGCGACGGACCTGGCCGCAGGCCGCCGAACTGCACGCGGCGATCCGGCGCGTGCAGGATTCCGATGAAATCCTCGCGGTGATCGAACTGGCGTTGGCGGATAGCGGTTCGGTGCGGATCCGGCCGACCATCCGGGGCGACGCAGACATTGCATCGAAGCAGCCCGATCTGAGTGAAGCCATTGCCATTTGAAGGCTAGAATTCAAAGACTTACCAGCGGTAGCGGTGGCGAACCGCTACAATTCGGGGTTTAACGTCTTCAAGCGGTTCCCCATGTCTTCCTCCCTTCCGAACGCTCCGGCCGCGCCGGGCGTCACGCCGAAAGTCGGCTTCGTTTCGCTCGGCTGCCCAAAGGCCTTAGTCGACTCCGAACAGATCATCACGCAGCTGCGCGCCGAAGGCTACGAAATCTCCGGCACCTATGACGGCGCGGACCTCGTGGTCGTCAATACCTGCGGTTTCATCGACGAAGCGGTGCAGGAAAGCCTCGATGCGATCGGCGAAGCGCTCAGCGAAAACGGCAAGGTGATCGTGACCGGCTGCCTCGGCGCGAAGAAGAGCGCGAGCGGTTCGGGGCTGATCGAGGAAGTGCATCCGAAGGTGCTGGCCGTGACCGGTCCGCACGCGGTCGGCGAGGTGATGCTGGCGGTGCACAACCATCTGCCGAAGCCGCACGATCCGTTCGTCGATCTGGTGCCCGCCGCCGGCGTGAAGCTCACGCCGCGCCACTACGCATATCTGAAAATTTCCGAAGGCTGCAATCACCGCTGCACGTTCTGCATCATCCCGTCGATGCGCGGCGATCTCGTGTCGCGCCCGGTCGCCGAAGTGATGCTCGAAGCGGAAAACCTGTTCAAGTCCGGGGTGAAGGAACTGCTGGTGATTTCGCAGGACACGAGCGCTTACGGCGTCGACGTCAAATATCGCACCGGCTTCTGGAACGGCAAGCCGATCAAGACGCGCATGACCGATCTGGTCGGCGCGCTCGGCGAACTCGCCGCGCAATACGGTGCATGGGTGCGGCTGCACTATGTGTATCCGTACCCGAGCGTCGACGAAGTGATTCCGATGATGGCCGCGGGCCCGTACAAGGGCCACGTGCTGCCGTATCTCGACGTGCCGTTCCAGCACGCGCATCCGGAAGTGTTGAAGCGCATGAAGCGCCCGGCCAACGCGGAGAAGGTGATGGAGCGCGTGAAGGCGTGGCGCGAAATCTGTCCGGATCTGACGATCCGCAGCACGTTTATCGCGGGTTTTCCGGGCGAGACCGAGGAGCAGTTCGAGACGCTGCTCGATTTCATTCGCGAGGCGGAGCTCGATCGTGTCGGCTGCTTTGCCTATTCGCCGGTCGAAGGCGCGAGCGCGAACGAGCTCGATGGCGCGCTGCCCGACGACGTGCGTGAAGAGCGGCGCGCGCGCTTCATGGAAGTGGCCGAGCAGGTGTCGGCCAAACGCATCGCGAAGAAGGTCGGCAAAACGCTGAAGGTGCTGGTCGACGAGATCAACGCGGACGGCGGCATCGGCCGCACCGCCGCGGATGCGCCGGAGATCGACGGCGTCGTGTATATCGCGCCGTCCACCAAGGCATCGAAGCGCTACAAGGTCGGCGATTTCGTGTCGGTGAAGATCACCGGCGCGGACGGCCACGATCTGTGGGGCGAGGTCTGAACGATGACGCCGAATGCGGCCGCGCGGCCTGAAAGCTCCGCCCCGGAAATCCTCGCGCTCGGCGAGGCGATGATCGAATTCAACCAGTCGGCGAAAGATCAGCCGAACTATCTGCAAGGCTTCGGCGGCGACACGTCGAACTTCTGCATCGCGGCCGCGCGCCAGGGCGCGAAGACCGGCTTCGTATCGGCGCTCGGCGCGGATCATTTCGGCCGTCTGCTGATCGATCTGTGGGAGCGCGAGCGGGTCGATACGTCGTGCGTGCGTATCGACCCGCTCGCGTCGACCGGCGTCTACTTCGTATCGCACGGCCCCAACGGGCACGCGTTCGATTATCTGCGCGCGGGTTCGGCGGCAAGCCGTTACGCGCCGGCCGATCTGCCGCGCGATGCGCTGCGCGCGGCGCGCGTCGTGCATCTGTCGGGGATCAGTCTCGCGATCAGCGTGAGCGCCTGTGATGCCGCGCTCGAAGCGATTTCGCATGCGCGCGCGAACGGCGTGCGCGTGAGCTTCGATACCAATCTGCGCCTGAAGCTGTGGCCGCTCGCGCGGGCGCGCGCGGTGATGCTCGAAGCGATCCGCGAGACCGATATCTGCCTGCCGAGCTGGGACGACGTGACCGAACTCACCGGGCTGACCGGCCGCGACGAGATCGTCGATTTTCTGTTGTCGCACGGCCCGAGCGTGGTCGCGCTGAAGCTCGGCAAGGACGGCTCCTATATCGCGACGCCGAACGAGCGGCGCGTGGTGCCGGGCCACGCCGTCGACGCGGTCGATGCGACCGGCGCGGGCGACTGCTTCGGCGGCGCGTTCGTCGCGCGCATCGTCGCCGGCGACGATCCGTTCGCCGCCGCGCGTTATGCGAACGTCGCCGCCGCGCTGTCGACGCAAGGTTACGGCGCGGTCGCGCCGATTCCGTCGCGCGACGCCGTCGAGCGGGTGCTGGCGGCGCGCTGACGCGACCCGCGGCAGGGTTCAGCACATTCAACATGTGGTGCGCGCGACGGCCGCATCATTCCGGAAGACCAGAAAAGGAGCGAGCGATGCAACGAGACGTGGTGGTGGTCAGTGGTGTGCGTACCGCAATCGGTACTTTCGGCGGCAGTCTGAAGGATTTCGCGCCGACCGGTCTCGGCGCTCGCGTCGTGCGCGAAGCGCTGGCGCGCGCGAGCGTGGCCGGTGACGAAGTCGGTCATGTCGTGTTCGGCAACGTCGTGCATACCGAGCCGAAAGACATGTATCTGGCGCGCGTCGCGGCAATCGACGGCGGTGTCGCGCAGCATACGCCCGCGCTGACCGTGAACCGGCTGTGCGGCTCGGGCTTGCAGGCGATCATATCGGCTGCGCAAAGCGTGCTGCTCGGCGACGCCGATATCGCGATCGGCGGCGGCGCCGAAAACATGAGCCGCGCGCCGTATTCGATGCCGGCCGCGCGCTTCGGTCAGCGCATGGGCGATGCGCGCCTCGTCGACATGATGGTCGGCGCGCTCAACGATCCGTTCCAGTCGATCCATATGGGCGTGACCGCCGAGAACGTCGCGCGCAAATACGAGATCTCGCGCGACGCGCAGGACGCGCTCGCACTCGAATCGCACCGCCGCGCGGCCCATGCGATCACCAGCGGTTACTTCAAGGACCAGATTCTGCCGATCACGATTTCGTCGAAGAAGGGCGACGTCGTGTTCGACACGGATGAGCATGCGCGGATGAACGCGTCGGTGGAAGACTTCGCGAAACTGAAGCCAGTGTTCGTGAAGGAGAACGGCACGGTGACGGCCGGCAACGCATCGGGCATCAACGATGCCGCCGCGGCGGTCGTGCTGATGGAGCGCGGGGTGGCCGAGCGGCGTGGCGTGAAGCCGCTCGCGCGGCTCGTGTCGTACGCGCATGCGGGCGTCGATCCGGCCTACATGGGCATCGGGCCGGTGCCGGCGAGCCGCAAGGCGCTCGAACGCGCGGGTCTGACGGTCGCCGATCTCGACGTGATCGAGGCCAACGAGGCGTTCGCCGCGCAGGCCTGCGCGGTCAGCAAGGAACTCGGGTTCGATCCTGCCAAGGTCAATCCGAACGGCTCGGGCATTTCGCTCGGCCATCCGATTGGCGCAACCGGAGCGCTGATCACCGTGAAAGCGCTGTACGAATTGCAGCGCATCGGCGGGCGCTACGCGCTCGTCACGATGTGTATCGGCGGCGGGCAGGGGATCGCGGCGGTGTTCGAGCGCATCTGACGGCGAGCGCGAGTATCGCGCGGTGATCAACGCAGCGGGCAGGCAGAACCAGGCAACAAGGATGGAAAGGATGCGGGAATCGAAAGCGGCAAAAGACTCGGCAATGCGCGTGGCAACCCGTGGTTTGCGGCTGCGCGCCGGTGCAGTGGCCGGCGCGGCGGCGTTGCTGTGTGCCGGCGCGGGGCTGTGGCTGCCGTCGCAGGCATCGGCGCAAAGCGCGGCGGTCAAGGAATTGGCGGCACCGCCGCCGATCCAGCTGCCGCTGAAGCCGAGCCCGGAATTCGCGAAATTTCCGCGCTATACCGGCACGCTCGGCAAGCGTCCGATCGTGCTGCGGCTTGGCCGCAAGACCGACGATCCATCCGGTGTGCACGGCGAATATCAGTACACCGATACCGGCGAGGTGATTCTGATTGCCGGCGATCGCGTCGACGACACGCTCGAAGTCGAGGAATCGAACGACGGCACTCATATCACCGGCAACTGGGTCGGCAAGTTCGCGGCGGACGGCTCGCTCGAAGGCGACCGGATGAATGTCGACGACTCCGATCCGCAGCCGTTCGATCTGAAGCCGCTGGCGGCAGGGCAGGCGGTGCCGGCGGCCGGCGCAACGAAGAGCGCGCCCGCCCCGCAGCCGCCCGCGGCGAATGGCGCGGCCCCGGCCCCCGCGGCCGGCGGCCACGCGGTCGGCGGCGTCAGCAACCTGCAAACCGGCGACTGATGCGATCGCCGGCCACGCTTCGCGAGTCACGCGGCAGCGGCGGTTCGCAGCGCGCCGCGACGACGACCCTGGCCGCTCGTGCGCGCCTCGCGGCCAGACAGCGTGTCCGCCGAAGCGGTACGGCCGCGATTTCCATCACGCTTCCCATTGTTTTTCAGCGAATTTCACCATGACCCAATCCAAACTCAAACGCGGTCTGCAAACTCACATCGTGCGTGCCGAGGACCGGATCACGCCGGGCTTCGAGTCGTTTTCGACGCCGGTCACGCGAGCGTCGACGGTGGTGTTCCCCGATCTCGCGACGATGCGCGCGCTCGACTGGAAAAACGATGAGCAATGGCGCTACGGGCTGCACGCGACGCCCACGTCGATCGCGCTCGCGCAGCGGCTCGCGGCGATCGAGGGCGGCAATCACGCATTGCTGCAGCCGTCGGGGCTGTCGTCGATTTCGAACGTGTACTTCGGCCTCGTGAAGGCGGGCGACGATGTGCTGATTCCCGATAACGTGTATTCGCCGAATCGCGATCACGGCGACTGGCTCGCGCGCGATTTCGGTGTTTCGGCGCGCTACTACGATCCGCTGATCGGCGCGGGCATCGCCGCCATGATCCAGCCGAACACGCGGCTGATCTGGCTCGAGGCGCCCGGCTCGGTGACGATGGAAGTGCCCGACGTGCCGGCCATCACGGCGGCGGCGCGTGCGCGCAACGTGATCACCGCGATCGACAACACGTGGTCCGCCGGGCTCGCGTTCCGGCCGTTCGACCACGGCGTCGATATCTCGGTGCAGGCGCTGACCAAGTATCAGTCGGGCGGCGGCGACGTGCTGATGGGCGCGACGATCACCGTCGATCGCGAACTGCATCTGAAGCTAAAGGCGGCGCGCATGCGCATGGGGATCGGCGTTTCATCGGATGACTGCTCGCTGATTCTGCGCAGCCTGCCGAGCATGCAGCTGCGTTTCGCTCAGCACGACCGCGCGGCGCTCGGCATTGCGACGTGGCTGAAGAGCCGGCCGGAAATTGCCGCGGTGCTGCACCCGGCGTTCGCCGATTGTCCGGGGCACGAGGTATTCAAGCGCGATTTCACCGGCGCGGGCGGCCTGTTCTCGGTGGTGTTCGACGAGCGTTACAGCGATTCGCAGATCGACACGTTCTGCGAATCGCTCGAACTGTTTTCGCTCGGCTGGAGCTGGGGCGGCGCGCATAGCCTCGCGATGCCCTACGACATCGCGTCGATGCGCACGGCGGCGCAGTGGCCGCATCGCGGTACGCTGGTGCGTTTCTATATCGGTCTCGAAGAGGAGGCGGATCTGCGCGCGGATATCGAGCATAGTCTGGCGGCGTTGGGTTGATGGGTTCGGATCCCTCGGGTCTGATGGTCTGATTCTTCGCCGCTGCATTCGCAAGGCTCGCCGGGACAGGTTCCCGGCGAGCCTTTTTATTATTCGCCACTCGTTTGAGTTGGCGCAGTCAACCTGACCATTCGGCCGAATGGTCGAAGCCGGCACGCGACGCTACGATGGTGCGCATTCCGACTACGGGTTGCCGTGAGCGGCGCGGGCTGCGATGAATCTTTTCTTCTGGGTGTTGCTGAATCTCGGTGTGCCGGTGGCGGGGCCGATCCTGACGATGGTATTCGTTGCGCCCGCGTATGGATGGCGTGTGACGAGGGAATTGATCGTTGCGTCGGTGAAAGACGGGCAACTGTTCTGGAGTGCCATTGCGCTATGTGCGGCCGGAACCTATGAGGCAATCACCGCTTTGGAAAACGGCAGCGGCGAAGCGTCGACGCTCGCGTTCGGCATCGCCGGATTCTGCGGGTTGGCGTTTGCGTGTTCCATTGTGGTCACGGCGTGCTTGCTGAGCGTGCGGCATAACGGGCCGCCTGCGATTGCAGCTGACGGACAGACGGAGTTCGCCGTGGGTACTTTCTCAAGTGTGGCGATAGGTATTTCCATATTTATGAGCTGCTTTGTCGCTTTCGTGTTCGCGAGTCTCCACATTCATTTGAATTAGCTCTTTTTAAGATAGTGCAGCCTTTATACTGGGTCTCTCTAGCGGAGGACCTGATGAAAAAATTTATGTTATCTCTGGGATCGGAGAAAAATAATGCACTGATATTGAAGTGGGCGATGATCGTCAGCACCATTATTTTTGTCAGCGTGGAAGCCGTGATCCTGCGCGCCATTTTCAACAAATAATGCCGCTGCTCGCGCCGTTCCTCAGCGTGGCGGGCAAACGGCGCGGTGATCAAAACAACCGCAACAACCCATCCAGCCCAACATAGTTAAACGACACACTCGCGGCGTCGCGCACCACCGGCTTCGCGCGAAACGCGACGGATAGCCCCGCTTCGGCCATCATTTTCAGATCGTTCGAGCCGTCGCCCATTGCAATTGCACGGCACGGTTCAATGCCGAGCGTCGCACAAGTTTCACGCAGTGTGCGCGCTTTCACATCGGCGTTGACAATCTCGCCGGTCACGTTGCCGGTCAGCTTGCCGTCGATGATTTCCAGCGTATTGGCGCGCGTGAAATCGAGACCGAGGCGTGCCTTCAGTTTCTCCGTGAAGAACGTGAAGCCGCCGGAGACGAGCAGCGTCTTCAGGCCCGCCTGCTTTGCGCCGGCAAGCATTCGTTCGGCACCCGGCGACAATTGCAGCCGTTCGTCGTAAACGCGCTCGAGCGCGCTGGCGTCGAGTCCTTTCAGCAGAGCGACGCGGCGCGTCAGGCTTTCGTTGAAGTCCTTGATCTCACCGCGCATCGATGCCTCGGTGATCGCCGCCACTTCCGCCTTCAGCCCGCAGAAGTCGGCGATTTCGTCGATGCACTCGATCGTGATCAGCGTCGAATCCATGTCCATTGCGACGAGGCCGAAGTCGCGCAACTGGCGGCCTGCTTCGACAAACGCATAGTCGAGCCGATGCGTGTAGCAATACACCTCGACGTCGGCACGCTGCGCGATGTTTGCATCGGCGATGCGAAGCGTGTTCGCGTCGATGACCGTGGCCTGCGAACCGCGCGCGAGCGCGACGAGCGTTTTGTGATGGTCGGTGGAAAGAGGCGCGATGCTTTGAATGACGAGGTTCATGGACGGCCGGTGACGCGGGAAGAAGGGAACGCGGTGCGCGCGGAAAATTTCGTTATTGTAGCGGTTGCGCGAAGTGTGCCGACGGATGGGGCCGTCTCCGAGCCGTGCAATCCGGCCACGCGCGGTTCATACTGACGCGGCGAATCGGCATTAACTCAGGCGCTATCCCAGACGCAATCCAGGCGCAACCCCCACGCGCAACAAGACGCCCAAACGGAGACAACGCATGACCCCGGCGACCGCCAACGACGACGCATCCTCCCTTGCCCGCGATTTCGATCTGCGTCACCTGAACCCGGCGTTTCATGCCGATCCTTATCCGGTCTACCACGCGCTGCGCAGGTACGAACCGATCAAACGCATGCCGGACGGCTCGGTTTTCCTGACACGCTTTCGCGACGTGCAGGCGGTTTATCGCGACCCGAAGACGTTCAGCTCCGACAAGACCGTCGAGTTCCGTCCGAAATACGGCGACTCGCCGCTCTATGCGCATCACACGACGAGCCTCGTCTTCAACGACCCGCCTCGTCACACGCGGGTACGCAAGCTGATTGCCGGCGCGTTGACCGCGCGCGCGATCGCGGCGATGGAGCCCGGTCTCGTTCGGCTCGTCGATAGCCTGCTCGATGCGGCCGCGCGGCGCGGGCGCATCGATCTGATCGGCGAATTCGCGTCGGCGATTCCGGTCGAGATCATCGGTAATCTGCTCGACGTGCCGCATGACGAGCGCGCGCCGTTGCGCGACTGGTCGCTCGCGATACTCGGCGCGCTCGAGCCGTCGCTGAGCGACGCGCAGTTCGCGCGTGGCAATCGCGCGGTCGACGAATTCGTCGACTACCTGCGCGGCCTCGTCGCGCGCCGCCGCCGGGAACCGGGCGATCCGCAACACGATGTGCTGACGCGGCTGATTCAGGGCGAAGGGCCTGGCGAGCAGTTGTCGGAGGCCGAGCTGCTGCAAAACTGCATTTTCATTCTGAACGCCGGACATGAGACGACCACCAATCTGATCGGCAATGGGCTCGTCACGCTGACCGAATGGCCCGCGCAACGCGATGCGCTGTTGCGCGAACCAGCGTTGATCGGCACGGCGGTGGAGGAGTGTTTGCGCTTCGAGAGCTCGAACCAGCTCGGCAACCGGATGACCACCGTCGATGCCGAAATCGGCGGCGTCGCGCTTGCGCGCGGCACACCGGTCACGCTGTGTATCGGCGCGGCGAATCGCGATCCCGAGCAGTTTCCAGATCCGGACCGCTTCGATATCCGCCGCGATCCGAACCGGCATCTCGCGTTCGGCTTCGGGATTCACCAGTGTGCGGGCCTGTCGCTGGCGCGGCTGGAGGCGCGCATTGCGATCGGGCGCTTCGTGCAGCGCTTTCCCGCCTATCGTCTCGATGGCGAGCCGACGCGCGGCGGCCGGGTGCGCTTTCGCGGCTTTGCGGCCGTGCCGATCGCACTGGAGCCGTGACGCGCCGCAGCGGTATCTTTTGCTTGCACGGCGCAAGACTTACAGTCCGGCGACTCACAGCCCAATGCAGCCCGATGCAGCCCAATACAGCCCAATGCTTTACAGCCCGATAAAGGCCTCGCGCCAACTCCACGCGATGCCGCGCGTGCCAGGCCGCACACCGGTCGTGGCTCCAGGCCCGTGGCACGCTTGCTGCTCCGCGTGATATCTCAAGCCCACGGGAGCGCGCGATGGCACACATGATCTGGAAGGGCGCAATCAGTTTCGGGCTCGTCCACGTCCCGGTGCAACTGTATCCGGCGACACAGTCGGAGAAGGTCGGCTTCAATCTGCTCGACAGGCGCACGATCGATCCGATCGGCTATAAGCAGATCAATAAGCGCACCGGCAAGGACGTGACCCGCGAGAACATCGTGCGCGGCTTCGAGTATGAGAAGGGCCGGTACGTCGTACTGTCGGACGATGAAATCCGCTCCGCGAATCCCGAGTCGACGCAGACGGTCGGCATCCTTGCGTTCGTCGACGCCGCCGATATCTCGTTCCTTTATCTCGATACGCCATATTTTCTGACGCCGGACCGCAAGGGCGAAAAAGTGTATGCGCTGCTGCGCGAGGCGATGAAGGCGGCCGGCAAGATCGGCGTCGCCAGTGTCGTGCTGCACAACAAGCAGCATCTGGCCGCGCTGATTCCGCTCGGCCCGGTGCTTGCGCTGAACACATTGCGCTGGGCCAGCGAGGTGCGCAGCCTCGACGAATTCAAGGTGCCACCCGAAGGGATGAAAGCCGCCGGCGTGTCCGCGCGCGAACTCGACATGGCGAAGAAGCTGATCGGCGACATGAGCGACGCGTGGGACCCGGCGCAGTACCACGATACCTTTCGCGACGACATCATGGCGCTCGTCGAGCGCAAGATTCGCGCGGGCAACACCGAGGTAATCACCGACGTCGAAACGCCGCGTGAGTCGCGCAAATCCGCCGATATTCTCGACCTGTCGGATCTGTTGCGACGCAGCCTGGGTCGCGGCAAGGGCAAGCAGGGAGCGGCGGCCCGCAAGCGCGCCGCGGGCGAAGGCGACGAGCAGGCCGGCGCCGGGACCGATAGCTCCGATAGCGGCGATAGCGACGAAGAAGCCGCCGCGCCGGCGCGCAAGAAATCCCGCGCGGCGAGCGGGACTCGCGGCGGCGGGCGCGGGCGCGCCGCGGCGAAAACCGCATCGACCGCGCGCAAGCGGCGTGCGGCGGCTTGAGGCCGTTGAGGCGGCTGGCACCTCGCTTGCGGCGTTGACCGGCGGCATCGCGAGAGCCAGTCCGGCCCCGCGTGCTGGCGTGCCGCCGGTCGCGATTCATCGCGCGCGGCAGCGCCGCGTGAAACGGGCAGCCGGAACGCACTGCCATCGGCCAGGCACGCGGCAACATCATTTGCCGGCATCACTGTCATCGCTATGAACGACCGACTCGATCTCTATCACCGCAAGCGCCGCTTCGACGACACGCCGGAACCAGCCGGCGCAACCGCCCGCAAGCGCGCGGGCCGCAAAAGCGCGACGCGGGCGGCGCCGGATACGCTGTCCTATGTGATCCAGGAGCACGACGCGCGGCGTCTGCACTACGACTTCAGGCTCGAGCTGAACGGCGCGCTGCTGTCGTGGGCGGTGCCGAAGGGGCCGAGCCTCGATCCGTCGGTCAAGCGGCTCGCGGTGCATGTCGAAGACCATCCGCTCGAATACGGGTCCTTCGAGGGCGAGATTCCGCCGGGCAACTACGGCGCGGGCACCGTGATCGTATGGGATCGCGGCACGTGGGAGCCCGTCGGCGGCGCGCGCGAGGCGGCACGTGCGTATGCGGCCGGCAAGCTCAAATTCCGGCTGCACGGCGAGAAACTGCACGGCGGCTGGACGCTCGTGCGCAGCCCTATGCGCGGCGGCGGCGACAACGAGCAATGGCTGTTGATCAAGGAGCGCGATGAAGAGGCGCGCGACGAAAGCGAATACGACGTGCTGCGAAAGCTCCCGGGCAGCGTAATGAGCGACGGCGTATCGACGCCCGGCGGCGCGGAACGCGCGGGTAGCACAACGCCCGCGCGCGAGCGTGGCGGCAAAGCACCGGCGAAAACAGCGAGCAAGGCGTCGCGCAAAGCGTCGACGAAACTCGCCGCAGACGCGAGACTCGCCGCCCGCGAAAGCGCCGCAGCGACGGCACCAGCCATCGCGACAGGCGCCGCTTCGCGTCGCGGCGATCCGAAGCTCCCGGACATCGTCGCGACCCGCACTACGCAGTCGCTGCGCGAGCTCGCCGCGTCGCCATCGATAGAAGGCGCGCTCGCAGCCCGTTTGCCGGCGCGCTTCAAACCGCAATTGGCGAGCCTCGTCGACGCGGCGCCTCCGGGCAGGGACTGGCTATACGAAATCAAGTTCGACGGCTACCGCGTACTCACGCGGATCGAGCATCAAGCCGGAACAGCAGGCGCGAAAGGCACCAGAACGACCAAAAGCACGAAAATCACAAAAACCACGAAAAGCGCCGCAAACAACGCGGTCAGTCTGTTCACGCGCGCCGGCAACGACTGGACCGCGAAGTTCAGCAAACAGGTGCAGGCGTTCGATCGACTCGACGTGCAAAGCGCGTGGCTCGACGGCGAAGCGGTCGTGCTCGACGAGCGCGGCGTGCCGGATTTCCACGCGTTGCAAAACGCGTTCGACGCGCATCGCTCGCAGGACATCGTGATCTATCTGTTCGACGTGCCGTTTCTGAATGGCTACGACCTGCGGGGTGTGCCGCTCGAACAACGGCGCGCGATTCTGCGCGCGCTCCTCGAAGGCACCGACGAGCGCGTGCTGCGCTTCTCGAACGACTTCGCGTTCAGCGCCGATGAACTGCTGAAGAGCGCCTGCGACATGGCGCTCGAAGGCATCATCGGCAAACGGCGCGACAGCGGCTACGTGTCGGGCCGCTCGTCAGCGTGGATCAAGCTCAAGTGCCGGCGCCGTCAGGAGTTCGTGATCGGCGGCTATTCGGAGCCGAGCGGCAGCCGCGCGGCGTTCGGCGCGTTGCTGCTCGGCGTCTACGACGGCGCGGGCGAACTGCAATACGCGGGACGCGTCGGCACCGGCTTCGACGCCGCACGGCTGAGCTCGGTCAAACAGGCACTCGATGCGCACGCGAGCCGGCATAGGCCGTTCGCAAGCGCGCCGCGCGAGCGCAGCGGCACGCCGGTGCATTGGGTCGAGCCGGTGCTCGTCGCCGAATGCAACTTCGCCGAATGGACGAGCGACGGCATCGTGCGCCAGGCGTCGTTCGTGAGCCTGCGCGACGATAAACCGGCGCGCCGGATCGTCAGGGAAACCGCCCGACAAGGAGCCGACATGCAACCGCAAACCGATAGCGCAGCCGGCCAGGCAGCGCGTAAAAGCGCAACGAAACAGCGCGCCGCGAGCAAACCGGCGGCCGAACGGAATCCGGCCGCACGGAATCCGGCCGAACAGAGTGCGGCCGCGGACAGCCCGCGTCGCCCAACCGGCACGAGCGCCGCCAAACGCTCGCGCGCGCAGGCCGAAGTGGCCGGTGTGCGCGTGTCGCATCCCGATCGGGTGATCGACAGAAGCACCGGCATTCGCAAGCTCGAGCTGGTGCGGTACTACGAATCGGTCGCCGAATGGATGCTGCCGCATCTGCGCGACCGGCCGCTCGCGCTGGTGCGCGCGCCCGAGGATATCGGCGGCGAGCTGTTCTTTCAAAAGCACAGTCAGAAGCTGTCGATTCCGAATGTCACGCAGCATCCGGGACTCGATCCCGGTCATCCGCCGCTGATCACCGTCGAAACGCTTGCCGCGCTGGTCGGCGCCGCGCAAATGGGCACCGTCGAATTTCATACGTGGAATGGGGTGGCGTCGAATATCGAGAAGCCCGACCGGATGGTGTTCGACCTCGATCCGGACGCGTCGCTCGGCTGGGAGCGCATGATCGAGGCCGCGCAGTTGACGCGTTCGCTGCTCGACGAGCTGGGTCTGCAGTCGTTTTGCAAAACGAGCGGCGGCAAGGGCTTGCACGTGGTCGTGCCGCTCGCGAAGCACGCCGGCTGGGACGAAGTGAAAGAGTTTTCGCAAGCGGTCGCGCAGCATATGGCGGCGACGCTGCCGCGGCACTTCAGCGCGAAGATGGGGGCGCAGAATCGCAGGAAGAAAATTTTCGTCGACTATCTGCGCAACAACCGCGGATCGAGCACGGTGGCGGCGTTCTCGACGCGCGCGCGAGCGGGCCTCGGCGTCTCGGTGCCGCTTGCATGGGACGAGGTGGCGGGCACCACGGCCGGCGATCAATGGAATATCGCCAACCTGCACGAGCGCCTCGCCGGCTTGCGCGGCGACCCTTGGGCGGGTTATGCGAAGACGCGTCAGCGCATCACGGCGGCGATGAAGAAACGTCTGGATGGCGCGCGGTGAGCGGGCGCGCAGTTCAACGCATGACTCGCGCGCACGAACAGCACGCGCGTGCGTTGTGTGTGCATTCGGCGCGCGAATCCGGGTAGCGAGTCGAGCAGACGAATCGGGCAGGTGAGCTGGCCACGCAGCCGTACCACGCAGCCGCACCACGCAAGCCGGCCCACGCAAACCCAACCGCAAACCCAACAAGCGAAGGAGCACGTTATGAAAACCTCCCAACAATCGACCAACGGCGACGCGAGCGCCGATCCGCACGCGGACAAGAATCCGCGTTCGTGGCAGGAAGCCGCGGCGCCGCTGCCGCATGAAACCGATCAGGACCCCGGGTCGCAGCACGAGGACCATCCGCGCCCGGTCGGCAAGCAGGCGCATCAGGACCTCGAGCGCGGACTGCAAGACACCGACAGACGGGGCGGGGGCGACTATCAGGAGCGCACGCAGAACGATGCGCAGAGCGACGTCAACGCCGAGCGCAAGCGCTCAGCGGCGCAAAGCGGCAAAGGCTGAGCGACGCGCGGCGCTCGCCCCGTATCGAGCGTTAGCCGCTGCGTTCCCCGCCCCGCGTTCCCGGCCACCGTTGGCCGCTACCCACGCTGATCCGGCGACCGGTCCCAATACGGCGGATCGCCGAAATGCGCGGCCAGAAAATCGATAAACGCGATCGTTTTCGGCGGCACGAACGCGCGGCTCGGATAGATCGCCCAGATCGCGACTTCCTCCGCGAGCGGATAGCTGTCGAGCACGCTGACGAGCGCGCCGCTGCGCAGATAGGGCGCGACGTCCCACGTCGACTTGAGCGCGATGCCAAACCCGGCGAGCAGCGCATCGCGGATCACCTCGCCGTTGTCGGTGACGAGCCGGCCGCCCACCCGCACATCGAGCGCACCGGCCGGCGTCAGAAAACGCCAGTCGCGCTGATCCGACAGGATCATGCATTCGTGCCGCGCGAGTTCCGACGGATGATGCGGCGTGCCATGCGCGGCGAGATAGGCGGGCGCCGCGCACAGCACGCGGCGGTTGAGCGCAAGACGCCGCGCGACCAGCGACGAATCCTTCAGTACGCCGACCCGGATTGCGACGTCGATGCCCGCATCGATCAGATCGACCAGTTGATCGGTCAGCCGCAGATCGACGCTGACGCCCGGATAGCGGCGCAGGAACTCGCTGATCACCGGCGACACGTGCTGACGGCCGAACGACGACGGCATCGACACGCGCAGCCGTCCCTGCGGCTCGGCCCGCGCGCGGCCGACCGACGCGCGCGCGGCGGCCGCCGCGTCGAGCAGCGCCTCGGCGCGCGTCATGAACACTTCACCGTCCTGGGTGAGGCTGATGCGGCGAGTGGTCCGGTGCAGCAGCCGCGCGCCGAGCAGCTTTTCGAGTTGCGCGATTCGCGAACTCGCGACCGCTGCCGACAAGCCGAACTCGCGCCCGGCCGCCGACACATTGGCGAACAGCGCGGCGCGCACGAATAGCGCGACGTCGAGCAGATCGAGCCTTTCACGTTCGTTGGGCAATGCATGGCCGGGAGAGTCGGGGAGAATCATTATTCAGAAAATCAAAAAGATGTTTCAGTCATTATGGCTGTTTTAAAAGAATAACGATGCGCCTACGATGACGGTCGTACGCTCGCCGGTGAGCGTGGACGGTGCGACGCCCGCTCCGCGCCATCCCGGCGACCGCTTTTTTGTCAATGAAGTCGAATCCAGACTTCGACCGAACCGCAACCGAACCGCAACAGAACCCGCAATTGAACCCACAAGGAGCAGCCATGAAAGCCGTCGGACTCTACCGTTACCTGCCGATCGATCACGCCGAAGCACTCGTCGACGTCGAGATTGCGAAGCCCGAAGCCACCGGACGCGATCTGCTGGTGAAGGTCGAGGCGATTTCCGTGAATCCGGTCGATACCAAGGTGCGCGCGCCGAAGGATACGGTCGAAAACGCGCCGCGCGTGCTCGGCTGGGACGCGGCCGGCACGGTCGTCGCGGTGGGACCGGACGTGTCGCTGTTCAAGCTCGGCGATCCGGTGTTTTACGCGGGCAGCATCACGCGGCCGGGCGCAAATAGCGAGTTTCATCTGGTCGACGAACGGATCGTCGGTCATAAGCCGGCTTCGCTCGATTTCACGCACGCGGCCGCGTTGCCGCTCACCGCGATTACCGCATGGGAAGCGCTGTTCGATCGCCTCGGCGTGTCACCGCAGGGCGCCCATGCTGGCCGCACCGTGCTGATTTTCGGCGGCGCGGGCGGGGTCGGCTCGATCGGCATCCAGCTCGCCAGGCAGCTTGCGAAGCTGAAAGTGATCGCGACCGCGTCGCGGCCCGAATCGGCGAAATGGGTGCGCGAGCTGGGCGCGGATCACGTCGTCGATCACTTCGGCGATCTGTCCGCGCAATTGAAGGAGATCGGCATCGACCAGGTCGACTACGTGCTGATCTTCAACGACACCGATCGCAATTTCCCGGCCGCCGCGCAACTGGTGAGACCGCAAGGCAGCATCTGCACAATCGTCGAAAACGGCGCGCCGTTGCCGGTCGAATTGCTGAAGGCGAAAAGCGCCGCGTTCCATTGGGAGTTCATGTTCACGCGCTCGATGTTCGGCACGCCCGACATGATCGAACAGCACAAGCTGCTGACCGAAGTTGCGCGCCTCGTCGACGCGGGCACGCTGCGCACGACGCTCGGCCAGGACCTCGGCGGCATCAACGCGGAGAACCTGCGCCGCGCGCATCGCCAGCTCGAGGAAGGGCGCGCGATCGGTAAGCTCGTATTGACGGGGTTCTGAGCGCGGCGGCGAATCGAGCGGCAACCAGGCGGTAATCGGGGGGCAAGCGGGCTGCAATCAAGCTGCAATCGGCCGGAACCGAAGCGGAAGCAGCAGGCAAGCCGCCGGCGCGCGCCGGATGATGCGCTCGAAGCTCGACGGAGATCAAATCGGCCCGCAGAAACGGCTTGCCCGCAAGCGGGGTAACACCCGAGCTTGCCGCGCACGCGCGGCAGGTTGCTTGGCGTTAGACTGGCAGGGCAGCATGCTAAAACGGTTGCGTGTCTTGTGGTCCCGCCCGGCGATGCAGGTGTGAGCAGGCCGGCCCGAGCGGGACAATGCGCGGGCAGTAGCGCGGGCGCAAGCGCGCAGCGGCACAACAACGAGGTGACAGTATGAGCTTCAGCTTCAAACTCTCCGCCGTTTCCGTTGCCGTTTGTCTCGGCTGCGCAGTCGCGCCGGCCGCTCGTGCAGCCACGCCGATCACGGTCACTTCGCAGGCCGCGCTCGACGGTCCGATCCGTTATACGGTGCGCGTGACGTCGAAACAGTTCGGCAATTCGCAGGAAACCCGCACGATCCGCTCCGGCGAGTCCGACGACTTCACGTGGAAGACGGTGCCGCCGGGCGGTCCGATCCCGGGCACAGACGCGTGCCCGAACTATTCGTCGCTGCCGCTCGACTCCAATGGCGCGATGATCCGGCAGACGCAGATCCGCTTTGCGCCGATGGTGTCGAAGGACGGCACCGCCAACGTGCAACTGAGTTTTCAGGCGCAAACGCCGCGCGGTGTAAAGACCGTGAAGGCCGGCGGCAAGACGCTCAAATGTCCGAATGATGTCAGCATGAGCCAGATCGTGCGATTCACGATGCCGGTCAACGGCACCACGAAAACGCTGACACTCAGCGACGGCACCGAAGTGGCGGTCACCGCGAAGCGCTGATATCGGCTGACGCCGCGCGCATCGAGCGCGCGGCCGGTTCGCGCGCAGCGGCGTCGCTCGAACTGCCGCCGAACGCCGCGCGCGGTATCCGCAACGGCGGGCCCGGCGCTTTAGTCTTTCTCCGTCCGTTCCACGAGGCGCGCCGGCAAGAACTGATGCTCGGCCGAAAAGAGCCGCCGATACGTGAGCAGCACCGCAGCCACCGTGCCCAGCGCCGACGCCGCGGCGATCAGAAACATGATCACGATCTGATAGCGCACCGCCTGCAACGGCGACTGGCCGGCCAGCACCTGGCCGGTCATCATGCCAGGCAGACTCACGACGCCGACCACCGCCATCTGGTTCAGCGTCGGCATCATGCCGGCGCGCACCGCTTGGCGCGCGGGCGCCTGCGCCGCTTCCCAACGCGTGGCCCCGAGCGCGAGCGCCATGTCGACGCGGTCGCGCCGCGCGGTCAGTTCGTCGATCATCCGCTCGATGCCGAGCGACACGCCGGTCAGCGTATTGCCGAGGATCATGCCGAGAATCGGAATCGCGTACTGCGGCTCGTACCATGGATGAATGCGGATCACGACGAACAGCCCGACCGCGGCGACGAGCCAGGAGCTGACCCAGATCGACAGCACGCTGTCGGCGCGTTGCCCGGCATAGCCGCGGCTGCCGCGCTGCGCGCCGGCAAAACCGGCGATCAGCGTCATCACGATCATCAGCGGCAATACCACGTACCAGCGGTTGAACGAAAACACCCAGCCGAGCACATAGCCGATCGCGAGCAACTGCACGACCGTGCGCACCGCCGCCCATGCAAGCTTGCGTTCGAGATCGAGTTTCAGCGCGATCGAGACCGCGCCGTTCACGACGATCAGCAGCGTCGCGATCGCGACATCCCACAAACTGAGGTTTTGCAGATTCATTGGCGCGGCTCCCGCGGGGCGTTTCCGGCGCTGTCTTCGCGGCTGTTTGCCGTTGCTTCGCCTGGTCCGCGTTCCGACGCTTGCCCAGGCGTGGTTTCTTCGAGCACGCCGGCACGCATCGTCAGATGCCGTTCACTCATTCGCGCGGCCTGCTCCAGATCGTGCGACACCCATATCGACGCATGACGGTCGGGCGCGGCATCGAACCATGCGCGCACCAGCGCCTCGATCGCGCGCGAGGACGCTGGATCGAGCGACGCGGTGGGCTCGTCGAGCAGCAGCACGTCGGGCGCCAGTTGCAGCACGCGGATCAGCGCGGCGATCTGCGCTTCTCCGCCCGATAGCTCACTCGCGCGCTTGCCGAGAAAATCGCCGCCGCGGCCGGCCCGTACCGCGAGCGCCGCGGCCCGTTCGCGATCGAAATGCACATCGTGATACGCGCGCAACGCAAACGGATAGCGCAGATTGTCCTCGACGCTGCCGTCGATCAGCGCGGGCCGCTGGCGGATATACGCGACATGGCGGCGGTAGCGCGGAATCGCCGCGCGCTCGAGGCGGGCGCCATCCCACATGATGTGGCCGTCATCGAGCGGATCGAGCAGCGCGAGCGCGCGCAGAAACACGCTCTTGCCGGAGCCGGACGGCCCGGTGATCGCGACGCGTTCGCCGGCGCGCAACGCGAAGGTGGTCGGCTGCAGCAGCGTCTGGCCGCGCTGCGTATCGCGCCGCGCGATGCGCTCGGCGCGCACGAGGGGGACATCGGTCATGGTCGGGTCGTGATGGGGAAGGCGTTCGGGCGGGAGCGCGTCGATTCGTGGACTGGTTCATGGACTGGTTCGTGGATCATCGCGCCCGAACCGTGCGTCATGATAGAACGGCGCAAGCGTAATCCAGTGCAGCGGCAACCCAACGACAACACAAAGGCAACCCAACGGCACCACAGCACCACAACGCGCGCTATACTCCACCGCCGCTTGGCGGCTCGCCGTGCAGCGCCGGGCATGCTAACTGCTACGCGATCCACAACGTAGAACAGAACGCGGAGCGTCTTAATGGCAGGGTCGAGCAGCGTCGGAAGAACGATCGGAAAAATCGCCGCATGGGTGCTGGGCACGCTCATCGTCCTGATCATCGCACTCGTGATTTTCATTCTGACTTTCGACTGGAACCGCGCCCGGCCATACCTCGACGACAAGGTCAGCCAGGCGATCGGCCGGCCGTTCGCGATCAACGGCGATCTGAAAGTGGGCTGGCGGCATGCGACCGGCGAAAGCGGCTGGCGCGGCTGGGTGCCGTGGCCGCGCTTTTCCGCCGCCAATATCACGGTAGGCAATCCCGACTGGGCCAAACGGCCGCAATTCGCGACAATCGACGAGATCGATTTCGAGCTCGAGGTGCTGCCGCTGCTCGCGCATGACATCGTGATTCCGACGATCGATCTGGTCAATCCGTCGGTCGATCTCGAACGTCTGCTCGATGGGCGCAACAACTGGACCTTCGAGTTGCCGTCGTCGAGCACACCGTCCGAATGGAAGCTCGATCTGCATGACATCGCGTTCGCGAAGGGCAATATCGCACTGTCGGATCAGCAACAAAAGGTCGAACTGGCGATGGCGATCGATACGCTCGGCCACCCGATCCCGATCGGCGAAGCGTTGCAGCAGCAGGAAACGGCTTCGCGCAGCGCGTCGGCGCAGGCGATCGGCAAGGCGGGCGCGCAGCGGCTGGCCGCGCAGGCCGAGGCGCAGGCGGCATCGGCGGCGAAGGCCGCCTCGAGCGCGGCGGCATCGGCTGCCGACGCGAATGCGTCGGGCGCGGCGGCGCAAGCGTCGGCAACTTCAGGCGTGCCCGCGAGCAGCGCCGCGGCCGCCGCGAGCGCTGAACAAGGCAGCGCCGACACCGCCTCGGGCGCGAGCGTGACGACCACCGCATCCGGCGCCCCCGGCACCCCGCGCGCGCTGCCGCTGTATGCGATTGCGTGGACCGTCAAGGGCACCTACAACCGCACGCCGGTATCGGGCAGCGGCAAGGTCGGCGGCGTGCTCGCGCTGCAGGACGCGAACCGGCCGTTCCCGGTGCAGGCCGACGTGAAAGCGGGCGATCTGCATATCGCGTTCGTCGGCACGCTCACCGATCCCGCTCATCTCGCCGCGCTCGATCTGCGGCTCTGGCTGCAGGGCAACAGCATGGCGCGCCTCTATTCGCTGACCGGCGTGACTTTGCCCGATACGCCGCCCTACGCGACCGAAGGCCATCTGATCGGCCACTTCAACGCGAACGGCAACGTATTCACGTATGAAAATTTTACAGGCCGGGTCGGCGGCAGCGACCTCAACGGCTCGCTGACGTATACCGCGCGCAAGCCGCGTCCGCTGCTGACGGGTGAGCTCGTGTCGCATCTGTTGCAGTTCTCCGATCTCGCGCCGGTGATCGGCGCCGATTCGCAAGCGAGCAAGGCGCGCCGCGGCGACGCGACCGCGCAGCCGAGCGGCCGTGTGCTGCCGGTCGAGGAATTCCGCACCGACCGCTGGAAGGCCATCGACGCGGACGTCGAATTCACCGGCCGGCGCATCATCAGGAATTCGAGTCTGCCGATCACCGATCTGTATACGCACGTCGTGATGACCGATGGCATGCTGTCGCTGGAGCCGCTGAAGTTAGGCGTCGCGGGCGGCTCGCTCGCATCGGATATTCATCTCGACGGCGCCAGCACGCCGCTGAAGGGCCGCTTCGCGATGCAGGCGCGGCATCTGAAGCTCAAGCAGCTGTTCCCGAATTTCAAGACGATGCAGAACGCGCTCGGCGAAATCAACGGCGACGCGTCGCTGTCGGCGACCGGTAATTCACCGGCCGCGCTCGCGGCGACCTCGAACGGCGAAGTGAAGGCGCTCGTCACACAGGGCACGGTCAGCCGCCTGCTGATGGAGGCGGCCGGACTGAACGTCGCGAACGTCGTATATGAAAAACTGTTCGGCAATCGCGATGTGAATATCAACTGCGCGGCCGCCGATTTCGTCGCGACCGACGGTGTGCTCGAATCGCGCGTGTTTGCACTCGATACCGACGACGCGGTGATCAATATCGACGGTCACGTGAATATGCGCGACGAGACGATGGATCTTGGCGTGCATCCGCATACGAAGGGCTTCCGGGTGTTTTCGCTGCGCTCGCCGCTGTATGTGAAAGGCACCTTCAGGAATCCGCACGTCGGCGTGGATGCCGCGGCGCTCGCGTTGCGTGGCGGCGCGGCGATCGGGCTCGGGCTGATCAATCCGTTCGCGGCATTGCTGCCGCTGCTCGCGCCGAGCAACAACAAGCCGTTGCCGTGCCCGGCATTGCTCGCGCAGGTCAAGCAGCCACCTGAAGCGCCGCCGCCGGGCGTCAAACAGAAACCCAAGGCGCCGCTTTCTCTCGATGGCGCGCCGGTCAACAAATCGCCGCGCGGCGAGTCGTCGCCGGCTGCGACGGGCCGCAAGCCGGCGGTGATGTCGCCGGCCAGCGCGGCGCAATACAAGGGGAGCTGATGCTTGTCGATCTGCCGGCAGACTGGCTGGCGGCGGCGTCTGAGCGAAGGACTGCGCTAACCCGACCGCGCACGCATGATGACGCTACGAACTGTCGTGGAAAAACCAACTACGGATCAATTGCGCGGAGCGGTCGGTTGCATCTCCTGGTCAGCTTGCCTCAGCGCGCTGCGTGACTGGCCTTACTGATAGGCCTTGCTGACGAGCCCGCGTCAGCAGCCCTACCGCAACGAACGCGGCGTCGCGTCTCCGGCCGCATCCTGCCGGCGCACGCCGCGGCGGGTGCCGATCCGGGTCGCGCCGAACTCCGTCAGAATCTTGCCGCGCGCGCGGCTCGCGAAGACGAGGAAGCCGAAACCGTCCGCCTCGTACCAGTAGCCGCCGTTCTCGAGACCGTCGAGCGGCTGCTCCAATGCGTTGGTGATGGATTCGATGCAGCGGCGCCGCAATTCGGCCGGCGCCGGGTAGGGAGGCTGCGCGCCGCGCACGCTGCACAGGAGCACGTCGAGTCCGGGCAGCACGTGCGCATAGAGCACGGGCTCATCCTGCGCGCGGGTGCGCGCGATCTTGGTGTCGAGTTGGCTGAATGGCTTGAAATGCCGTAGAACCGCGAGGAACGACTCGTCGCCGTCCACCTTCGCGCGTCTACGCTTTTTCGGGAAGGACATAAAAATTCGCCTGAAAAAGAATTGCAAGAAACGCTGCGTCCTCATGCGACCACTCCCGGCTTTCGCGCGCCGCACGTCGATCTTTTATAGCATACGACAAGGCTGGATTCACGGTGATTCGACGCTCGCGCCACCTCACCGCCTCCCGCACGAATCATGCCGAACCGCCTCGCCGCGCGCATTCGCATCCCAGCACACCTTGTCTCCATCATAGACGCAGGCGGCGCCGAAAAAACATCTTCTCCCAATAAAAAAGTCATTTTTGTGTGCGCCGGCGCCTGCCGACGCTACGTTGAAATATCTCGAATTCACGCCGATAATGGCCCGTCCGGCCGCGCCGTGCCCGCACAGTCAGGCGCGACGAGGGTGCGCGAGCCGCTGTGCGAATGACAGCCTGAACACCCTGACGGGAACATGAAACTATTCACCAAGGGTTTGCTGCTGATAGCGGTGCCGAGCGTCGTCGAACTCGCGCTGCTCGGCGTCGTTTTCGATACCCAGGAACAGACCGCGCAGGCCGCGCAGTGGGTCGATAACAGCAAGCAGATCCTCTATCAGTCATCGGCCCTCGTCGACCCGCTGCTGCGTCAGGCGGCGCGCGTGCGCACGGCGATGGTGACGCGCGATGCGGAGTCGATCGACCGGCACGCGGTGTGGGTCGATCTCGGCGACCGGCTCGCGAAACTCGATACGCTGGTCGCCGATACGCCGCGGCAGGCCGAACGCGTGCGCCGCATGCGGCGCGCGATCGACGCCTATCGCGAACAGAGCATCGCGATCTCGCGGGCGCTGCACGAAGGCCGCAGCCTGGCACCCTATATCGCGCTCGAAACCGATGCGTTGCCGCGGCAGATCGTGCTGTTTCGCGACGAGTTCGCCGAGTTCGGCGCGGCCGCGTCGGAGCTCGACGCCGGGCGCTCGATCGCGCTCGCGCAGCGGCGCGCGCATCAGCAGTACGCGCTGATCGCCGCGATATTCGGCTCGATGCTGATCTGGGCGGGCACCGCGGTGGTGTTTGCGCGCAGTATCGGCCGGCGCTTCGAAGTGTTGACCGATAACGCCGGGTGGCTCGGCAGCGGCCGGCCGCTCGCGGCGCCCTTGTCGGGCAGCGACGAAATCGCCGGGCTCGACACCGTGCTGCATCAGACCGATGCGCGTCTGCGCGAGGCCGAGATCGAGCAGGCGGCGTTGAAAACGCAACTCGAAGCGCGGGCACTGGAGCTGGCCGCCGTCAATGAGGAATTGCGCCAGGAAACCCAGGATAACGAGATGTTCATCTATAGCGTGTCGCACGATCTGCGCTCGCCGCTCGTGAATCTGCGGGGCTTTTCGAAGGAACTGCACGTGTCGTGCGGCGAGCTCGACAATCTCGTCGGCGACGCGCGTCTGCCCGAGCACGAACAGCGGCGCATCATGCATATTCTCAATGGCGACGTGCGCGAATCGCTGCATTATCTGCGCACCGCGGTGTCGCGCGCGGCGGCGATCATCGACGCGCTGCTGCGGATTTCGCGCGCCGGGCGGCTCGAATATCAGTGGCAGCGCGTGAGCGTCGGGCGTGTCGTCGGCCGGGTCGTCGACGCGATGCAGGGGGCGATCAGCCAGCGCGCGGCGACGGTCACCGTGCGCGAGCTGCCGCCCGCGTGGGGCGATCCGGCGGCGCTCGAGCAGATCTTCGGCAACCTGATCGGCAACGCGCTGAATTTTCTCGATCCGGCGCGCGGCGGACGCATCGAGGTCGGCGCGCTCGAACCCGAACCCGTCGATCCGGCCGAGCCGCGCGCAGTGCGCATGCGGACCTATTACGTTCGCGACAACGGTCTTGGCATTCCGGCCGCGTATCTGTCGAAGGTGTTTCGCGCGTTCCAGCGCCTGCACGGCGACGTTGCGGGCGGCGAGGGCATCGGCCTCGCGGTGGTGCGGCGCACGGTCGAGCGGCACGGCGGGCGTGTGTGGGTCGAGTCGGCTGAAGGCGCGGGTTCGACCTTTTTCGTCGTGCTGCCCGAGCAGCCGGTGCGTATCTGAGCGTGTCCCGGGGGCGCGGCTGTGCTCTGAGTGCGTGCATGAGTGCGCCGATCAGTCATGTCATGCATGTATGCGCGCGCGACCACTGCGCAGGCGCGAAATTCGCACTACAATTCGCGCGAAAATCGTCGACGCGGCTGTCGACATTAAAATCGTCATCAGCACGAGCTTGCGCATCGGCCAGCCATCATGCGCGGCGAATCGTCAGCACGGAGAGCCTATGAAGCACGCGCAAACGGTCAGCATCGTGCTGATCGAGGATGACGACGGACACGCGACGCTTGTCGAGCGCAATCTGCGCCGCGCGGGCATTTCGAACGGCTTCATGCGCTTTCGCGACGGTCAGCAGGCGCTCGACTATTTTTTCGGCCCGGCGCCGGCGCAACCCTTTACCGACGCCGACGGCAATCCGTATCCGCCGCGCGAGAATCTCGAGAATTTCGTCGTGCTGCTCGACCTCAGGATGCCGCGCGTCGACGGCTTCGAGGTGCTGCGGCGTCTGAAGGAGGCGCCCGAGACCGCCGCGGTGCCGGTGATCGTGTTGACCACCACCGACGATCCGCGCGAAATTGCGCGTTGCTACGAACTCGGCTGCAACGTCTACGTCTGCAAGCCGGTCGAATACGATGCATTCATCGAGGCCGTGCGCCGGCTGGGCTTTTTTCTGCAAGTGGTCAAGCTGCCGCCGGGGCATCGGCTGGCGCCGCCCTGAAGCCGCGTGGCGGGCAAGCGGGCGCGACCGCAGCCGGATATGGCGGGCGCGTGCGTCGCGCGCGAACCATGGAATAACGAGCGCCGGCCGGCGGTATAAACGACCGGTACTCATCGCGACGCCGGCCAGCCGGCATCCGCATGAAGCTGTCCGAAAGCCGTGCATGACAAGATGAGCCAACGAACCTGTCAAAGAACATCTGCATGATCGAAGAAGTGTCCACACCGCATGCGGCGTATGTGCTCGTCGTCGACGACGACGAAGGCATCCTGCGGCTCGCGCGCAAGTCGCTGGAACGGGCCGGTTGCCGGGTGGCGATCTGCGCCGGCGTCGAGGCGGCGCGCGAGCGGCTGGCAGGCGGCGGCCCCGATCTGCTGGTGCTCGACTATCAGCTGAGCGGCCCCGAGACCGGGCTCGATTTCTTCCGCCATCTGCGCGCGGAAGGCATCCGGATTCCGGCGATCCTCGTGACCGGCTTCACCGACGAATCGCGCGTGATCGAAGCGCTGCGCGCGGGCGTGTCCGATGTGGTGCCGAAGTCCGGCGACTATCTCGACTATCTGCCCGAGGCGGTCGAGCGCGTGCTGTCGCAGGTGCGGCTGCAACGCGCGTCGGACGAAGCGCTGCTGCTGCGCGATCGCGAGTTGCATTACCGCACGCTGTCCGAGGCGCTGCCGCACCTCGTGCTGACCTGCAACGCGGCGGGCGACTGCGATTTCCTGTCGAAGCAGTGGTACGACTACACCGGGCTCACCGAGCAGCGTTCGTACGGCCTCGCGTGGCTCGACGCGGTGCATCCGGACGATCGCGAGGAGATCCGCGGCAGCTGGCTCAAGGCCGTGTCCGGCCAGAACGGCGACTACCGCCACGAGATGCGAATTGGCCGGTACGACGGCGAATATCGCTGGTTCGACATGCGCGTGGTCGCGATGCGCGACGCGGAAAACAATGTCAGCAAATGGTTCGGAAGCTGCACCGATATTCATTCGCAGCGCGAGGCGATCGAGGAACGCGAGCGGCTTCTTGCATCCGAGCAGGCCGCGCGCCAGGCCGCCGAAGAGGCGAACCGCGCGAAGGACCGTTTTCTCGCGATGCTGTCACACGAATTGCGCACGCCGCTCACGCCGGTGCTGGCCGGAGCGAGCGTGCTCGAGATGATCCCCGATCTGCCCGATCAGGCGCGCAGCAGCGTGCGGATGATTCGCCGCAATATCGAACTCGAGGCGCGGCTGATCGACGATCTGCTCGATCTGACGCGGGTCGCGAACGGCAAGCTGCGGCTGTCGCTCGAAACCGTCGATGTGCACGACGTGATCGACAGCGTGCTCGAACTCTTTCGCAGCGAGATTCAGGTCAAGCAGCAGGACGTGCACATCGAAAAGCACGCGACGCATCACTATGTGCTCGCCGACCGCGCGCGCCTGCAGCAGATGCTGTGGAACCTGATTCGCAATGCCGCGAAGTTCACGCCGGACGGCGGCCATATCTATGTGCGCACGTGCGACGAACGCATGCAGGTGCAGATCTCGGTCGAAGATACCGGCATCGGCATCGAGCCCGAACAGATCGGCAAACTGTTCAACGCGTTCGAGCAGGGCGACCAGAACATGACGCGGCAATTCGGCGGGCTGGGTCTCGGTCTCGCGATCACGAAAGCGTTGACCGACGTGCATGGCGGCGTGGTCACCGCGCAAAGCCCGGGCCCGCACTGCGGCGCGACCTTTACGATCATGCTGCCGACCGCGGCCGCGCCGGCCGCGGTGCAGCCGGTCGTCGTGCCGAGCGCGGCGCAGCCGGCGAGCTTGCTGACCGTGCTGCTGATTGAGGATCACGCGGATACCGCCGAAGTGATGGCGCAACTGATCCGCAGCCTTGGTCACGACGTGACGGTGGTCGGCCGCGTCGACGACGCACTGGCCGCGACGCAGTTGCAGCGTTTCGATCTGATCGTCAGCGATGTCGGTTTGCCGGACGGCACGGGTCTCGATTTCATCATCGCGTTTCGCGAGCATTCGGACGCGCCGGCCGTCGCGCTGACCGGCTTCGGCACCGACGAGGACGTGCGCCGTTGCCTCTGCGCGGGCTTTACGTCGCATCTGACCAAACCGGTCAATTTCGGCCAGTTGGAGACGGCGATCGAAAGCGCTGCGCAGTTGAAGGCGCGCAAGGACGCGTGACGCTCCGGCGTACGGCGGCACATTGAAAGCAGCGTGAAAACATAAAGGCCTGTTGCGATGGCAAACGCAACAGGCCTTTTTATTTCGTTGGCTCCAGCCGTAAAACGTGAAACGTTAAATGTCGGCGCCTTGATTCACATTCAACGCGGCGAGTTCTTCAACGTGTCGCGAATCTCACGCAGCAGCAGCACGTCTTCCGGCGTGGGCGCCGGCTCGGCCGGCGCGGCTTGCTCCGGCTTGCGCAGATTGTTGATGAACTTGACCATCAGGAAAATGATGAACGCGAGGATGATGAAATTGATCAGCACGGTGATGAACGAACCGTAGCCGATCACCGCCACGCCTGCCGTTTGCAGGTCTTTGTACGAGTCGGGGTTGCCTTTATAGGTCGCCGGAATCTGGCCGAGGCGAATGAACAGATTGGAGAAATCGAGGCCGCCGGTAACGAGCCCGACGACCGGCATGATCAGGTCTTTAACCACTGAATTGACAATGCTGGAAAAGGCGCCGCCGATAATCACACCGACGGCGAGATCCATCACGTTACCCTTGAGGGCAAATTCTTTAAATTCCTTGACCATGCTCATAGAAGCACCTCCCAGATATGAATAGCGGAATGATACCAATCTGGGGCAGATAGGCTAGTGCTTTAACCGCAACGCAACAGCATGTGTCGATGTAAACAGACCCTAGCGGGGAAACTGTGACTCGCTATGGCGCGCGCGGTCGAGATGCGCGGCAAAACTGACCGGGTCGATATTGGCCCCGCACAGCAGCACGCCCACGCGTTTGCCATGCAGGCGCTCGCGCAATGGTCCGAGCAGCGCCGCGGTGGCGGCCGCGCAAGCCGGTTCGACCGCGAGCTTCAATTGTTCGAACAGGACCAGCATCGCCGCGCGCAGCTGGTCGTCGGACACGGTCACCAGTTGATCGATATGGCGGCGGCACAGCTCATAGCTGTATTGCTCGGAATGAGGGGACATCAGCGAATCGGCGATGCTGTGCATATGGCCCATTCGCACCGTATGGTTGGCGGCAAAGCTCTTGCTCATCACATCCGAGCCTTCGGGTTCGACGCCATACACGTGCAGGTTCGGATTGGCGAGCCGCAGCGCGGTGGCGACACCGGCGGCGAGGCCGCCGCCGCCGACCGGCACGATCGCCGCTTCGAGATCGGGTGTTTGGGTCGCCCATTCGTAGCCGAGCGTGGCCGAGCCGAGCACCGTGCGATAGCCGTTGAACGGATGCACGAAATAACGGCCTTCCTCGGCTTCGATGCGGCGCACCAGTTCGAATGCTTCGGCGAGGTCTTCCGCGTACACGATATCGGCGCCGTATTCGCGACATAGCGCGACGCGCGCCGGGTTCGCCTTGCGGAACAGCACGACCTTCGCGCTCAGCCCGAGCCGCATCGCCGCATAGGCGACCGCGACCGCGTGGTTGCCGCCCGATACGCAGGTGACGCCCGCGCTCTTTTGCGTGTCGTCGAGCGCGAGCAGATTGGTGAACGCGCCGCGTGCCTTGAAGCTGCCGCCCGCCTGCAGCAGTTCGAACTTGAAATTGACCACGGTGCCGTGCAGCGACGAAAAATCGAGCCGGTCGAACACCGGCGTTCGCACGACCCACGGCGTCAACGCAAAATGCTGTGCGGCGATGTCGTCGAGCGTGGGGATCGGCTCGCCGTCGATCGTGTGGTCGGTATGTTGTGGGGTGGCGGTTGACATGGCATGGCACCCAAGTCGTCGATATGGCTGAGACCGGTTTTGCGGCGCGCAGTTTCCGGGTGGCCGCGCGCCTGCAACGATAACTTCGCGCGCTTATTCGCGCGCTTACTCGCACGATTACTTCGCGACGGCCTCGACCGACATGCTGTGGATGAACTTGCGCAAAAAGCGCTCGCACGCGGCGAGCTGTTCCAGTTCGACGAATTCGTTCGCCTTGTGCGCCTGCTGGATGTCGCCGGGCCCGCAGACGATGCTCGGAATCCCCGCGTTCGAAAACAGCCCCGCCTCGGTGCCGTACGCGACCTTGCGCTTGTCCTGATCGGCGGTGAGCGCGCGCACGAGTTGCGTGATGGCCGCCTGTTCGGATGCATCGAGTCCGGGCGCCGCGGCGATCTTCGTGATCTCGATCGCGGCCGACGGATGTTCGCGCAGCATTTTCGGCAGCAGCGTTTCGCGCGCGTACGTATCGATGCGCGCGAAGATCGGCTCCGGATCGAGCGTCGGCAGATTGCGGAATTCGAACTGGAACCTGCATTCGGCCGGCACCGTGTTCAACGCGTTGCCGCCGCTGATCGTGCTGGTCTGCGCGGTGCTGAACGGCACGTCGTACTGTTCGTCGAACGGGCCTTGCTCGCGGAACTGATCGGCCATATCGCGGATGTAGCAGATCAGGCGCGCCGCGTATTCGATCGCGTTCAGGCCCTTCGGCGTCAGCGACGAATGCGCGGCCTGGCCACGCACGCAGCACTGGTATGCGTTGATGCCCTTGTGCGCGATGATCGGGCGCATGCTGGTCGGTTCGCCGACGATGCAGCCGTCCGGCTTCACGCCGCGCTTGATCAGATCGGCGATCAACAGCGGCGCGCCGACGCAGCCGACTTCCTCGTCGAACGACAGCGCGAAATGGATCGGCTTTGCTAGCTTCGTGCGTTGCATATCGGGCACCAGCGCGAGCGCGGCGCCGATAAAACCTTTCATGTCGCAGGTGCCGCGGCCGTACAGCTTGTCGCCGCGTATTTCCGGCTTGAACGGATCGCTATCCCATTGCTGACCGTCGACCGGCACGACATCGGTGTGACCCGACAGCACCACGCCGCCGTTCGTCTCGCCGTCGTGCGCGGGCACCGTGGCGAACAGATTCGCCCATTTGCCGCCCTTGCCGTGCGTGAGCGTCGCGTCGATGCCGGCCGCGCGCAATTCGTCGCGCACGGTTTCGATCAGACCGAGATTCGGATTGCGGCTGACCGTGTCGATCGACACGAGGCGGGTGACCCAGGGGAGAGAAAGAGGAGAGGCGGAGGCGGCGGAGGAGGACGGCGACTGCGAGGATGGCGCTGTTTCAGCGACGTGAGACATGACTGGACTCCTGCATTTGAGTCTTTCGATCATATCCCAAAAGGGTGTGCGCCAGCGCATCCGTAAGCTCGATCCGGATTGGCGCAGCGCAGCATGAACGCGCGGAAAACGAGGGGACGTCCCTCGTTTTCCGCGCCGATGACGAGTGATTGCACGGGCAACCGCTGCAATGCGTGCGCTGGCCGACACGCGCCGCCCGCACGCGGCTTACGTGGTTCGCGTGGTTCACGCGCTTCACGCGGCTCGCAAACTGCCGGCACCATCGCGACTCGCGCGGCAAGCCGAGCGCGCGCCGCTCAGCGCGTGGGCACCGCGGCCGCGGTGCCGCGGCTCGGCGAGCCGAGCGCGCGCAACGTCTCCTTGACGGTCGCGACCCGCACCGAGAAATCGGGGCTGCGCGTTTCGATGCGCAGCTTGTCCTGGCCCGCGAGCTTGATGTGCTTGTGCTTCTGCACCATCTCGATGATCCGCATCGCGTCGATCGGCGGATTCGGGATGAACTGCAGGCCGATCACCGCTTCGGCCGCGTCGATCTTCGAGATGCCGAGCGGCTTCGCGGCGAGCCGCAGACGATGCGTTTCCACCAGCGCATGCGCCTGCGGCGGCAGCTTGCCGAAGCGGTCGATCAGCTCTTCCTGGATGCCGTCGATCGAATCGTTGTGTTCGCAATTAGCGAGCCGCTTGTACAGCGACAGACGCTCCTGCACGTCGCCGCAATAGTCGGCGGGCAGAATCGCCGGCGTGTGCAGGTTGATTTCGGTGGTCGCGGAGAGCGGCGCGGTGAGGTCCGGCTCCTTGCCGTCCTTCAGCGCCTTCACCGCGTCGTTGAGCATGTCGGTGTAAAGCTGGAAGCCGATCTCCTGAATTTCGCCCGACTGCTTGTCGCCGAGCACTTCACCGGTGCCGCGGATTTCGAGGTCGTGCATCGCCAGATAGAAGCCCGAGCCGAGTTCTTCCATCTGCTGGATCGCTTCGAGCCGCCGTTGCGCCTGCCTGGTGAGCCCCTGCGGATCGTGCACGAGCAGATACGAGTACGCCTGGTGATGCGAGCGCCCGACACGCCCGCGCAACTGATGCAATTGCGCGAGACCGAACTTGTCCGCGCGATGAATCAGGATCGTATTCGCGCTCGGCACATCGATGCCGGTTTCGATGATCGTCGTGCATAGCAGCACGTTCGCGCGTTGCGCAACGAAATCGCGCATCACGCGTTCGAGCTCGCGCTCGTGCATCTGACCGTGCGCGACCGCGATGCGCGCTTCCGGCACCAGCGCTTCGAGCATCTGGCGGCGATTCTCGATCGTCTCGACCTCGTTGTGCAGGAAGTACACCTGGCCGCCGCGCTTCAGCTCGCGCAGCATCGCCTCGCGAATCACGCTGTCTTCCTCGCGTCGCACGAAGGTCTTGATCGCGAGGCGCTTTTGCGGCGCGGTTGCGATCACCGAGAAATCGCGCAGGCCTTCGAGCGCCATGCCGAGCGTGCGCGGAATCGGCGTCGCGGTCAGCGTCAGCACGTCGACTTCGGCGCGCAGCGCCTTTAGCGCCTCTTTCTGGCGCACGCCGAAGCGATGCTCCTCGTCGATGATCACGAGCCCGAGCCGCTTGAACTGCACATCCGACGACAGCAGCTTGTGCGTGCCGATCACGATGTCGACCGAGCCTTCGTTGATCTGCTGGATCGCCGCGTTCACTTCTTTCGTCGACTTGAAGCGCGACAGTTCGGCGATGCGCACCGGCCAGTCGGAGAAGCGGTCGCTGAAGGTTTGCGTGTGCTGTTCGGCGAGCAGCGTGGTAGGAGAGAGCAGCGCGACCTGCTTGCCGCCCATCACCGCGATAAACGCCGCGCGCAGCGCGACCTCGGTCTTGCCGAAGCCGACGTCGCCGCACACGAGCCGGTCCATCGGCTTGCCGCTCGTCATGTCGCCGATCACGGCCGCGATCGCGGCGGCCTGGTCGGGCGTTTCCTCGAAGCCGAAGCTCTCGGCGAACTTCACGTAATCCTTCGGTTCGAGCCCGAAGGCGTGGCCTTCGCGGGCGGCGCGGCGCGCGTACAGATTCAGCAGTTCGGCCGCGGTGTCGCGGATCTGCTGCGCGGCCTTGCGCTTGGCTTTTTCCCACTGGCCCGAGCCGAGCGAATGCAGCGGCGCGCTTTCCGGATCGGCGCCGCTATAGCGCGAAATCACGTGCAATTGCGCGACCGGCACGTAGAGCTTGCTGTCGCCCGCGTATTCCAGATGCAGGAACTCGGTGTCGCCTTCGCCGAGATCCATCGTCACGAGCCCCATATAGCGGCCGATGCCGTGCTGCGAATGCACGACCGGGTCGCCCACCTTCAGCTCGGACAGGTCGCGCACCATCGAATCGACGTTGCTCGCCTGTTCCTGGCGGCGGCGTCCGGCGCGGCGCGCGAGCGGCCCATACAGCTCGGTTTCGGTGACGATCGCCATGCCGTCGCCCGGTATCGTGAAGCCGTTCGCGAGCGGCGCGACGCCGAGCGAAAAGCGCGCGTCGCTCTTCAGCCAATCGGCGAAGCTGTCGGATGATGCGGGTTTCAGCTGGTTGTCGGCGAACAGTTGCAGCAAGGTCTCGCGGCGGCCCGCCGACTCGGCTGTGAACAGCACGCGATTCGGCGTGGTCGCGAGAAACGCGCGCAGCGCGGCGGCCGGGTCGTCCGCGTGACGATCGATTGCGAGGTTCGGCAGCGCGAGCGACCACGCGCCGTCGCCGTTGCCGGGCAGCACGAGCCGCGCGAACGGCTTCGCGAGGACATAGAAGTCTTCGTCCGACAGGAACAGACGCTGCGGTTCGAGAATCGGCCGGTCGCGATCGTGCGACAGGAAGTTGAAGCGCTGCCTGGTATCGTTGGTGAAGCGCCGGATCGCCGCGTCCAGATCGCCGGCGAACGCGAGTTGCGAGCCGTCCGGCAGATAGTGGAAGAGGGTGGCCGTGTCCTCGAAGAACAGCGGCAGATAGTATTCGATGCCCGCCGACGGCACGCCGTTGCCGATGTCCTTGTAGATCGACGCGCGGCTCGGATCGCCCTCGAAGGTCTCGCGCCAGCGGCTGCGAAATGCCGTGCGCGCGGCTTCGTCGAACGGGAATTCGCGGCCCGGCAGCAGCCGCACGTCCTTGACCGGGTACAGGCTGCGCTGCGAGTCGGGATCGAACGCGCGGATCGAGTCGACCTGGTCGTCGAACAGGTCGATCCGGTACGGCAGTGGCGAGCCCATCGGAAACAGATCGAGCAGCGAGCCGCGCACGCAGTATTCGCCCGGACGCACGACCTGGCTCACGTGCTCGTAGCCGGCGAGCGTCAACTGCGCCTTGAGCCTGGCCTCGTCGAGCCGCTCGCCCTGCGAGAACGAGAACGTATAGGCGGCCAGAAACGACGCCGGCGGCATCCGGTACAACGCGGTGGTGGCGGGTACCAGCAGGATGTCGCAGCGCCCCTCGCCGAGGTCGTGCAGCGTGGCCAGCCGCTCGGAGACGAGGTCCTGGTGCGGCGAGAACGTGTCGTACGGGAGCGTCTCCCAGTCGGGCAGCAGGCGCACCCGCGCGTCGGGCGCGAAGTAGCCGATCTCCTGCGATAGCCGCTGCGCATCGACGGCGTTTTCGCAGACGACCGCCAGCAGCGGCATCTTCTCGCGATAGGCAAGGTGGTAGTGGGCAATCAGCAGCGCGTCGGACGAGCCGCGCGTGCCGTCGAAAGCGAAACGCTGGCCGGCCTTGACGAGCGCGACGGGCGGGGAGGACTGCGAGGATGCGGCGATATCGGGCATAAAGGAGAAAAAGCGGCTCGGACTCGGAGGTGGCGACCCGGTTTTCGCGGGTGCGGGCGCGGGTGGCGAAGCAGCTATTATAAAATCCGTCCTTTAATTTGACTTCGCGGCATCCGCACTCGTGACTTCCCGCCTATTTGCCCTGATTCCGTGCGCTGGCACCGGCAGCCGTTCCGGCGCCGCGATGCCCAAACAATATCGCACTGTCGCCGGCCGCGACATGCTGCATTATTCGCTCGCCGCCTTCGACGCCTGCTCGGAATTCGCGCAGACGCTCGTCGTGATCGCCCCCGATGACCAGCATTTCGACGCGCGCCGCTTCGGCGGCTTGCGCTTCGCGGTGCGCCGCGTGGGCGGCGCGTCGCGCCAGGCGTCGGTGCTCAACGGGCTGCACGCGCTCGCCGAATTCGGCGCGCACGGCGACGACTGGGTGCTGGTGCACGACGCGGCCCGCCCCGGCATCACCCCCGCGCTGATCCGCACGCTGGTCGGCGCGCTGAAGGACGACGCGGTCGGCGGGATCATGGCGCTGCCGGTCGCCGATACGTTAAAGCGCATCGACGCCGCTTCGGCCGATGGCCGCATCGCCCGCACCGAGGCCCGCGACGGCCTGTGGCAGGCGCAGACGCCGCAGATGTTCCGCATCGGCATGCTGCGCGAGGCGATCCTGCGCGCGCAGGCCGACGGTCACGATCTGACCGACGAGGCGAGCGCGATCGAATGGGCGGGGTATGCGCCGAAGCTGGTGCAAGGCAGCCTGCGCAACTTCAAGGTCACCTATCCGGAAGACTTCGATCTGGCCGACGCGATTCTGAGCCGGCCGGCGGCTTCGTGACGCGCGGCGCGCGGCTGGGCGCCCGGGCGGCTGGGCGATTCAACGATTTCAACCTCAGCGCGCGAAGCCGCCGCGCTGATTCATCGCTTTAAAGGTTTCAGGACTCGAGGACGCGACGCAAATGGATTTCAGAATTGGGCAAGGTTACGACGTGCATGCGCTGGTGCCGGGGCGCGCGTTGATTATCGGCGGCGTGACGATTCCGTATGAGCTCGGGCTGCTCGGCCACTCGGATGCGGACGTGCTGCTGCATGCGATCACCGACGCGCTGTTCGGCGCGGCCGCGCTCGGCGACATCGGCCGGCATTTCTCCGATACCGACGCGAAGTTCGCCGGCGCCGACAGCCGCGTGCTGCTGCGCGAATGCGTCGCGCGCGTGAAGGCGGCGGGCTTTGCGATCGGCAACGTCGATAGCAGCGTGATCGCGCAGGCGCCGAAGCTCGCGCCGCATATCGAAGGGATGCGCGCGAATCTCGCCGCGGACCTCGGCTTGCCGATCGAGCGCGTCAACGTGAAGGCGAAGACCAACGAGAAGCTCGGCTATCTTGGCCGCGGCGAAGGGATCGAGGCGCAGGCCGCGGTGCTGCTGGTCAGGAACTGAGCGGTTTGGCGCAGGCGGCCGCGCGCTACAGCGTCGCGCCGCCGATCGCCCGGCTGGACGGACATAGTTCGTCCGTGCGCAGCGCATCGAGAATGCGCAGCACTTCTTGCGGACTACGGCCGACATTCAGGTTATTGACCGATACGTGCTGGATCGTGTTGTCCGGATCGACGATAAAGGTCGCGCGCAGCGCGACGCCGGCTTCCTTGTCGCGTATGCCGAGCTGATCGATCAGTTCACCCTTCACGTCGCCGAACGAGTAGTGATTCAGCTTGTCCAGCTCCGGGTTCTCGCGGCGCCACGCGAGCTTCACGAATTCGTTGTCGACGCTGCCGCCGAGCAGCACCGCTTCGCGGTCCTGGAACGCCTTCACGAGCCGGCTGAATTCGACGATTTCCGTCGGGCAGATAAAGGAAAAATCCTTCGGATAGAAGTAGATGATTTTCCACTTGCCCGGAAACGACTGCTCGGTGATATCGATAAACGCCGATACGCCGTGTTCTTCCGGATGATTGAAGCCCGGCTTCGCGGCGGTGACGGTGAACGCTTCGAGTTGATCGCCAACGGTTTTCATGCGAGTGCTCCTTCGTCAGTTCACGCGCCTTTATTGCGCCGCTTGATTACGATCCCGCGCATCGCGCGCCGGCATATTGCGCGTCCGCGCACGCCAGCCGCACGCTAGCCGCACGCAAGCATTACGCCCCTTTAGCCAGAGGAAACTCGATCGTGACCTCGAGCCCCGGCCCGGGCGAACGGTTGCGCAAACGCAATGCGCCGCGATAACGCGCGACGAGCCGCTGCACGATCGCCATCCCAAGGCCGGTGCCGTTTGCCTGGGTACGCGCGGTATTCACGCGATAGAACGGCCGCGTGACGAGCGAGAGCTGATCTTCCGGAATGCCGGGGCCTTCGTCGACGACCGACAGCTCGACGCGCGAATGCGATACGCGCGTCTCGAGAATCACATGCGGCACGCCGTCGCCGTCGCTACGGCCGTATTTGCGTGCGTTCTCGAGCAGATTGCCCACCACGCGGCGCATGTCGGTTTCGTCGGCCTCGATCACCGCCGAAGGCGCTAAGCGCGTAATCAGCCGCATGCTGTCCTCGCTTTGCATGCGCGCCGCGAGCTCGCCCGCGATAATCGACAGATCGACCGGTTCCGGCACGCGCTGCACCGGCCGCGCGTAATCGAGGAAGCGGCCGATGATCATGTCCATCTGTTCGATGTCGTCGACCATCGCGTCTTTGGTTGCCTGGTCGGACGGGCTCATCTCGGTTTCGAGCCGCAGCCGCGCGAGCGGCGTGCGCAGATCGTGCGAGATGCCGGCGAGCATCAGCGCGCGGTCGGCCTCGAGCTGTTCGAGATCGCGCACCATCTGGTTGAAGCTGCGATTGGTCTCGGCGGCGACACCCATGCCGCGCTCGGGCAAGGACTCCGGCGACTGCCCGGAGCCGACCTTGCGCGCGGCCATCGCCAGACGCGCGAACGGCCGGTTCACGAGACTCGTGATGAAGGCCGCGCCGAACAGCGATAGCGCCAGCGCGAATACGCCCCAGCCGGCCCATTGCAGGCCGGTCGCGTTATCGAGCTGATCGCGATCGAGCGCGACCCAGTAATCGTCGTCGTCGATCTTGAAGCTGATCCACACGCCGTTGATGTCGTTCACGCTTTGCGCGATCACGGTGTCGTCGCCGAGACGGCCGCGGATGTCGTGCTCGATCAGCCGATTCAGCGATTCGTCGGGCTGGAGTTTGTATTTATCGGTGGCCTCGCGCGGGTACACGCGCACCCCTTCATTGCTCTCCAGGTCCTGCAGCAGCGCGCGCCGCAGGTCGGGATCGGAATAGAGGAGCGCGGTGCGCGTGAGCTTGACGATCGCGACGAGCTGCAGCGCCACGCGCTGCGCGCGCGGCTCGCGCTCGATCACGCGAAAGCTCTGGAACCACGCCGCGAGACTGACTGCGATCAACAGTGCGATCAGCAGAAAGGTCCGCCAGAAAAGGCCGCCGAACGCGAGCGTCAGGAGGCGCCGGTCGATCCGCATGGGCCCTTCTTATGAGAAGTCAAAGACAGCAACGATTTTGCACGGGATCGTAGCCAGGGCTAAAGCAATGGCTACGGTCGACCGAAGTGGGTCGCATGGGACCCGCGTAGCGCGTTCGGGCGCGAGCGCCGTCCGACAGCTAAAGTGCCAACTCCGGTCGACACGCTGGCGCAACTCAGGCGGCTCCGTCGGGGATGAACACGTAGCCTAGACCCCATACGGTCTGAATGAAACGCGGGCTGCCCGGATCGGGCTCGATCAGCTTGCGCAGACGCGAGATCTGCACGTCGAGGCTGCGGTCGAAGACTTCGTATTCGCGGCCGCGTGCGAGCTCCATCAGCTTTTCGCGCGACAGCGGCTGGCGCGGATGCCGCGCGAATACCTTCAGCACCGAGAATTCGCCGGTGGTGAGCGGAATTTCCTGACCGGCCTTGGTCAGCGTGCGGGTGGCGAGATTCAGCGCGAACTCACCGAACTCGAACACTTCGGTGGTCTCGGACGGCGCGCCCGGCAGTTCGGACGGCGACTGACGGCGCAGCACCGCGTGAATGCGCGCGACCAGTTCGCGAGGATTGAACGGCTTCGGCAGATAGTCGTCGGCGCCCATTTCGAGGCCGACGATACGATCGACATCCTCACCTTTGGCCGTCAGCATGATGATCGGCGTGCGGTCGTTGCTGCCACGCAGGCGGCGGCAGATCGACAGGCCGTCCTCGCCGGGCAGCATCAGATCGAGCACCAGCAGATCGAAACGCTCGCGCACCCAGAGCTTGTTCATTGACGGCGCATTTTCGGCGACATAGACATTGAAGCCCTGTTCACCGAGATAGCGGCGCAGCAGATCGCGCAGGCGTGGGTCGTCGTCGACGACGAGGATTTTCGATGGGTTTTTGGTTTCCATGGTCGGCATCTTAGCGCGATTAGAAAGTGGTGCGCGGTTACACCATTTCGGGGGTTACAGTCAGTTACAAAATTTACCCGCGCTGTGGCGCGACGTAAAGTATGCGCGTTTAGACTCCTTTACTGAATGCGGCTGTTCGGTGGATACTTCAACCGAAAAAACTCTCGTACCCGGCTGTTAGCGGGGTTTGTATACGCATCTGAGGTAGCCGGTTGCCGCGCCACGAAGGGAACAACATGAAGGGAGGGGTTTGGCCAAATGTGCGCCTGAGCGTGATTGCACTGGCGGTTGCCAGTACGCTCGCAGGCTCACTGAGCCCGACGCTCGCCGTTGCACAGCCGGCCGCCGACAGACTCGCGAACGGGCATGCACCTCGCTCCGCCAGTGGCCGGCTCAATCATCGCAACCCCAGTGCCGATCACCCTGCTTCTGACGCGATGCTGCGCACCGCGGTTCCTCCCGATCTCGATCAACGCCGCCGCGACGGCCATATGACGCCCGAAGAGCGGCGTCTGCTGCGCCAGCATATCGAAGACGCCGTGCGCGAGCTGTATAAGCGGTAGTCTCTATCCGTGCCTGGTCAGGCATGCGTATCCCACATCAAAGCGCTGCTGTCACGCGAACCCCGTCGCGGGAAAAATCCTGTTGCATCTTCGGCGTCGACGTCTTGCCGGGCTGCTTCGTTGAGCCGCCGGCATTAGCGTATTGCATCCGCGCGAGCGCTGCGGTTTGCGATGTCGTGACAACCGGATCGGCGATGATGAAACTCCTTCGTGTTAATGGCGGCTCACGGCTCATGGTTCACGCGACCGCGCCGGCCGCGTTGATTCACGACGCGGCCTCCGCTTTCACGCGGCAACGCCGGCCGCATTCCGCGCATGCGGCGCATCGCGCGCAGGCGTCGGGCGCAACGGCCGCGATGGCCGCGGCCGAGCGCGAGCCGCGCCTGCTCGACCTCGACGATGCGCGCTTTTTCCTGACGCGCACCGGCTTCGCGCCCAACCATACCGAGCTTGCGCAATACGCGGGACTGACGCGCGAGCAGTCGGTCGACAAGCTGTTCGCAACCGCCCGCACAGAAACGGTGGTGCCGCTGCCGGACCGGGTATCCGAGCCGATCCCGACACGCGCCGAGCGCGACGCATGGACGCCGGAGCAGCGCCGCGACCAGCAACGCGAGCGCAATCGGCGTTACGAACTATTACGAGCATGGTGATGCGCGAGATGCTCGAGACACCGTCGCCGCTGACCGAGCGCATGACGCTGTTCTGGCACAACCACTTTACGTCGGGACAGGACAAGGTGCGCTTCGCGCAGCGCATCGCACAACAGAACATGCTGTTGCGCCGGCACGCGTTCGGTGATTTCGGCGAGTTGCTGCACGCGGTCGCGAAAGATCCGGCGATGCTGCAATACCTCGACGGCGCGAGCAACCGCAAAGGCCGGCCGAACGAAAATTTCGCCCGCGAGGTGTTGGAGCTGTTCACGCTTGGCGAGGGGCATTACACGCAGCGCGACGTGGCCGAGGCCGCGCGCGCGTACACGGGCTGGAGTCTCGATCCCGATACGCAGACCTACGTGTGGCGCGCGAATCAGCACGACGACGGCGAGAAGACGGTGCTCGGTCAAACCGGACGATTCGATGGCGACCAGGTGCTCGATATCCTGCTCGCGCGGCCTGAAACAGCGACGTTCGTCACGACCAGACTGTGGCGCGAATTCGTCTGCGACACGCCGGATCCTGCGTGCATCGAGCCGATCGCCGCGCAGTTTCGCGCGAGCCGCTACGACATCGAGGTCGTGCTGCGCGGGCTCTTTTTGAGCGATGCATTCTGGCGCGACGACAACCGTGGTGTGCTCGTGAAGTCGCCGGTCGAATTCGTCGTCGGCACGCTGCGCGCGTTCGATATCGGCTATGACAGCACCGAGCCGTTCGTCACTCGGATTCGCGCGCCTGGCGAGAATCTGTTCTATCCGCCGAGCGTCAGGGGATGGCCGGGCGGCGCGCTGTGGATCAACAGCTCGACATTGCTCGCGCGCAAGCAATTCGTCGAGCAGCTGTTTCGCGCGACCGAGGCCGCGGCGCGCGCGCATACGAATGCGACGGCGCGCGCGCAGATGGTGGCAAGCGATGCGCGGCCCGTCGCGGTCAGCCCGGCCAATGGGTCGCCGCAGCGCGCCATGGCGCGCACGGCCCAGGGTGGCGTACGCTTCGATATCGCGAGGTGGCTCGCGCTCTACCATACTTCACCGAGCGCGAAGCCGGGGCTCTCGACCGAATTGCAGTTGCAACACGCGGTCTTGCCGTTCACGCCGGTGGATGCGATTGCCACCGAGTCGACCGCGAGCGCGTACCTCGAAGCGCTGTTGATGGACCCGGCTTATCAACTGAAGTAGTCGAGGCAGGCGAAGGCGCTGCGCTGCATTCGCCGTCAAAGCGGCAAGCCGCGCGAGCACGAATCCGAGGCCAGCACGATCACGACGAGGGGCGCGATGAAACGACGCAGCTTTCTTTCGATGGGCGCAGTGGCCGGCGCATCGCTGTGGTTACCTCGCGCATTCGGCGCCCGCAACGAGGCGCCCGCGCCGAGCGCCGTTTCATCCGTTGGGCCGGCTGCGGCCATTGCTTCGAGCCCAGGCTACGGCAACCTGCTGATTCTGATCGAACTGAAGGGCGGCAACGATGGCTTGAACACCGTGATCCCGTTCGCCGATCCGCTCTATTACACGCTGCGCCGAAACATCGGCATCCGGCGCGAGCAGGTGATCCAGCTCGACGAGCGCACCGCGCTGCATCCCGCGCTGCAGCCGCTGATGCCGCTGTGGCAAAGCCGCCAGTTGGCCATCGTGCAGGGCGTCGGCTACGCGCAGCCGAACCTGTCGCATTTTCGTTCGATTCAAATTTGGGACACGGCGTCGCGCGCCGACGAGTATCTGCGCGAAGGCTGGCTGACGCGCGCGTTTGCAGCGAAGCCGGTGCCGGCCGGTTTCGCGGCCGATGGCGTCGTGATCGGCAGCGCTGAAATGGGACCGCTCGCGGACGGCGCGAGGGCGATCGTGCTCGTCAATCCCGCGCAATTCGTTAGAGCGTCGCGGCTCGCGATGCCAGGGTCGTTGCCCGAACGCAATCCGGCGCTCGCGCATATTCTCGACGTCGAAAACGACATCGTCAGAGCGGCCGACCATCGGCATCCGCTGCGCGGGCAACCGCAGTTGAAAACCGCATTTCCGGGCGGCGCGTTCGGCAGTTCGATCAAGGCGGCGATGCGGGTGCTGGCCGCCTGCGACGCGTCGCGGGATGCACCCTTCGGCGGCGAGTGGCAAGAGCAGCCTGTGCGCGGCGAGGGCGTCGCGGTGATCCGCCTGACACTGAACGGTTTCGATACGCACCAGAACCAGCCGGCTCAGCAAGCCGCGTTGCTCGGACAATTCGCGGAAGGCCTGGCGGCGATGCGCTCGGCGCTCGTCGAACTGGGCCGCTGGAACGATACGCTCGTCATGACGTACGCCGAGTTCGGCCGCCGGCCGCGCGAGAACCAGAGCAACGGCACCGATCACGGCACCGTGGCGCCGCACTTCGTCGCGGGCGGGCGCGTGCAAGGCGGTTTGTATGGCGTGCCGCCGATGCTTGCACGGCTCGATGGAAACGGCAATCTGCCGGTCGGCGTGGACTTCCGTCAGCTCTATGCGACGGTGCTGGGGTCGTGGTGGGGGCTCGATGCGCCGGCGATCCTGCGGCAGCGATTTGAACCGTTGCCGTTGTTGCGTGCGTAGCGACGCGCTATCTCAAGCGCGGTGCATGGGCGATTTGCTGTTTCTCTGTTTTCCCTGTTTCGCGCGCAGTGATGGAACACTCGCGGCGGATGCTCGTGGACCGATGGCGCGCGAGCTTCGCGTCTATTTCATGCGTGAGCTTGCGCATGCATTGCGTCCGCGTTGCGCCTATTTCGCGCGCCACGCGATCCACAGCTTGCGGATCGGCGTCAACGCGATGCGTTGATGCAGTACGTGATATCCGTCCCGTTCGATTTCATCGAGCAGTGCCAATGCGAGCGCCGCCAGTGCGATTAGCGTGCGCTGCGCGCGGCGCGCGTTCGCCGGCATCGCGGCGAGCGCGGTGCGCACCGCATCGCGTGCGCGATGGGTTTCGAAGCGCATCAACCCGGTGAACGCGTCGGTGTATTTGCGGTTGATCAGATCGGCGGCGGTCACGTTAAAGCGCTGCATCTCGTCGATCGGAATATAGATGCGGCCATGGCGCGCGTCGTTGCCCGTCTCGGAGACGAATTGCGCGAGCATCAGCGCTTCGCCCAGCGACGCTGCCCAATCGAGCGACTGCGCCGTGCCGTTTGTCTCGCCGTTCATCGCGTCGCTTGCGGCATCGTTTGACGCCCCATTCGCCGCGGCCCGCGAAACGAGCGACGCGAAGTTGCCGCCGACGCCATCCACATAGCGGCGCAGATTCGGATAGTCGAGATAGCGCGCCTGGTCGAGGTCCATTTCGAATCCGCCGAGCAACGCCTGCAACGCCGGATATTCGGCCTGCACGTCGGGCAGATGAGCGGCAAGCGCCTGGGATACCGGATGCGATGGTGAACCCGCCGCGAGCGATGCGAGCTCCTTTTGCCACCACGCGAGCTTGGTGCGGCCAATCGTGGGATCGCTGGTTTCCTTGACCGTTTCCTCTAACTCGCGACGCAATGCGAACAGCGCCGTCAACAGCGGCTGGCTGGCCGCGCGCGCCTGGCGCAGCGCATAGTAGGTGCTCGATCCTGGTGGCGCCGCTTTCTGCTGGCAATAGTCGTCGAAATTCACGGGATTGGTTGGGTGGGGAAGGGCTGGCGACGAAGGCGCGATCGGCATGCATCAGGTGCATATGCGGGGGCCTTCGCGTCGAGTCGAAAATTGTAGCATCGGCGCCGCTCGCACACGGGCTGGCAGATGCAGACAAGCGCGAATCAATCGGTTAGAATCTCGCGCTTACGCTTTTGGGCGCATGCTGATTGCGTGGTCCGGAACGCACGGAATTAGCGTGAGTGGCGAAATTGGTAGACGCACCAGGTTTAGGTCCTGACGCCCGCAAGGGCGTGCCGGTTCGAGTCCGGCCTCACGCACCATGAAGGAAGAAAAGGCCGCATACGGCGACGTATGCGGCCTTTTTTTTACATTCCACGCCTCGTGACTTCTGCGCTCTGTCGAGAGCGCGTTGCGCGCCTCTGGCGGGCGCGGACCAGCGCGTGTATCCGCCGCTCGCGTCCGTCTGCGCGGCGATAGCGCCGCGCCTACCCGCCGCCTCGTTCGCCCCCGCGGTTCAACGCGATACGCTCGTCGTCATCCGCGCGGCCTGCAGAAAATCGAAATCGCAACCTTCGTCGGCCTACGTGATCGATTGCAGAAACAGTTTGCGATAGCCGCGTTCGAGCGGCTCGGCCACGCGCGGCGGCAACCCGGCCAGCCGTTCGGCGATCTGCGCGTCGTCGGGTCCGAGCGCGATCGTGCGTTGCGCGACGCTCAGCCGGATGCGGTCGCCGTCGTGCACGATAACGAGCGGGCCGCCGGCCGCCGCTTCGGGCGTCACGTGCAATACGATCGTGCCGGCGGCCGTGCCGCTCATGCGGCCATCGGAAATGCGCACCATGTCCTTCACGCCCTGGCGCGCGAGCTTCTTCGGAATCGGGATATAGCCGGGCATCCCCGGTGCGCCGATCGGGCCGATCTGCCGGAGCACGAGGATGTCGTCGGCGTTCACGTCGAGCGCCGGGTCGTCGATACGTCGCGCGCGACCCTCGGCATCCTCGAACACTACCGCGCGGCCCGCGTGCTCCATCAGTTGCGCATTGGGCCGCCGACTGCCTGATGATCGCGCCGCCCGGCGCCAGATTGCCGTGCAGCACCGCGATGCCGCTTTCCTATCAGGCGCCAGTCAGGCGCCAGTCGTTCCCGGCTGTTCGTGCGAACCCGGCAATTCCGCCTGCGCGGCGCCTTCGAGAAAGCGGCGCGTGGATTCGAACGCCTGCAGCATCTGATCGGGCCACGGCGTTTGCAGCATGACCGCCTGATGGTTTTCGAAGGCCGACGACAGCAGTTTCGCCAGCTCGGGCGAGCGCAGATGACGCAGCACGACGCTGAGCGCGATCGCGGTGGCCTGGCTTGCGCCGGCGGTCTGGAGTTCCGAAGCGGTGAGTGCCGCAACCTGTTTGTTGATGTCCACTGAGACTTCCCTGGATGAAAAGGAGCATGAAGGCGCGCTGGCCGGTCCACGATTCTGACATGCGCTGCGCGCGGCCGTGAAACGATGCACCCCGAGCATCGAACTGGCGCGGCCGATCCGTCCTGGGTCTGCGTTTTCGCGTCTACCTGCGGGCGCTGTCCGCGGAGGCTGCTTCGTTACTCTCGCTCGGTCATCGCGATGATCACTTTATCGAGCGCGGCGCTGAGCGCGGCTTTTTCGTCGGTGTCGAGACAGTCGAACATATCGCCGTTCCATTTACGCGCGATCGGCATCACCTTCCGATAGAGCGCGCGGCCTTCCGGTGTCAGCGAAACCAGTACCACGCGACCATCTTCGGCGCTCGGCTGGCGCTGCACGAGTCCCTGCCGGATCAGCGCCTCGGCCGCGCGGCTCGCCTGGCTCTTGTCGAGATTGGCGTGGCGCGCGAGCTCCATGATCGAGAATGGCCCGAACGACCCCACCGCGGCAATCACGCGCGCCTCGGGCAGCGTCACGCCGAGCTTTGCCTGATAGCGCGCGCTGATGCCACGCTCGGCCAGTTTGTTCAGCACATGCAGACGGTACGTGAGGAACTGTTCGAGCCCGGCTTTAGCGGTGTCCTTCATGGTCATCCCGTGGTAGTGAAGCGGTCGTGACGCTGTGATTGTTGTCGCAGCCGTTTTGCCGGTCAACGCAGCGCGTATTTCAGGCGCGTCAGTTGTTCCGCTTCGTTCGCGAGCAACTGCGCGGCGTCGCGAATCGCGACGTCGAGCGTGATCGGTCCCGGCGCCGGCGAGAAGCAGCCACTGAAATATTCGGCGAGACGCGGCAGCGCGGCGGGATCGACCGCGCCGGACAGCAGCGTGGCGGGCACGCCCGCGGCCCGTGCATGCGCGCAGGCGATGAAGGGCGCCTTGCCGTGCAGCGTTTGCACGTCCGAGCGGCCTTCGCCGGTGATCAGCCAGTCGGCGCCGGCAAGCGCGGCGTCGAGCCCGATTTGCCGGGCGACCGTTTCCGCGCCCGGTTCGAACTGCGCGCCGAGCATATGCAGCGCAAAGCCGAGACCGCCGGCCGCGCCTGCGCCCGGCAAGTCGCGCGCGGTACGCCCGAGCGCGGCTTCGAGCAGATCGGCGAAGCGCGCGAGCGCCGCGTCGATCGGCGCAACCTGCTCCGGCAGGACGCCTTTTTGCGGACCGAAGATCGCGGTCGCGCCGTGCTCGCCGGTGAGCGGATTGTCGACGTCGGACATGCCGACGAATTGCGCATCGGCGAGCCGCGCGTCGAGCCGCGACACGTCGACTCGCGCGAGCCGCGCAAGCTGTTCGGGTGTGCCCTCGAGCAGGTTGCCGTGGGCATCGAAGAGCTGCAGCCCGAGGCCGCTCAGCAGTCCAGCGCCGCCGTCGTTCGTGCTGCTGCCGCCGAGCGCGACGAAAAAGCGCCGCACGCCGGCATCGAGCAGCATGCGAATCGCCTCGCCCATGCCGCGCGTGCTGCGCGCCTCGACCGGCACGCCCATGCCGACCGGATCGGTAATGCCGACGATCTCGGCCGTTTCGATGATCGCGCTGCCGTCCGCGAGCAGGCCAGTCAATGCTTCGCGCGCGGGGCCGGCCGCACCGCGCACGCTGAGCGCGCGCCGCTCACCGCCGCTCGTTAGCATCGCGTCGAGCGTGCCTTCGCCGCCGTCCGCCATCGGGCAGATACGCACGTTGGCGCCCGGGCAGGCGCGCTGGATGCCGGATGCAATCGCCTGCGCGACCTGTTCCGCGCTGAGCGAGCCTTTGAATGAGTCGGGAGCGATGACGACGACAGGCGAGGGCGACGAATTCGGCATGGTGTCTCTGAAAAGTTTGAGTCGTGGTGAGCAGGCGCGGGAGCGGGCAACGCGAGCGGAGGCGGCCGGCGAGCGATCGAGTTCGTTAGCTTATCAGCATGGACGCGTCGGCTGAATATGTCGAAAGGCATAGGCGGAATCGTCCGCGCACACGTTCCGGCCATGGCTTGCCGCGCGCGGGCAACGCGTGGGTCGCATGAAGAAACCGGCGCTGAGCCTCGCCGCCCGATGGGCCGGCGCGCGAGCGTGAAAAATGCGCGGTGCGCGTGAAAACAGGCCGGAAATGGCCGACAAAGCGCCTGGAATGCGCGCAAACACCGATGCACACATCGAATCCCGGCTAGGCGCGCAAATAGTTTGCTAAAATATTCGGCTCTTTGGACTCAACCGTGCTCGCGGCGGCCTGCAAGCCCGCGGCGCAGGCGCATGATCGATGCAATCGGTGCGAAGCGACATCGAAAGGCGGCACGGAGAAGATAACTGTTTCGCTCGAATAATTTTAGGACGATTGAAGCCATGGCTAACGTTGTTGAGAACCTCGGCAAGCTCGAACGCCGCGTGACGATTTCCCTGCCGAAGGATGCCGTGCAGAAGGAAGTGGATTCGCGTATCCGTCAACTCGCGAAGAACGTGCGCATGCCGGGTTTCCGCCCGGGTAAAGTGCCCCTCAAAATGGTGACGCAACAGTATTCGGGCCAGGTGGAAGCCGAAGTGCTGAGCGATAAGGTCGGCAAGGAATTCTTCGACATCAGCCGCGCCGAGAACCTGCGCGTGGCGGGTCAGCCGAGCTTTGCGCCGAAGTCCGACGCCGCGGAAGGCAATTACGCGTTCGACGCAACGTTCGAGGTGTATCCGGAAGTGCAGCTGGGCGATGTCGCCACGGCTGAAATCGAGCGCACCACCACCACCATCAGCGAAGCGGAAATCGACCGCACGCTGGACATCCTGCGCAAGCAGCGCGTGCATTTCCACGCTCGCGGCGAAGCCGGCGAGCATGGCGACGGCGGCGCCGATACGGCGGCCAAGGACTCCGACCGCGTGACGGTCGACTTCGTCGGCAAGATCGACGGTGAAGCATTCCAGGGCGGCAGCGCCGAAGACTTCGCGTTCGTGCTCGGCGAAGGCCGCATGCTGCCGGAATTCGAAAACGCCGCGCGCGGCCTGAAGGTCGGCGAAGCGAAGGAATTCGACCTCAAATTCCCGGACGATTACCACGGCAAGGAAGTGGCGGGCAAGACCGCGCAATTCACGATCACGATGAAGAAGATCGAGTGGCCGCATCTGCCGGAAGTCGATGCCGATTTCGCGAAGTCGCTCGGCATCGAAGACGGCGATCTGACCAAGATGCGCGGCGAAATCAAGGACAACCTCGAGCGCGAAGCCAAGCGCCGTACGCAGGCGATCGTCAAGAATCAGGTGATGGACGCGCTGCTGAAAATCTCGGAACTCGACGTGCCGAACGCGCTGATCGAGCAGGATCAGGAACGCCTCGTCGCGATGGCGCGCCAGGATCTGGAGCAGCGCGGCGTGCCGAACGCGAAGGACGCGCCGATTCCGGCCGCGATGTTCAAGGAGCAGGCGGAGCGTCGCGTCAAGCTGGGCCTCGTGCTGGCCGAGCTCGTGAAGGCGAACGAACTGCAGGCGAAGCCCGAGCAGATTCGTGCCGAAGTCGACGAATTCGCGAAAAGCTACGAAGACCCGAAGGAAGTCGTCCGCTGGTATTATTCGAACCAGCAACGTCTTGCCGAAATGGAAGCGTATGTCGTTGAAGCCAACGTCGTCGATTTCGTGCTCGCCAAGGCCAAGGTGACGGACAAGGAAGTGAGCTTCGAAGAACTGGCAAGCGCAACGGCGCAAGGTTAAGGCGCCGCTGCAACGGCGTGCTGGCTGTCGGAGCGACCGGCGGCCAGCACGCCGTTTTTTTGCGCCATCAGGATGCGTTACGTGCGGCGCGCGGTCGCGCGGCGCGCATGGAACCGATGGCGCTGAAGGCACTTGAATACGGGCACGCCGCACCAACTTTCGTCCAGCATCTAATATTCAGGATATTTCCAGACAAGGATCCATTGCATGACCTTTCGCGCCCAAATGCTGGACACGTTGACCTCCCAGTCGTCACGGGATCTCGAAGCGCAGGCACTCGGTCTGGTGCCGATCGTCGTGGAAACGAGCGGCCGGGGCGAGCGTTCGTATGATATTTACTCGCGCCTGCTGAAGGAACGTATCGTGTTCCTCGTCGGCGAGGTGAACGATCAGACCGCCAATCTCGTCGTCGCGCAGATGCTGTTTCTCGAAAGCGAGAATCCGGACAAGGACATCTATTTTTATATCAACAGCCCGGGTGGTTCCGTATCGGCGGGTATGGCGATCTACGATACGATGCAGTTCATCAAGCCGGACGTTTCCACGTTGTGCATGGGTCTCGCCGCCAGCATGGGCGCGTTCCTGCTTGCGGCCGGTGCGAAGGGCAAGCGTTTCGCGCTGCCGAACTCGCGTGTAATGATTCACCAGCCGCTCGGTGGCGCGCGTGGCCAGGCATCGGACATCGAAATTCAGGCACGGGAAATTCTGTACCTGAAGGATCGGCTGAACCATCTGCTTGCACATCACACGGGTCAGCCCGTCGAGCGCATTGCGCGCGACACGGATCGTGACAATTTCATGTCCGGCGATGATGCCCAGGCGTACGGCCTCGTCGACCAGGTGGCGCACAAGCGTCCTTGATCCGGTACGGTTTGCCCCGCCGTTTTGCTCCGAAGCAGGGTCAAACCGTCATCGGGCCGGTTGTGACATGATCGACATCCGTCCGGGCGTCTGCGGCAAGCGCCGTCATCCTGCTCACTAGCCCTGCCGCGCCCAAACTGCGAGGCAGGGTCAAACGGCGTATTATGTAATTCAGTGTCCGGAGGCTCACACATCTATGGCGGACAAGAAAGGTTCTAACAGCGAAAAGCTGTTGTATTGCTCGTTTTGCGGCAAGAGCCAGCACGAAGTCAAGAAGCTGATTGCTGGTCCGTCGGTATTCATCTGCGATGAATGTATCGACCTGTGCAACGAAATCATTCGCGACGAAGCTGCGGGCGCGGGTATCGAGGCAGGCTTGTCGAAGTCCGATCTGCCGACTCCGCAGGAAATCCGTGAAATCCTCGACCAGTACGTGATCGGCCAGGAGCGCGCGAAGAAGATCCTCGCGGTCGCGGTCTATAACCACTACAAGCGCCTCAAGCATCTCGACAAGAAAGACGAGATCGAACTGTCGAAGAGCAACATCCTGCTGATCGGCCCGACCGGTTCCGGCAAGACGCTCCTCGCGCAAACGCTCGCGCGCCTTCTGAACGTCCCGTTCGTGATTGCCGATGCAACCACGCTGACGGAAGCCGGCTATGTCGGTGAAGACGTCGAGAACATTATTCAGAAGCTGCTCCAGAATTGTAATTACGAAGTGGACAAGGCCCAGCGCGGCATTGTCTATATCGACGAAATCGACAAGATCAGCCGCAAGTCCGACAACCCGTCGATCACGCGTGACGTATCGGGCGAGGGTGTGCAGCAGGCGCTGCTGAAGCTGGTCGAAGGGACGATGGCGTCGGTGCCGCCGCAAGGTGGCCGTAAGCACCCGAACCAGGACTTCATTCAGGTCGACACGACGAACATCCTGTTCATCTGTGGCGGCGCGTTCGACGGCCTCGAGAAGGTGATCGTCGATCGCACCGAGAAGACCGGCATTGGCTTCGGTGCGAGCGTGAAGAGCAAGCAGGACCGCGACGCAGGCGAAGTGCTGCGCGAAGTGGAGCCGGAAGACCTGATCAAGTTCGGCCTGATTCCGGAACTGATCGGCCGTCTGCCGGTGGTCGCCACGCTCGGCAAGCTCGATGAAGCGGCGCTGATGAAGATTCTCGTGGAACCGAAGAATGCGCTCGTCAAGCAGTACCACAAGCTGTTCAACATGGAGCGTGTGGAACTCGAAATCCGCCCGGCCGCGTTGCAGGCAGTGGCGCGCAAGGCGATTCGCCGCAAAACCGGCGCGCGCGGTCTGCGTTCCATTCTGGAACAGGCGTTGCTCGATGTGATGTATGACCTGCCGCAAATGAAAGGCGTTAGCAAGGTCATCATCGACGACAACGTGATCGACGGCGACGGCAAACCGCTACTGATCTACGAAGACGCGCCGAAGGTCGCGGGTTCGAACTGATCGGCTTACGGGTTCTGCAAAAAAAGCCGTTCATGGCGACGTGAACGGCTTTTTCGTTTATCGTGTGGTCAGATTGGATGTTTTCACTATGGAGTCACTGAACCTTCGGAGTCTCTGAACTTTTCCCACACGCGAAGGCTTGCAATATTTTCTGCTGGCCTCACCTATCGAACGAACTGATTCCACTCATGGGGAAATGAAATGTCAGGAACCCAACTCCTCCCGCCGGAACGCATTACGTTGCCGCTGCTCCCGCTGCGCGACGTAGTCGTTTTCCCGCACATGGTGATTCCGCTCTTCGTAGGCCGCCCGAAATCGATCAAGGCTCTCGAAGCAGCGATGGAAGGCGGCAAGCACATCATGCTCGTCGCCCAGAAAACGGCTGCGAAAGACGAGCCGACCGAAAAGGACATGTACGAAGTAGGGTGCGTTGCCAACATCCTGCAAATGCTCAAGCTGCCCGACGGCACCGTGAAAGTGCTCGTCGAAGGCTTGCAGCGCGCGAAGACGCTTTCCATCGAAGAACAGGAAACGCAGTTCTCGTGCGAAGTCATGCCGCTCGAACCCGACCACGCCGACAGCGCTGAAACCGAGGCGCTGCGCCGCGCGATCGTGTCGCAGTTCGACCAGTATGTGAAGCTGAACAAGAAGATCCCGCCGGAGATCCTGACGTCGCTGTCGGGCATCGACGAGGCCGGGCGTCTGGCCGACACGATCGCCGCGCATCTGCCGTTGAAGCTCGACCAGAAGCAGCACATCCTCGAAATGTTCCCGGTGATCGAGCGGCTCGAGCATCTGCTCGCGCAACTCGAGGCCGAGATCGACATCCTCCAAGTCGAAAAGCGTATCCGCGGGCGCGTGAAGCGTCAGATGGAGAAGAGCCAGCGCGAGTACTACCTGAACGAGCAGGTCAAGGCGATCCAGAAGGAACTCGGCGAAGGCGAAGAAGGTGCGGATCTCGAAGAACTCGAGAAGCGCATCACGGCTGCGCGCATGCCGAAGGAAGCAAAGAAGAAGGCCGACGCCGAGTTGAAGAAGCTCAAGCTGATGTCGCCGATGTCGGCGGAAGCGACGGTCGTGCGCAACTACATCGACACCCTGATCGGCTTGCCGTGGCGCAAGAAGAGCAAGGTCAACAACGACCTGTCGAACGCCGAGCGCGTGCTCGACGAAGACCACTTCGGTCTCGAGAAGGTGAAGGAACGCATTCTCGAGTATCTCGCGGTCCAGCAGCGTGTCGACAAGGTCAAGGCGCCGATCCTGTGCCTCGTCGGGCCTCCCGGGGTTGGCAAGACCTCGCTCGGTCAGTCGATCGCGCGCGCGACGAACCGCAAGTTCGTACGCATGGCGTTGGGCGGTGTGCGTGACGAAGCCGAGATTCGCGGCCACCGTCGTACGTACATCGGTTCGATGCCGGGCAAGATCCTGCAGAGCCTGACCAAGGTCGGCGTGCGCAATCCACTCTTCCTGCTCGACGAAGTCGACAAGATGGGCCAGGATTTCCGCGGCGATCCGTCGTCGGCGTTGCTCGAAGTGCTCGATCCGGAACAGAACCATACGTTCGCCGATCACTACGTCGAGGTCGACTTCGATCTGTCGGATGTGATGTTCGTCGCGACGTCGAACTCGCTGAACATTCCGCCGCCGCTGCTCGACCGGATGGAAGTGATCCGTCTGTCCGGCTATACGGAAGACGAGAAGGTCAGCATCGCGCAGCGTTATCTGTTGCCGAAGCAGAAGAAGAACAACGGTCTCAAGGATGGCGAGATCGAAGTGACCGAAAGCGCGATCCGCGACATCATTCGTTACTACACGCGTGAAGCGGGCGTGCGTTCGCTCGAGCGTGAAGTGTCGAAGATCTGCCGCAAGGTCGTGAAGATGCTTCTGCTGAAGAAGGCGGAAGGCGCGGTGAAGGTCGACGGCAGCAACCTCGACACGTTCCTCGGCGTGCGCAAGTACGACTTCGGTCTGGCTGCGAAGGAAAACCAGGTGGGTCAGGTCACGGGTCTCGCGTGGACGGAAGTGGGCGGCGATCTGCTGACCATCGAAGCCGCGGTGATGCCGGGTAAGGGCAATGTGATCCGCACGGGTTCGCTCGGCGACGTGATGAAGGAATCCGTCGAAGCGGCGCGCTCGGTCGTGCGTTCGCGTTCACGGCGTCTCGGTATCAAGGACGAAGCGTTCGACAAGCAGGACATCCATATCCACGTGCCGGAAGGCGCGACGCCGAAGGACGGTCCTTCGGCCGGTATCGCGATGACGACCGCGCTGGTGTCGGTGCTGACCGGTATCCCGGTGCGCGCGGATGTTGCGATGACGGGCGAAATCACGCTGCGTGGCGAAGTTCTGCCGATTGGCGGTTTGAAAGAGAAGTTGCTCGCGGCGCATCGCGGCGGCATCAAGCTCGTGCTGATTCCGGAAGAGAACGTCAAGGATCTGACCGAGATTCCGGACAACGTGAAGAACGCAATCGAAATCGTGCCGGTCCGCTGGATCGACAAGGTGCTCGAACTGGCGCTCGAACGTGTGCCGCAGCCGTTGCCGGAAGAAGAGCCGAAGCCTGCAACGCCTGTTGCGACGGAGCCGGGCAAGGACGGCGCGAGTGAAGTCGTGAAGCACTGACGCATCGGGCAGCAACGCGTTAGTTCGATCTGAACAGAAAACCCGCGGTTTCGGCCGCGGGTTTTTTTATGCCTGCAATGCTTCGCGAACGATAAGAAAGGTCCTGTTTCCCGCATCATGGGCACGCTGAAACAGGCACGGCGTTTTTGCACCGATACGCCGATCCCACCACGATGCGGTCGATGAAAAAGTGTCTCCAAAAACGCCCGGATCAGGCTCAACCCCGCTTGACACAAGGGTTTCGGCTACATTTAATGAGGCGGCCCGGCCTTGTCGCCGGCCACATGGAGTGAGGTGCGGAAAGCGCTATCACAATTGCCATACATTCTCGGGGGTTGGAATGAACAAGACGGAATTGATCGATCACATCGCTGAACAAGCCGATATCTCGAAGGCTGCGGCCGGCCGTGCACTCGATGCAGTGATCGCGGGCGTCAAAAATACGTTGAAGAAGGGCGGTTCGGTCACGTTGGTCGGTTTCGGTACGTTCGCGGTCGGCAAGCGCACCGCGCGCACCGGACGTAATCCGCGTACCGGTGCCGCGATCAAAATCAAGGCAGCGAAAGTTCCCAAATTTAGGCCTGGCAAAGCCCTGAAGGATGCGCTAAACTGATGGGCTTGCTGCTTGAGGAATTGCCTGAACCGGCTGGTCCGGAGAAGGCAGCGGCAGAAGCACTGAATCTTGAAACGGGTGCTTAGCTCAGTTGGTAGAGCGGCGCCCTTACAAGGCGTAGGTCGGGAGTTCGAGCCTCTCAGCACCCACCAGTTTCAGATTCGACAATGTGTTTCGATAGCAGGCGCAATGTAAGGAGCGGTAGTTCAGTCGGTTAGAATACCGGCCTGTCACGCCGGGGGTCGCGGGTTCGAGTCCCGTCCGCTCCGCCAGTATCCACGAAAGGCGAACTCCGGTTCGCCTTTTTTATTGCCCGCTGTTGTAAGATCGGGCGTTCTGTTTTCGGCACCCCTTACGCATGCTCGATTTTTTCCGCAATCACCAACGCCTGATGATGTTCATGCTCATCCTCTTCATTTTGCCGGGGTTGGGCTTTGTGGGTATCCAGGGCTTCCGCGGCTTCTTTGACGAAAGTACCAACGTCGCGAGCGTCAACGGTCACAAGATCACTCGTGTCGAATACGACGACGCGGTGCGTCAGCAAGTCGATCGCGCGCGTCAGGTGCTCGGCGCGCAGTTCGACATGAAGACGTTCGATACGCCCGCGCATCGCCGCGATATCCTCGACGGCATGATCGAGCAGCGCGTGCTGGCCGACGAAACGCAGCGCCTGCACCTGACCGCATCGGATGACGCGGTGCGCCGCACGCTGATGGCCGATCCCGTGATCTCGTCGCTGAAGAATCCCGATGGCTCGATCGACATCGAGCGTTACAAGCAATTGCTCGCGATGCAGGGCATGACGCCCGATCAGTACGACGAGCGCGTGCGCTACACACTTGCGACGCAGCAGTTGCCGGCAAGCATTCAGGGGAGCGCGTTCACGTCGAAGACCCTCGCGCAGCATCTGACCGAACTCGCCTTGCAGCAGCGTGAAGTGCAAGGCATCGCGTTCCATCCGCGCGACTATGCCGCGCAGGTTCAGCCGACCGATGCGCAACTGCAGGCTTACTACGACGCTCATCGCAACGACTTCTCCACGCAGGCTACCGCGACGATCCAGTACGTCGTGATGTCGCCGGCCACGCTGGCCGACTCGGTCCAGCCGAGCGACGCCGATCTGAAAAAGTACTATGACGACAACGTTGCCCATTTCCGTACCGAAGGCGAGGTGCGCGCAAGTCACATCCTGATCGCGGCACCGAAGGACGCGAGCGCGGCAGACAAAGCCAAGGCAAAACAGAAAGCCGAAGAAGTGCTCGCCCAGGTCAAGGCTCATCCGGATCAGTTCGCGCAGATCGCGCAACAGAATTCGCAGGACCCGGGCTCGGCGTCGAAAGGGGGCGATCTCGGCTACTTCGGCCGCGGCATGATCGCGGGCGGTCAGGCATTCGACGACACGGTGTTCGCGCTGAAGAAGGACGAAATCAGCGGCATCATCCAAACCGATTTCGGTTTTCATATCGTCAAGGTCACGGACGTGAAGCCGGCGCTCACCCGCCCGTTCGACGAAGTAAAAGACCAGATTGCGAAGGAGTTGAAGGCGCAACTGGCCTCCAAGGCGTTTACCGATGATTCGGAAGGTTTCTCGTCGCTCGTCTATGAAAAGGCGAAGAGCCTGCAGCCGGCCGCGGACAAATACAGGTTGCAGGTGCAGACCGCGACGGTTACGCCGCAGCCCGATCCGAAGCTGCCGCCCGACAGCCCGCTGAACAACCCGAAGTTCCTCGAGGCGGTGTTCGCGAACGACTCGGTGTCGGCTCACAACAATACCCAGGCGATCGACATCGGCGGTAACACGCTGATCGCGGCGCACGTGACCGATTACAAGCCCGCTGCCGTGCCCGCCTTCGACGCAGTCAAGGACGCGGTGCGTCAAAAGGTGATCGCCGTGCAGTCGAACGAAGCCGCGCACAAGGACGGGGCCGCGAAGCTGGCCGAGTTCGAGAAGTCGAAATCGACCGCTGGTTTTTCGTCGCCGCTGAAGGTCGCGCGCAACGATTCACAGGGCGTGCCGCCCGCGGCGCTGAGCGCAATCTACAAGGTCGATGGGCAAAAATTGCCGGCCTACGTCGGTGTCGATCTCGGTGACGACGGTTACGCGATCTATCGCGTAAACCAGGTCGTGGCGGGCGCGGCAATCGACCCGCACGCCCTCGCCGCGGCACAACAGCAGATCGCTCAGGTCGATGCGCAGGCGCAGGCGCAAGCCTATATCAAGGCGTTGCGCGAGCGTTCGAAGGTGAAATACTACGGCTCGGTCGATAGCGCACCGCAGACCGCCGACCAGTAAGCGTTACCTGCCGGCAACAAGAAAGCCCCGCGACCGCGGGGCTTTTTTATTTTGGCGACAGACGCGAGATCGGTGCGCTCGCTTGCCAATTCGTCACCAGACGGAAGCGATCGAAAAACGATCGCGCGCTAGCGGACGAGCGTGCGCGTTACAGGCATCCGCTGATCGCGCTGGTCGCCTGGGTACCGGTGGCGCCATTCGAACGGAAGCCGACCCACGTGCCCTTGCCGCTATACGATGGACGCACCACCGCGGCCGCGCCGTTAGGCGGTTGCTGACCCGGCACGTAGACGTCCATGGCCTGATCGTTGGCGAGCGTGGTTTGCGTGACCACCTGTTGCTGCGAAGCGTCCGCCCATTTATGCGCGATGCAGGTGCCGACGGCGCCAGGCGGTTGCTGGCTTTGGCCGACCGATTGGACGCCGGCGGGAGGTTGGCCGGCGCAGGCCGAGAGGGCAACAGTCAAAGCGATTAACGGTAGATATTTCACGTCATCTCCTCAGGAGTCGCTCACGAATGAGCCGGGTCGCACGGAATTGCGAAAGCGCGGCAACGGCTTTGGCAAGCCGTGTTCCCCTGGTTCCGGAAACAAGTCGTTGGCAGGCCTTCAGTGCGGCGAACTTGTGCGAAGGAGTGGCTTGACAGCGGGCCACACGTTATCGAGTAGCACGGGCTGTGCCTGCTGGTTCGGATGGATCTGGTCGGCCTGGAACATGTCCGGCTTATCGGCGATGCCGGCCAGCAGAAACGGCACGAGCGGCGCGTGAAACTCGTTCGCCAGCCGGCCATACAGGCTGTGGAACTTCTGCGTGTAGTCGGGGCCGTAGTTGGGCGGTACATACATGCCGATGAGCACGACCTTCGCGTGGCCCTGCTGGGCCTGTTCGATGATCGTGCGCAGGTTGTCTTCGGTCGTGGAGAGCGGCACGCCGCGCAATGCGTCGTTGGCGCCGAGCTCGACGATCACGATGCTCGGCTTGAGCCGTTGCATCAGCGCCGGCAGGCGCGCCCGTCCGCCGCTTGTCGTGTCGCCGCTGATGCTTGCATTGGCGACGCTATAATCGATTCGCTCTTCGGCCAGACGCTGACGCATCAATTCGACCCAGCCGCTATTGCGGGGCAGCCCGTATTCGGCGGAGATGCTGTCGCCGAGCACGACGATCACCGGTCTCGCGGGCTCCGGCGTATTGGCCGCATGAACATTGGCCGCATGAACCGGCAACTGCAACATAACCAGCGCGGCGGCCGTCATGGCCGCGCCGACTGCCACGGTCAACGCCGGGGCGCGACGGGCGATGGCGCGCACTTTCAACCTACGCTTCACCATGCCAAACAGAACTGATCCAATCATTGAAGTGCGGGGTTTGTGCAAGAAGGTTAAGGATGCAACAGGCGAGCTGACGATTCTCGACGACATCGATTTTGCGATCGACGCCGGCAGCAGTGTGGCGATCGTCGGTGCCTCCGGGTCGGGCAAGTCTACGCTGCTCGGCTTGCTCGCGGGATTGGACAGTGCAAGCGCCGGCTCGGTTCGGCTGCTCGGCCACGAACTCGGCGAATTGAGCGAAGACGAGCGCGCCGCATTGCGCGGCGGCTCGGTCGGCTTCGTATTCCAGTCGTTCCAATTGATGCCGCATCTGACCGCGCTGGAGAACGTCACGTTGCCGCTCGAACTGCAGGGCGGCATCAGTACGCGCGACGCCGCCCAACGCGCGCGTGAATTGCTCGATCAGGTCGGTTTGGCCAGGCGCACCGGCCACTATCCGAAGCTGCTGTCGGGTGGCGAACAGCAGCGCGTTGCGCTTGCGCGCGCGTTCGTCACGCGGCCGGCGATCCTGTTCGCCGACGAACCCACCGGCAGCCTCGATGCGGCCACCGGCCATGCGGTGATCGACCTGATGTTCGAGATGAATCGCGCGCACGGTGCGACGCTCGTGCTCGTCACACACGATATCGAACTGGCGCGCCGCTGTGACATGACGGTGACGATCGACGCGGGGCGGCTCGCGTGACGACTGTATAGCGGGTGCCCGATCGCCTGCATCGAACGTATCGTCGATGCAAAAAGGCGGGCAAGCAGCCCGCCGGTTCATCGCGGACGAAAACGAAGCCGACGCGCGCCGCACTCAAAACAATGAAAGCATCACGGCGCGCGTGACTCACGCATCCCACGCGTGCGCTTCGATCTCAGCGCTTCAACGCCGCGCGTGCGCGCGCAATCAACGCCGACGTCGACGAATCGTGCTTCTTCGTATCGACGCTCGCCGCCGTCAGATCGGCCTCGACTACCTTGCCGAGAATCTTGCCGAGTTCGACGCCCCACTGATCGAACGAATTGATGTTCCACACCGACGCCTGCACCAGCACCTTGTGCTCATAAAGCGCGATCAACGCACCGAGCGAACGCGCGGTAAGCGCATCGAGCAGCAGCGTCGCGGTCGGCCGGTTGCCGGGGAATACCAGATGCGGCGCGAGTTCGGGCTTGTCCGGGCCGGCCACTTTCTTCGCCTCTTCGAGCGTGCGGCCGAGCATCAGCGCCTCGCTTTGCGCAAAGCAGTTCGCGAGCAGTTTTGGATGATGGCTCGCGAGCGGATGCTCGGGCGTGAGCACCGCGATGAAGTCGATCGGTACGATCGTCGGCCCTTGATGCAGCATCTGGAAGAACGCGTGCTGGCCGTTCGTGCCCGGCTCGCCCCACGTGACCGCTGCGGTCGGATAGTCGACCATCGTGCCGTCGAGGCGCGCGGACTTGCCGTTGCTCTCCATCTCCAGTTGCTGCAGATACGACGGCAGAAAATGCAACGCTTCCGAATACGGCGCGACCAGATAGCTTTGCGAGCCGAAGAAATTGCGATACCAGATGCCGATCATGCCGAGCAGGACCGGCAGATTCCTTTCGAGCGGCGCATCGCGGAAATGCTGATCCATCGCGTTCGCGCCGGCGAGCAGTTCGTCGAACTGTTGCGGGCCGACCGCGATCATGATCGACAGACCGACGGCCGACCACAGCGAATAACGGCCGCCGACCCAGTCCCACATCTCGAACACGTTCTCTTTCGCGATGCCGAACTTGACGACCTCGGCGGAGTTTGCCGACACCCCGACGAAATGCTTCGCGAGCGCGCTTTCCGGGCAACCTTTCTGGATGAACCAGTCGCGCAGCGAGCGTGCATTGGTCATCGTTTCGAGCGTCGTGAAGGTTTTCGACACGATGATCGCGAGCGTTTCTTCGGGATCGATCTGTTGCATCACGTTGTACAGATCGGCGCCGTCGACGTTCGACACGAAGTGCGTCGAGATCTCCGGCGTGGCCAGATGATGCAGCGCATGCACGACCATCTTCGGCCCGAGGTCCGAGCCGCCGATGCCGATGTTCACCACATGGCGGATCCGCTTGCCGGTGTAGCCGGTCCATGTGCCACTGCGAATCTGTTCGGCGAAGGCGGCCATTTTTGCGCGTTCGGCCTGCACTTCGGCGAAGAACGGCGCATTCGGATCGGTTGCGCGCAACGCGGTGTGCAACGCGGCGCGGCCTTCGGTCGGGTTGACGATTTCGCCCGCGAACATCGCATCGCGGCGTTTCTCGACGCCGGCTTCGCGCGCGACCTGCACGAGCAGTTTCAGCGTTTCGCCGGTGATCCGGTGCTTCGAGAAATCGGCGGCGAGACCGCCGCCGGCGAACGTGAAGCGCTCGGAGCGCGTCGGAGCAGGATCGTTCTCGGGAGCGAACCAGTCGCGCAGATGCGCATTGCGAATTTGCTCGTAATGGGTCTGCAGCGAGGACCAGGAGGGGAGCGAGATCTGGGTCATAGCGTCCGTCTAACCAAGGGGCAGGAAGGAAGGCGCGCGCATGAAGCGCGGCCGAGAATGATGCGGCGAGTCAGAGCGATGCCGGCCGTTGGGTTCGGCTGTGGGGGCTGGCGAAACACGCGAATCTCGCGGAGCTTGCAGGCCGCGCGAATCTCGCGAAGGGCGAAGCGCGCGATGCGCCCGCCGAAGTTTCGCCGCCACCCGCGATCGATCCGACGCGCGGCGCAGGCGACCAGTATAGCGGGGATGCGTGTCAGGCAGCAGTGGGCGAGGGCCCTGTCCGCATAGAGGGACGATGGCGCTGGATACGTGCGCCGCATAGGCCGCGACGCCACATACGCCGGCCACATACACCGGCCGCATACACCGGCCGCATCGGATCGACGCGCGGTGTCGATGCGCCCGTCTCAGGCCGCGCTCGACGGACGCGGCGGATAGAACAGCCGGTTGAGCAGGCTTCGCACCATCGGTGCGAGTTCGCCCGCCGTCAGACCGGCGGGGCCGTGTCCCTGCGCGGTGAGCGTATCGGCGGCGAGGCCGTGCAGGTACACGCCGGCGAGCGCCGCCTCGTAGCGCGGCAGGTGCTGCGCGAGCAGCGCGCCGATGATGCCGCCGAGCACGTCGCCGGTACCGCCGGTGGCGAGCGCGGCGTTGCCGGTCGGGTTGATCGCGAGGCGGCCGTCCGGTGCGGCGACGATCGTGCCGACACCCTTGAGTACCACCACGCTCGCAAAGCGCGCCGCCAGCGCGCGCGCGGCGGCCAGCCGGTCGCGCTGCACGCCGGGTGCGTCGCTGCCGAGCAGACGCGCGGCTTCGAGCGGATGCGGCGTCAGGATGCACGGGTCGCCTTGCACGCCGCGCGCGGTGACTTCGGCGGCGAGCGCCGGGTCTTTCGCGAGCAGATTCAGCGCGTCCGCGTCGAGCAGTTTCGGCACGTCGAGTCGCAGCGCGTCGTGCATGACGCGCGTCGCGATGTCGCGATGACCCATGCCGCAGCCGATCGCGAGCGCGTCCATCGCATCGAGCGGCAACGTATCGATCGCGTGCAGCATCAGTTCCGGATGCGGCGGGTCGTAGGGCGGAGCACCTTCACCGAGCAGCGCGACATGCACCTTGCCCGCGCCGCTGTAGAGCGCCGCGCGTGCCGCGAGAATCGGCGCGCCGCACATGCCGGTGTCGCCGCCGACCACCGCGAGGCTGCCGAAGGTGCCCTTATTGGTCGCGAAATCGCGAGGCGGCATGAAGTCGCCGAACAGTTCGGGCGCGTTCAGCTGGATCGCCGGGCGCGGGACGGCGCTGCGGGTGCCGTAATGGGTGCCGTTGCAGGTGCCGTTTTGCGTGCCGCTCTGAGTGCCGCTCCGAGTGCCATTACCCATACCGCTGTCGCCGCGTTTGCCTTCGGCACTGCCGCCGTTGCCGTTGCCATCGCCGCCATCGCCGCCGATGCCGCGACTCAGCCCGAGCGGCGCGACCGTTACGCGGCCGGCGAGGTCGCGGCCCTGCGCGGTGAAAAGGCCGGGCTTCGCGCCGATGAAGGTAAGCGTGTGCGTCGCACGGACCGCCGCCGCGCCATCACCGCCGACCACCGCGCCGGTGTCGCTGTCGAGCCCGCTCGGCACGTCGAGCGCAAGCACCGCCCCTTGCGCCGGGCAGGCGTTCGCGCGCTGCGCGAGCAGGCGGGCGAGCGTCGCGAATACGCCGTTGAGTGGACGAGCGAGGCCGATGCCGAACATGCCGTCGACGAGCCAGCCGTAGCCGTCGAGCGACGCCGGCGGCACGGCGCTCAGCGGCACGCCCGCGGCGCGCGCGGTCTCGAGCGCCCAACGCGCGTCGGCGGGTTTGACTTCGACCGGCATGCACACTTCGACCGCGATGCCGGCCCTGTGCAACTCCGTTGCGAGCACCAGCGCATCGCCGCCATTGTTGCCGGGACCGGCGATCAGCCAGACACGCTGCTGCGATTTGATCACCGACGGATCGGCGGCAATCCGCTCGAGCAGCCAGCGCGCGGCCGCCTGGCCAGCGCGCGCCATCAGCGTGTGTGCGGGCAACGCGGCCGCGGCCTGCGCTTCGGTGACGCGCAGATCGGTCAGCGTGAGCAACGGCAGCGCGCGCGGATGCGCGGTATTCAAAGGGTCGACGAGCGTGAGCGGCGTATTTTGTGCGTCTGTCATGGCGAAACCCGGCGGTTCGTCCGCGCTAAAGCGGGCAAGGCTTGGAAATCGCTATGGTAGTGCCGATGCGCGCGCCGTGTCGGCGGGTGTGCGGCGCGAAGGTGGCTGGAAGGTGGCTGGAAGTTGATGAGAGGGCGACTTGCGACATCGACGCAGGCCAGGCTGCGCCGCCCGGCCCACGCGACGTCGCACGGAAAGTTACTGAAACCGTTCCGGCCGCAATGCGGCAAGCGTGTCTTCGGCCAGCGCCGGTGTTTGCCCCGAAACGAGCTCGGCGACGAGCTTGCCCGCACCGCATGCGAGCCCCCAGCCAGCCGGGCCGTGCGCCGCATTGACGAACAGCCGCGGATGCAGCGCGTTGCCGATGACCGGCAAGCCATCCGGCGACAGCAGCTTCGCGCCTTCCCACGGCAGCGCCGCCGAAATGCGCGCGGCGCCCGGCATCCAGTCGTGTGTCGCCTGGCCGAGCAGCGCGAGCGCTTCCCCGGTCACCGCCTCGCCGAGCGGCTTGTCGAGCTGGGCGGCGCTTTGCAGCACCGCGCCGCCGGCGATCCGCAGCCGCTGGTTCATGCGGCTCACGCCGATCCGTTTGACCGCGTCGACCATCGCCACATGCGGCACGCATTCCTCGTGCGCGATCGGCGCGACCAGCGTATGCAGCCGCAACGGATGCAGCGGCAAGCGCAAGCCGGCGCGCTCGAGCAGCGCAAGGCTGCCGTAGCCGGCCGCGACGACCACCGCGTCGGCGTGGATCACCTCGACCTCGCGCGAACGGGACGCGGGCTCGCGCGGGGCCAGTTCGACCGCCGCGCGCTGGCCTTCGAGACGGATCGCCGACACTTCGCAGCCCGCCATGAACTGCACGTCGCCCTGAGTATCGAGCACCTGTTTGAGCAGCTTCGTGAAGAGCGGGCAGTTGGCCGTGCGTTCATGCTCGAACAGCACGCCGCCGGCGAAGGCCGGCTCGGTCGGCACCGCGTGCTCGAACGCCGCGCATTCGGCCGGCGTCATCACATGATGCGGCACCTCGAACCGCCGCAGCAGATCGAGCGCCGCGGCGCTCTGTTCCCATTCGTGCGCGGCGCGCACCAGGTACAGCAGCCCGCTCGCCTGTTCGAATTCGAGTCCGAAGCGCGCTTCGACGTCGGCCATCGCTTCGCGCGACGACTCGATCAGCGGACGCAGCAATGCGTACTGGCGGGCGAATGCCTGCGGTTCCTGCAACCCGGCGAGCTGCTTGACGAACTGCCGCGCCGCGCCGTTGAAACCGGTCTTCGCGATCACGCCGTTTTTCGCGTTGTGGCGGCTCGCCATGAAGGTCGGGCCGAACCAGACGTCGAGCGGGGTGGGCAGCACGGTGCCGCCTTGCCCGTAGGTCGCGCCTTGCGCGACGGTCGCGTGACGCTCGACGACGCACACGCGGTGGCCGGCCGCGCGCAGGTGATAAGCGGTGGCGACGCCGGCTATCCCGCCGCCAATGACGATGACATCCATGCTCTGATTCGAAGTGCCGACGGGCCGCCGAAGCGCGTGCCCGTTGGATGTGACATGCGGCGCGCGGCGGCACAGGCTCGGGCTGCGCGCGCCGATCGGGTGAAAGGCCGAATGATAGCAGTCAAACCGTCCGAAAAGTGGACAGCACGGTCATGAAAGGCGCTCCGCCGCGCCACCCCGAAGCCCGCTGGACGCCCGTTCCCGGGGTATAATCCCCGACTTCCTTTCCGCCTCACGTCGCCTCTGTGCATGCGCGACTCTCCCGCATCACTGAGCGACGCAACGTCAAGTCCCATGGCCCACTTCTCGTGTTTCCCCGGCGCTTCGGCCCTTTCCGATTTCCGTCAAACCCGCCTGCTCGACACACTCACGCGCATCGATCCGAATATCGCCGGCGTGCGCGGGCAGTACCTGCATTTCGTCAACGCGCAAACCCCGCTGTCCGCTGAAGACAGCGCGAAAGTCGAAGCGCTGATGCACTACGGCGATCCGTTCGTAGAGGGTAAGGAACGCGGCGCGGCCGAAACCTTCCTCGTGGTGCCGCGCTTCGGCACCGTGTCGCCGTGGGCCAGCAAGGCGACCGATATCGCGCATCTGTGCGGGCTCACGCAGGTGCGCCGCATCGAGCGCGGCGTCGAGTACACGGTCACGCTGAAGAGCGGCCTGCTCGGCGGCAAGAAAACGCTGAGCGGCGAAGCGCGCGCGGCGGTGGCCGCGGCGCTGCACGACCGCATGACCGAGAGCGTCGCGCCGTCGCGCGAGCACGCGATGCATCTGTTCGACGAACTGCCGGCCAGGCCGCTGCAGACCGTCGACGTGCTTGGCAAGGGCCGCGCCGCGCTGGAAGCCGCGAACACCGAACTGGGCCTCGCGCTCGCCGACGACGAAATCGACTACCTGGTCGACGCCTTCACGAAGCTCGGCCGCAATCCGACCGACGTCGAACTGATGATGTTCGCGCAGGCCAACAGCGAGCACTGCCGCCACAAGATCTTCAACGCGGACTGGACGATCGACGGGGCCAGGCAGGACCTGTCGCTGTTCAACATGATCCGCAATACCGAAAAGCTGAACCCGCAGGGCACGATCGTCGCGTATTCGGATAACTCGGCGATCATGGTCGGCGGCATGGCCGAGCGCTGGTTCCCGCGCACGCCCGGCCAACAGGGGGCGAACCAGCTGCCCGAGCATTACCGCCGCGGCGTCGAGCTGACGCACACGCTGATGAAGGTCGAAACGCATAACCACCCGACCGCGATCTCGCCGTTCCCGGGCGCCGCGACCGGCGCGGGCGGCGAAATCCGCGACGAAGGCGCGACCGGCCGCGGCGCGCGTCCGAAGGCCGGGCTGGCCGGCTTCACGGTATCGAACCTCGAACTGCCGGACGGCGTCGAGGCATGGGAAAACGCCCGCGACACCGCGCAGCCGCTCACCCATCGCAATCCGCAACAGCAGCACGAAGCGTACGGCCACCCGGACCGCATCGCCTCGCCGCTGCAGATCATGATCGACGGCCCGCTCGGCGGCGCCGCGTTCAACAACGAATTCGGCCGCCCGAACCTTGGCGGCTACTTCCGCACTTATGAGCAGAACGTCGGCGGCGTCGTGCGCGGCTATCACAAGCCGATCATGATCGCCGGCGGGATCGGCAACATCTCCGATCAGCACACGCACAAGCACGATTTGCCGGAAGGCTCGCTGCTGATCCAGATCGGCGGCCCCGGCATGCGCATCGGCATGGGCGGCGGCGCCGCCAGCTCGATGGCGACCGGCACCAACACCGCCGAACTCGACTTCGACTCGGTGCAACGCGGCAACCCTGAAATCGAGCGGCGCGCGCAGGAAGTGATCAACGCGTGCTGGCAGTTGGGCGACAGGAACCCGATCCTGAGCATTCACGATGTCGGCGCGGGCGGTCTGTCGAACGCGTTCCCCGAAGTGGTCGACGGCGCCGGCAAGGGCGCGGTGTTCGAGCTGCGCAGGATCCAGCTCGAGGAAAGCGGCCTGTCGCCGCGCGAAATCTGGTCGAACGAAGCGCAGGAGCGCTACGTGCTCGCAATCGCGCCGGCCGATCTGCCGGCGTTCGAAGCGATGTGCGAGCGCGAGCGCTGCCCGTTCGCGGTGATCGGCAAGGCCACCGCCGAGCGTCAGTTGAAGCTGATCGACGCCGAGCAGCCGGAAGCGTCGCATCAGCCGGTCGATATGCCGATGGAAGTGCTGCTCGGCAAGCCGCCGCGCATGCATCGCGATGTCACGCGCGTCGAGCGTAACTTCGAGCCGGTCGACGTGACCGGCCTCGCGCTCGCGGATATCGCGCAAAGCGTGCTGCGCCATCCGACGGTCGCGAGCAAGTCGTTTCTGATCACGATCGGCGACCGCTCGGTTGGCGGCATGACCGCGCGCGACCAGATGGTCGGTCCGTGGCAGGTGCCGGTCGCCGACGTCGCGATCACGACGCTCGACTACGCGGGCTTCAGCGGCGAAGCGATGACGATGTCCGAGCGTACGCCGCTCGCCGTCATCGACGCGCCGGCGTCGGGCCGCATGGCGGTCGGCGAGGCGATCACCAATATCGCCGCGGCGCCGATCGCGTCGCTCGACAAACTCAAGCTGTCGGCCAACTGGATGGCCGCGTGCGGCGCACCCGGCGAAGACGCGGCGCTCTACGACACGGTCAAGGCGATCGGCATGGAGCTGTGCCCGGCGCTCGGCATCGGCATTCCGGTCGGCAAGGATTCGCTGTCGATGCGCACCCGCTGGGAAGAGCGCGGCGTCGCGAAGGAAGTGGTCGCGCCGGTGTCGCTGATCATCTCCGCATTCGCGCCGGTCGGCGACGTGCGCAAGCACCTGACGCCGCAGCTGCGCCGCGTCGGCGAGGTCGGCGACTCGGTGCTGATCGCGATCGATCTCGGCCGCGGCAAGCATCGTCTGGGCGGCAGCATTCTCGCCCAGGTCACGCAGCAGGTCGGCGACACGGTGCCGGACGTCGACGACCCGGAAGATCTGAAGCGCTTCTTCAGCGTGATCCAGACGCTGAACCAGCACGGCAAGCTGCTCGCGTACCACGACCGCTCGGACGGCGGCTTGTGGGCGACGGTCTGCGAAATGGCGTTCGCGGGTCATACCGGCGTGTCGCTGAACGTCGACATGCTGGTGCTCGATCCGGGCCACGAATCCGACTACGGCGACGCGAAGGACTGGGCGAAGCAGACCAGCGGCCGCCGCGAAGACCGTACGATTCGCGCGCTCTTCAACGAGGAACTCGGCGCGGTGGTACAGGTGCGCGCGGCCGATCGCGACGCGGTGCTCGGCGCATTGCGCGAGCATGGTCTGTCGGCGTGCTCGCACGTGATCGGCAAGGTCAACGAACGCGATGTGATCGAAATCTATCGCGACGCGAAAAAGGTCTACGACGCGCCGCGCGCCGAACTGCATCGCACGTGGAGCGAGGTGAGCTGGCGCATCGCGCGTCTGCGCGACAACCCGGCGTGCGCGGACGCCGAACACGACACGCTGCTCGATGCGGCCGATCCGGGCATTGCGCCGGTGTTGAGCTTCGATCCGGCTGAAGACGTCGCCGCGCCGTTCGTGGGCAAGGGTGCGCGTCCACGTGTCGCGATCTTGCGCGAGCAGGGCGTGAACTCGCATCTGGAAACGGCTTACGCGTTCGACCGGGCCGGCTTCGACGCGCACGACGTGCATATGAGCGATCTGTTGACGGGCCGCGCGAATCTGGCGGATTTCGCCGGCGCGGTCGCGTGCGGCGGCTTCTCGTACGGCGACACGTTGGGCGCGGGCGAAGGCTGGGCGAAAACGATCCGCTTCAACGCGCAACTGGCCGATATGTTCGCGGCGTTCTTCGGCCGTGGCGACACGTTCGCGCTCGGTATCTGCAACGGCTGTCAGATGATGAGCAGCCTCGCGTCGATGATCCCGGGTGCACAAGCGTGGCCGAAGTTCACGCGCAACAAGTCGGAGAAATTCGAAGCTCGCTTCTCGCTGGTCGAAGTGCAGAGTTCGCCGTCGATCTTTTTTGCCGGCATGGAAGGTTCGCGCATTCCGGTCGCGGTCGCGCACGGCGAAGGGTATGCGGACTTCTCGCAGCAGGGCGATGCGTCGAAGGTCGCGGTCGCGATGCGCTATGTCGATCACCGTGGTCAGGCGACCGAGCAGTATCCGTTCAACCCGAACGGTTCACCCGCCGGCATTACGTCGGTCACGACGGCCGACGGCCGCTTCACGGTATTGATGCCGCACACCGAGCGCGTGCATCGCGCGGTGCAGATGAGCTGGCATCCGGAAGGCTGGGGCGATGGCGTCACGGACGCGAGCCCGTGGATGCGCGTATTCCAGAACGCGCGCCGCTGGTTGGCTTAATCAGCGCACAGGGTAGCCGCCGCTTTGGGCGGCACCCGGCCGCCGCAGCAATAAAAAAGCCGCCCACGGGCGGCTTTTTCGCATTCAGACTTCACACCGGGCGGATGATCCGCAGATCGTCCGCTTGCCGCGCTTACTGAATCTTCGCGTTCTTGCGCAGGTTCTCTTCGAACGCCTGCAGCTTTTCCTGCTGGATCTGCTGGACGATCTGCGCGCGCACCTGCTCGAGCGGCGGCGGGGTGATCGCGCGGATGTCGTCGACGCGGATGATGTGCCAGCCGAATTGCGTATGCACCGGCGTGTCCGTCATCTGGCCTTTCTGCAGATGCGTGGCCGCGTCCGCGAATTCAGGCACGTAGGCCTTCGGGTCCGACCAGTCGAGGTCGCCGCCGTTCTTGCCCGATCCCGGGTCCTTCGAATACTGCCTGGCCAGATCTTCGAAGCTTGCGCCGGCCTTGATCTTCGCGATCAGGTCCTTCGCCTGCTGCTCGTTGTCGACGAGGATGTGATGCAGGTGATATTCCTTGCCGCCCGCGTCCTTGACGAGCGTGTTGTAGCGCGCGGTGACTTCGGCGTCGGTCGGCTGGTTGGTCTTCACGAAGTCTTCGATCAGCGCGCGCAGTACGACCGTTTGCTGCGCGACCGCGATTTGCGCCTTGACGTCCGGCCGGTTCGGCAGGCTGCGGCGCAGCGCTTCCTGCATCAGAATCTCGCGGTTCACGAGTTCTTCGCGCACCGCCTGCTGCAACTGCGGCGTGTTCTGCTGGCCCTGGTGAACCAGTTGCTCGATCAACGCATCGGCGCGTGCTTTCGGAATCGGTGTGCCGTTGACGACGGCGATGTTCTGTGCGAATGCAGGTGCGGCCGCGAACGCAGCCAGCAGTACCCAAAGGCGGGTTTTCTTCAAGGTCATCGAGAGTTCCTAGCGGGGCAACGAAGCAAATTCTTCGGGCGTGTACGCCGTGATGGCAAGGGCATGAATACCGCGCTGCATGGCGTCGGCCAGCGCATCATACACCATGCGATGCCGCGCCACGCGGGGCCTGCCGGCGAATGCGGCGGCCACGATCGTGACACTGAAATGACCACCGGCGGCGGCTCCCGCGTGACCCGCGTGCTGCGCGCTGTCGTCGGTGATGCGGATCGATTCGACCGGTGCGAGCGCGGCCGTGAGGCGTGCCTCGATCAGTGCGGCGCGCTCGGCGGTGGTGGCGTGCATGAACAGGTCGCTCATGTCATTCTTCCTTCATGTACTTCGACAGCCACAGGCTCTGTCCGACGATGAACACGAGCAGGCACCCGGTTGCGCCGAACAGCTTGAAGTTCACCCACTGGTCGGTCGTGTAGTGATAGGCGACGAACAGGTTGAGCAGCCCGAGCAGCACGAAAAACACTGCCCAGATCAGGTTCAGCTTGCCCCAGATCGCGTGCGGCAGCGTGATCTGCTTGCCCATCATCGCTTCGATCAGGTTCTTGCTGAAAACGAACTGCGACACGATGAGCCCGACCGAAAACGCCCAGTACAGCACGGTCGGTTTCCATTTGATGAAGGTGTCGTTATGCAGCACGAGGGTCGCGCCGCCGAACACGGTGACGACGCCCAGGCTGACCCACAGCATCGGGTCGACCTTGCGGTGGCGGAACGCCACGAACGCGATCTGGACCAGCGTGGCGACGATCGCCACTGCCGTCGCCGTGAAAATGCCCCAGATCTTGAAGGCGACGAAGAACAGGATGATCGGGAACAGATCGAACAGGAATTTCATTATCTGGCCGGGAAATCGGAGAGTTAGTCGAGCAATGAAGTGCGCCGGTCAGCCGCGTGTGGCGGATCCGCGGCGCGCCAGCCGGCCTGGAATGCTACGGCGGCATCGCGGCGCCGGCAAATGGCATTCCGCCAGGTGCGCCATGCGCCCGCGTTGCCCCGCAGAGCGCATGCAAGCCAATTGAAGGGCCGCTTGCCCGGGCTTCCGGCAAGTGGGCGGAACGGCAGCTTCGCCACACGCCGCACCGCCGGAGCTTGGGCGTTACTTGGGCTCGAATTGTAACGCAGCCGAATTGATGCAGTAACGCAGACCGGTCGGCGCCGGGCCATCCTCGAACACATGGCCGAGATGCGCGCCGCAGTTCTTGCACTGCACCTCGATGCGCAGCATGCCGTGCGAGCGGTCGGTTTTCTCGGCGATCACCTCGCCGTCGATCGGCCGGAAGTAGCTCGGCCAACCGCAGCCGGCGTCGAATTTGGTATCCGATTCGAACAGCGGCGTGCCGCAGCATACGCAGTCGTAAACGCCGCGATCCCAGTGATCGTTATAGCTGCCCGAGAACGGACGCTCGGTGGCCGCGTGGCGCGTCACCTGGTATTCCATGTCGGAGAGCTGCTGGCGCCATTGCGCATCGCTTTTCTGCACGGCCGGGGCGTCATGCTCGAGGTCGTCGGGATTGTTCATGGTCGGTTTCCTGTCTCGGTTGGTTTCGGTACGAGGCGTCGTGTGAGTCGTGGCGTCGAGCTGCCGGAAACGGGCGGCCGCGGTGTTCCGTATCGACCGAGGCAACAGCGCGGCAACAGCGCCGCACCGGCCGGCCGTCCTTTCGGCTCGGTGGCCAAACTCCGATCGGCGCATTACGACGAACAACTCACTTCCAGCGAACTCGCCCAGTCGGGTGGCAGACCCGCGTACGCGGCGTATTCCGGCTGCTCGTCGAACGGGTGGCGCAGCACGCCGGCGAGCCGCTCCACCTCGGAAAAATCCTTCTCTTTCGCGCGCTGGATCGCGGTTTCCGCCAGATGATTGCGAAGTACGAATTTGGGGTTCACGGCGTTCATCGCAATGGCGCGCGCGGCGTCGTCGCGTGTTTCTTCGGACAGCCGCGCACGGTAGTCGTTCGCCCATGCGTCGAACGCGGGCCGATCGAGAAAGAGGTCGCGTACCGGCGCGTCGCCGCTCGCATCGTGTTTCGACACGCGGGCCAGATTGCGGAACGTCAGCGTGAAATCGGCGCGGTTCGCGTGCATCACGTCGAACAGACGGTTGACCAGCACGTCGTCGCCGTCGCGCGCGTGTTCGAGGCCGAGCTTCGCGCGCATGCGGGTTTCGAGCGCCGGTGCGAAACGCTCCTTGAAGCCGGCCAGCACGCGTTGCGCGTCCTCGACCGCCTTGCCGGCGCGCACGCTTTCGTCGTGCGGCTCGCCGAGCAACGGCAGCAGGCCCTGCGCGAGGCAAAACAGGTTCCAGTAAGCGATTTGCGGCTGCATCCGGTACGCGTAGCGGCCCTGCGTGTCGGAGTGATTGCAGATGTGGCCGGCGTCGAAACCATCGATGAAACCGAACGGGCCGTAGTCGATCGTGAGGCCGAGGATCGACATGTTGTCGGTGTTCATCACGCCATGACAGAAGCCGACCGCCTGCCATTCGACCATCAGGTCGGCGGTGGATTGCACCGCTTCGGCGAGCAGCGCGAGATACGGATCGTCGGCTTGCCGGCAATGCGGATAGAAACGCTCGATCACATGATCGGCCAGTGCGCGCAACGCGTCGACGCGGTCGTTCGCATAGAAATGCTCGAAGTGGCCGAAGCGCACGAAGCTCGGCGCCACGCGCGTGACCACCGCGGCGGTTTCGAGCGTCTCGCGCCGCACCGGCTGATCGGAGCCGACCACGCACAGCGCGCGGGTGGTCGGAATGCCCAGATGATGCATGGCTTCCGAACACAGATATTCGCGGATCGACGAGCGCAGCACCGCGCGGCCGTCGGCCATCCGCGAATACGGCGTGCGGCCCGCGCCCTTCAACTGCAATTCGAAACGCCGGCCGCCGTGCGCGAGTTCGCCCAGACCGAGCGCGCGGCCGTCGCCGAGCTGGCCGGCCCACACGCCGAACTGGTGGCCGGAATACACCGATGCGTAGGGCAGCGCATCGGCCGGCCAGTCGCGCGTCGTGTTGCCGCTGAACAGTTCGGCGAAGCCGGGATCGTGCTCGATGCCGGGCGGCAGACCGAGCCGCGCGGCCACCTCGGCCGAGAAACCGACCAGATACGGCGCGCTGAGCGGCGCGGCGGGCAGCCGGGTGAGGAAAGTGCCGCCGAGCCGCGCAAACGCATTGGCCGGCGGGGTGGCGAGGGTGTTCGAAAGATCCGTCAAAGCTGCGGATAGCCCTGCAATGCTTGGGGAAAACGACATGTTGAGCGCCTCTGGATTAACCGATATTGTAAGTCGGCGCCTGCGGCGGTGCAGGCCGGCCGCCCGAGCTGCCCGGAGCTGTGCCGACGCGTCTGAACCGTGCCCCGGGGCGTTCGATGCCGCCGCAACGATCCGGTGCTTCGCGCCCGTCATCGCGTCATCAGCTGTTCGCGTCATGTGTGCGATTGGCCCTGGCCGCGTTCCGACCACCCAATCCAACCACGATCCATTCGCCGCTACCCACACCAACAAGCCGAGGAGACCCCGCCTTATGACGACGCCGCTGCTGGGCCAGATGATGGACGTGCCGCTGAACGTGTCATCGCTGCTCGCGCATGCCGCACGGCATTTCGGCAGCACCGAGATCGTGTCGCGGCGCATCGAAGGCGATCTGCATCGCTATACGTACCGCGATTGCGAACGGCGCGCGAAGCAGCTGGCGCAGGCGCTGATCGCGCTTGACGTCGAACCCGGCGAGCGGATCGCGACGCTCGCATGGAACGGCTACCGGCATCTGGAAGCGTATTACGGCACCACCGGTTTCGGCGCGGTCTGCCACACGGTCAACCCGCGGCTCTTTCCCGACCAGATCGCCTACATCATCAATCACGCGGACGACGCCTACGTGCTGTTCGACACCACGTTCGCCGCGCTGGTCGACGTGCTCGCGCCGCAGTGCCCGCGCGTGCGCGGCTGGATCGCGCTGGCCGACGAGGCGCACCGGCCGTCGCTGCAAACGCCGGTGCTGTGCTACGAAACGCTGATGGACGCGCAGGACGGCCGTCTCGACTGGCCGACGCTCGACGAGCGTCAGGCGTCGTACCTGTGCTACACGTCCGGCACGACCGGCAATCCGAAAGGCGCGCTGTATTCGCATCGCTCGACGGTGTTGCATGCGTTCGGCGCGTCGCTGCCCGACGCGATGGCGCTGTCCGCGCGCGACGCGGTGCTGCCGGTCGTGCCGATGTTCCATGTGAACGCATGGGGCATTCCGCACGCGGCGCCGCTGACCGGCGCGAAGCTCGTGTTTCCCGGCAAGGACCTCGACGGCAAGTCGTTGTACGAGCTGATGGAGAGCGAGCGGGTCACGTATTCGGCCGGCGTGCCGACCGTGTGGCTCGGTCTTTTGAACTACGTGCGCGAGGCGGGCGCGAAGTTTTCATCGCTGCGGCGCACGGTGATCGGCGGCTCCGCATGTCCGCCCGCGATGCTGCGCATCTTCGAGGACGACTACGGCGTGCAGGTGATTCATGCGTGGGGCATGACCGAGATGTCGCCGCTCGGCACGCTCGCGAAACTCACCTGGGAGCAGAGCCAGCGTCCGCTCGACGAGCAGCGCAAGCTGCTGGAAAAGCAGGGCCATGCGATGTTCGGCGTCGATATGAAGATCGTCGGCGAGGATGGCCGCGATCTGCCGTGGGATGGCGTCGCATTCGGCGATCTGTATGTGCGCGGGCCGTGGGTGATCGACCGGTATTTCCGCAAGGACGACTCGCCGCTCACGGACGGCTGGTTCCCGACCGGCGACGTCGCGACGATCGATGCGGACAGTTTTCTGCACATCACCGACCGCTCGAAAGACGTGATCAAGTCCGGCGGCGAGTGGATCAGCTCGATCGAAGTGGAGAACGTCGCGATCGCGCATCCGGCGGTCGCCGAGGCGGCCTGCATTGCGTGCGCGCATCCGAAGTGGACCGAGCGCCCCTTGCTGGTCGTCGTCAGGCACGCGGAGCATGACGTGACGCGCGAGGAACTGCTGGCGTTCTACGAAGGCAAGGTGGCGCGCTGGTGGATTCCGGACGACGTCGTATTCGTCGACGAACTGCCGCACACCGCCACCGGCAAGCTGCAGAAGCTGAAGCTGCGCGATCTGTTTCGCGACCACGTATTGCCCTCCGTGCTGGAGGACAGCCGCGACTGCCCGCTGATGCCCGATACCGAGGGTTAGGGGAAACCCCATCGGAGAGTAAATTGAACGAGCGTGCTTTTTTGTGTATTCTGCCTGCTGACCCGCGAACCATCGATTGAAAAAGCCCGACAACGAACAGGCTCGATGGACCGGACAGGCGGCGCATCTTGCGTCGCCTCATTGCATGGATTGCACGGAGGCAGGCAGATGGCAGTGGACTACACAACCCATGACGGCGTGGCCGTCATCACGCTCGACAATCCCCCCGTCAATGGCCTCGGCCTGTCGACGCGAGCCGGCATCATCGACGGGCTCGAGCGCGCGCGGAACGATCCGGCCGTCAAGGCGATCGTGCTGACGGGCGCGGGCAAAGCCTTTTCGGGCGGCGCCGACATCACCGAATTCAATACCCCGAAAGCCACCCAGGAGCCGACGCTCGCGACCGTCATCAAGGCGGTCGAAGGCAGCGCGAAGCCGGTCGTCGCGGCGATTCACAGCGTCGCGATGGGCGGTGGCCTCGAACTCGCGCTCGGCGCGCATTACCGCATCGCCGCGCCCGGCGCGCAGATCGCGCTGCCCGAAGTGAAGCTCGGCATTCTGCCCGGCGCGGGCGGCACGCAGCGTCTGCCGCGCGCAATCGGCCTCGAAGCGGCGCTCAATATGATCGTGTCCGGTGCGCCGGTGCTATCGGAAAAGCTCGCGGACTCGGGCCTTTTCGACGAAATCGCGGCCGGCGATCTGACTGACGCGGCGCTCGCATTCGCGCGCCATACCGGTGCTCAAGCCGGCCCGCATCCGAAGGTCCGCGACCGCAGGATCGAGCATCCGAACGCGGCCGGTTTCATCCAGTTCGCGCGCAACACCGTCGCGGGCATCGCCAAAAATTTCCCGGCGCCGCATAAATGCATCGACGCGGTCGAAGCGGGCGTGAAAAACGGTTTCGACAAAGGCCTCGCATTCGAGCGCGAATGTTTCGTCGCGCTCGTGCAGACGCCGGAGAGCCGCGCGCTGCGTCATGCGTTCTTCGGCGAACGAGCGGCGAGCAAGATTCCCGATGTGCCGTCCGATACGCCGCTGCGCGATATCAGACAGGTGGCCGTGATCGGCGCCGGCACGATGGGCGGCGGCATCGCGATGAACTTCATCAACGCCGGCATTCCGGTCACGCTGCTCGAAACGAAACAGGAAGCGCTCGATCGCGGCCTCGCGACGATCCGCAACAACTACGAGGCAACGCTCAAAAAGGGCAAGCTCAAGCCCGAGGTGCTGGAACAGCGCATGGCGCTGCTCAAACCCACGCTCTCTTATGACGACCTGAAGCAGGCGGATCTGATCGTCGAAGCGGTATTCGAAGAGCTCGGCGTGAAGGAACAGGTGTTCCGCCGTCTCGATGAAGTCGCGAAGCCCGGTGCGATCCTCGCATCGAACACTTCGACGCTCGATGTCGACAGGATCGCCGCATTCACGAAGCGTCCGCGGGACGTGGTCGGCATGCACTTCTTCAGCCCGGCCAATGTGATGAAGCTGCTCGAAGTGGTGCGCGGCAAACAGACCGCGAACGATGTGCTCGCCACCGTGATGAAGCTCGCGAAGAAGATCAGGAAAACCGCGGTGGTCTCGGGCGTATGCGACGGCTTCATCGGCAACCGGATGATCGAGCAGTACGTCCGCCAGGCGCTGTTCATGCTCGAAGAAGGTGCGCTGCCCGCGCAGGTCGATCGCGCGATCGAGAAGTTCGGCTTCGCGATGGGCCCGTTCCGCATGAGCGACCTCGCCGGCAACGACATCGGCTGGGCGATCCGCAAGCGCCGCTATGTCGAGCATCCGGACATGCACTATTCGAAGATCGCCGATCGTCTGTGCGAGATGGGCCGCTTCGGTCAGAAGACCGGCGGCGGCTGGTACGACTACAAGGCGGGCGATCGCAGCGCGTATCCGTCGAGCGTGGTCGACGACATGATCGTCGCGTTTTCGAAGGAAGCCCATGGCGAGCGCCGCAGGATCAGCGACGACGAAATCGTCGAGCGTCTGGTATTCGCGCTCGTCAATGAAGGCGCGAAGATTCTCGACGAAGGCATCGCCTCCAAGGCATCGGATATCGACATGGTCTATCTGACCGGCTACGGCTTCCCGCTTTATCGCGGCGGCCCGATGCTGTACGCGGACACGGTCGGACTCTACAACGTCGAGCGCGCGATTCGCCGCTACGCGGCGCGGCCGAATGGCGATGCGTGGAAGCTCGCGCCCGGCATCGCGAAGCTCGCCGCCGAGGGCCGCGGCTTTAACGGCTGAGCGCAATCGGATCGATCGGGCGGGCCGGACGACTCCGGCCTGCTCGCGTCAAACCGCATCAAACGACACCCGCGGCGCGCGAGCGCATCGCGATACGCGAACGCCGCACGGCAGTTCGCCGGCGCGCCGCCACCGATATCCTGAAGTAGGAGAAACGCATGACTGATGCCGTAATCGTATCGACCGCCCGCACGGGTCTCGCCAAATCGTGGCGCGGCGGTTTCAACATGACCCACGGCGCGACACTGGGCGGCCACGTGACCCAGGCGGCGCTCGAGCGCGCGAAGCTCGACCCGGCGCGCGTCGAGGACGTGATCATGGGTTGCGCGAATCCGGAAGGCGCGACCGGCGGCAATATCGCGCGGCAGATCGCGTTGCGCGCCGGCTTGCCGGTCAGCGTGCCGGGCATGACGGTCAACCGCTTCTGCTCGTCGGGGCTGCAGACGATCGCGCTCGCCGCGCAACGCGTGATCACCGGTGAGGGCGACGTGTTCGTCGCGGGCGGCGTCGAGTCGATCTCGTGCGTGCAGAACGAGATGAACCGGCACATGATGACCGAAGGCTGGCTCAGCGAGCACAAGCCGGAAATCTACTGGTCGATGCTGCAGACCGCCGAAAACGTCGCAAAGCGCTATTCGATTTCGAAGGAGCGCCAGGACGAGTACGGCATGCGCTCGCAGCAACGCGCGGCGGCCGCGCGCGAAGCCGGCCGCTTCAACGATGAAATCGTACCGATCACGGTGCTAGCCGGTGTTGCCGACAAGGCCACCGGCCGTCTCTATACGAAGGAAGTCACCGTCAGCGGTGACGAGGGCATTCGCGCGGACACCACCCTCGAAGGCGTGTCGAAGATTCGCACCGCGCTGCCGGGCGGCGTGATCACCGCCGGCAATGCGAGCCAGTTCTCGGACGGCGCGTCGGCGTGCGTCGTGATGAACGCGACGCTGGCCGAGCGCGAAGGGCTGCAGCCGCTGGGGATTTTCCGCGGCTTCGCGGTGGCCGGCTGCGAGCCCGACGAGATGGGGATCGGCCCGGTGTTCGCGGTGCCGAAGCTGCTGAACAAGGCGGGGCTGAAGGTCGACGATATCGGCCTGTGGGAGCTGAACGAAGCGTTCGCCGTGCAGGTGCTGTATTGCGCGGATACGCTCGGTATCCCGCACGATCGGCTAAACGTGAACGGCGGCGCGATCGCGGTCGGTCATCCGTATGGCGTGTCGGGCGCGCGCCTCGTCGGCCATGCGTTGATCGAGGGCAAGCGGCGCGGCGTGAAGTTCGTCGTGGTGACGATGTGCATCGGCGGCGGGCAGGGCGCGGCGGGGCTGTTCGAGCTGGTGTGAGCCGCGCCCGGCATCACCGTGACGCGATGCCGGGCACCGGCAGACTCAACGTGCCCTGATCGATGAAGCGCGTCGAGCCGCCGAGGCCGGTGCCCGCGAGCTTGCCGCGCAGGATGTACGGAATCTGTCCGGCCTGCGCGGCGCCGGCCAGCGCGAGCGCCTGGCGCACCGCGGCGAACGCCGGCACTGTCAGCGGCACGGCGATCACGGTTTCGCCAAAGCGCGGCACGGTGCCGCCCTGATCGCTGACGCCGCTCGCGAACGGCTTGCCGTTCAGTTCGAGATCGAGCGAGATGCCGTTGAAGCTCACCGCGGCGTCGTTCGGATTCTGCACGCGCAGCTTGAGATTGAAGCGCATCTCGAGGCCTTCGCCCGGCAGCGGCTCGATGCCGGCGACGCTGACGCGCAGCGAATCGCCGCCGAACAGGCCGGCGCAGCCGTCGAGCGTGACTGCCGTGCAAACGGTGCAGATGGCGAGTGCCACAAGGCGCGGGAAGGAGCCGCGGCGAGCAGACGGCAGCGCGCGTGAAAACGACATCAGCGATGGCATGAAGGACGGCATGACCGGCACCTCGAAACGGGCGGGGGAATCGAAACCAGCGGCACGAGCGGCAAAGAGCGCGGTGGCTCGGACATTCTAGCGGGCGAAATTGCGCGCGTTGGAAGATTGGACGGACCCGAACGCGGGCCGGGGATAAAATGCATCGTTCGACGATTTTGCCTGCATGCCGCACATTCGCAGTCATCCGCGCCCGGCGCACCCGCACGCACCATACACGCACCATACGCACCCACCCGCGCACGCAGGCAGTCTCCAGGCAGCCTCGACCCGCACCCTCACTACCGCAATGACCGACTCGAGCCCTTCCCCGAAAACAGGCAACGCCGCGCAGCCCGAAAGCCCATTCGTCGACTGTCTCGGCGCGCAGTTATTGAGCGCCGCCGATGGCGTCAGCGAAGTCTTGCTGCCGTTGCGGCACCAGCATATGAATACATGGGACGTCGCGCATGGCGGCGTCACGATGACACTGACCGACGTCGCGCTCGCGATGGCCGCGCGCAGTCTCGCGGGTGACGGCGTCGGCGTCGTCACCGTCGAGATGAAGGTCAACTTCATGCAGCCCGGGCGCGGCGAGCTGCGCGCGAGCGGCCGCGTGCTGCATCGCTCGACGACGATGGCCTATTGCGAAGGCGAAATCCGCGACAGCGAAGGCCACTTCGTCGCGAAGGCGCTCGGCACCTTCAAGTACATGCGGCGCCTCGCGGTAGGCCGCGACGTCACGCGCCAGCGTCTGCGCAGCGATCCGTCGGCGAAACCGGGCCCGAGCGACGGCTGAGCCCGCCCACGGCCCGCGCGTTGGCTCGACCGAGCGTGCGCTTCACGCGCATCTCGGGCAAAGCTCGACGTGAACCACCCCGATCCACGTCAACCCCAGACAACCGAAGGAGACGACCCGATGGCCCAGATCAACCGCCAGCTGCTGCTGGCTTCGCGCCCGCAAGGCGCGGTCACGCCCGATAACTTCAGGCTCGTCGAAACGCCGCTCGCGCCGCTTGCCGATGGCGAAGTGCGCGTGCGCAACCATTTCCTGTCGCTCGATCCGTATATGCGCGGACGCATGAACGACAGCAAGTCGTATGCGGCGCCGCAGCCGCTGAACGAGGTGATGATCGGCGGCACGGTCGGTGAGGTGGTCGAGTCGAAGAATCCGAAATTCGCGCCCGGCGACAAGGTCGTCGCGATGTTCGGCTGGCAGGAGTACGGCACGTCGAACGGCGCGGGCATGCAGAAAGTCGACGACACGCATGTGCCGCTGTCCGCATATCTCGGCCCGGTCGGCATGCCGGGCGTTACCGCGTGGTACGGGCTGAACCGGATCATCGCGCCGAAAGCGGGCGAGACGGTGGTCGTCAGCGCGGCGAGCGGCGCGGTCGGCAGCGTGGTCGGGCAACTGGCCAGGGCGGCGGGCGCGCGCGCGGTCGGGATCGCCGGCGGCGAGCAGAAGTGCCGCTACGTGACCGACACGCTAGGGTTCGACGCCTGTGTCGACTACAAGGCGGGCAATCTGTACCGGGATCTGAAGGCCGCGACGCCGAACGGCGTCGACGGCTGCTTCGAGAACGTCGGCGGCGCAGGGCTCGATGCGACGCTCGCGCGCATGAACGCGTTCGGACGTATCGCGCTGTGCGGCTTTATCGCGGGCTATGACGGCCAGCCGCTGCCGCTCCAACATCCGTCGCTGATGCTTACGCAACGGCTGCTGGTGCAAGGCTTTATCGTCAGCGAGCATATGGACGTGTGGCCGCAAGCGCTCGAGCAGCTCGGCACGCTGGTCGCGCAGAAGAAGCTGCATTATCGCGAGACGATCGCGCAGGGGCTCGATGCCGCGCCCGACGCGTTCATCGGTTTGCTGAAGGGCCGCAATTTCGGCAAGCAACTGGTCAAGCTGATCTGAGCATCGGCGGCGGCATGGGTCTCGGCATTAACCTCGGCATTAACCTCGGCATCGATGCAGGTCGATGCCCGAGCGGTACGCCGCCCCATAACACGATATAACGCGACACAGCGCGACACAGCGCGACACCAACGGAGTCAGACGATGTTCGAATTCGCAGGCAAGGTGGCGGTGATCACCGGCGCGGGCAGCGGCTTCGGCCGCGCGTTCGCGCAAAAGGGTGCGGCGCTCGGGATGAAACTCGTGCTCGCCGACGTCAATGCCGCCGAGCTCGCGCAGACGGTCGACGCATTGCGCGAGACCGGCGTCGAGGTGATCGGCGTGCCCACCGACGTATCGAGCGCGGCCGCGGTCGAAGCGCTCGCGCAGGCCGCGCTCGCCGCGTTCGGCAAGGTGCATCTGCTGTTCAATAACGCGGGCGTCGGCACCGGCGGCTTCCTGTGGGAAAGCTCCGCAAACGACTGGTCGTGGGTATTCGGCGTCAACGTGCTTGGCGTCGCGCACGGCGTGCGCGTATTCACGCCGATCATGCTCGCGCAGAACGAGCCTGCGCATATCGTCAACACGGCGTCGGTGGCGGGTCTGCTGTCGCCGCCCGCGATGGGGATCTACAACGCGTCGAAGCATGCGGTCGTGTCGCTGACCGAGACGCTTTATCACGACCTGAAGCTCGCCCAGACGGACACCGGCGGCGTTAGCTGCTCGCTGCTGTGCCCGGCGTTCGTGCCGACCGGTATCGCCGATGCGGAACGGGTGCGCCCCGACGAACTGCGCAATGCGAGCCGGCCGACGCGCTCGCAAATCGCCGCCGGCAAGCAACTGCATCGCGCGGTGGAGGCGGGCAAACTGTCGGCCGCCGACGTCGCCGAGATCACTTACGAGGCGATCGCCGCGCGGCGTTTTTATATCATCACGCATCCGGGCATCATGGCGACGGTGAAGCTGCGCCACGACGATATCGAGCAGTTGCGCGAGCCGACCGATCCGATGTCGCTGAAACCCGAAGTGAAGAGCGCGGGTTGATAGTCGTTGGATAGCCGCTTGCTGGTCCGTCGTTCGGCGCTTGCGCACGATGGGCTCGCGCCTTCCGTTCAACCGGCGCGCGGCGCGCGTAGATTCGCCAACCGCCCGCGCGCCGCGCGGCACGCTCCAGACCGCATCGAACAACCATGCCGTTGAATCCGAAGATCGAGCAGGTGCTCGACATGATCGCGCGGGCGAGGCGCCCGCAGTATCACCAGATGAGCGCGCAGGCGGCGCGCGCGTCGTACGAGAAAAGCGCGCCGATCCTGGAGATCGCGAGCGCGCCGATGTTTTCGGTCGAAGACCTGCGCGTGCCGACGCGCGACGGCGCGACGATCCGCGCGCGCCTCTATTTTCCCGTCGAGCCGAACTGGGCCGAGCCGATGCCGGCGTTCGTGTACTACCACGGCGGCGGCTTCACGGTCGGCAGCGTCGACACGCATGATGCGCTCGCCCGGATGTTCGCGCGCGATGGCCAGTGCGCGGTGCTATCGGTCGATTACCGGCTCGCGCCCGAACACAGATTCCCGACCGCGGTCGACGATGCTTTCGATGCGCTCGCGTGGCTGCATGCGCACGCGGCCGAATTCGGCATCGACGCGACGCGCGTCGCAGTGGGCGGCGATAGCGCGGGCGGCACGCTCGCGACGGTCTGCGCGGTGCTCGCGCGTGACGCCGGGATACCGCTCGCACTGCAATTGCTGATCTATCCGGGCACGGTCGGGCATCAGCGGACCGGCTCGCACTCGCGCCTCGCCAACGGCTTTCTGCTGTCGGGCGACACGATCCAGTGGTTCTTCGAACAGTACGTGCGCGATGCCGCCGATCGCGACGACTGGCGTTTCGCGCCGCTCGACGGCACCCGTGGCGCGCCCGATTTTCGCGGCGTCGCGCCCGCGTGGATCGCGACCGCCGAATACGATCCGCTGAGCGACGAGGGCGATTCGTACGCGGAAAAGCTGCTGACGCTCGGCAACCCGGTCACGCTGCGGCGCTATGCGGGCATGATCCACGAGTTCTTCAAGATGGGCGGCTATGTGCCGGAAGTCGCGCACGCGCATGCGGACGCCACGGCTGCGTTGCGCGCGGCGTTCGGGATCGAATGATGCGAATGACGCGAATGACGCGCGTGTGCGAACGAGGGCGGCCGACGCGCGTGGCGCCGATCAGGCGATCGCCCGCTCGACATTGAACGCGAAGCTGCGCTCGAAGTCGCCGGGTCGCGCGACCCGGTGCGAGCCGTTGTCGTCGCTGCGCTCGGCGACCGCGACGCCGATCACGTCGCCATAAGCGGCCACCCGCAGCCCGGTCGTGCCGCGCGTTCCATACTCGGGCGATTCGATGAACGCCGCCGACAACGCCCGTTCGCGCTCGAGCGCAATGCCGGTGGACGGTAGTTCGTCGTCGCGCGCCACGCGCGGATCGCGCATCAGATCGATCAGGCGTTCGAGCGGCGGCATCGCGTCGCGCGCGAGCAGTGCGCCGAGTTCCGCGCGCTTTCTGACCAGCTTGGGCCATGGCGTATCGAGCACCGCGTTCGAGATGCCGTGCGTGCCCGGCGCGAGCAGTGCGGGGCCGCTGCCGCCAGAGCCAGCCTGAGCGGCGCTGGCGCGGCTGCCGCGATTGCAGTACCACGCGAGTTCGCGGCGGGTCCAGTCGCCGACCAGCAGGTTGAAGCCGTTGTAGATGTCGCCGGTGCGCGCGACGTGATGCAGATACGCGAGCGGCGTTTCGTGCGGATTGCCAGCGGCGTCCCGCGCGGCGCCCGTGAGCCAGTCGCTGACCAGCGTGCCGCGGGTCGGCGCATCGGCGCGCATTTCGCTCGGCGCACGGTAATTGGTCAGCGCGGCGAAACGGCCGTCGCGCGACAGACCGAGCCACGTGCCGCCGCCGACCAGATCGCGGCCCGCCAGCACGCCCGGCGCGTCATGCCACCAGCCGATCGGCTCGGCGGTGCGGCGGAAGTATTCGTCGCGATTCGCGGCGAGCGTGAAGAGCGGGCCATCGACCGCGTCGGGCCGCCAGTCGAAAACGATCAGACACATCGGGGGACGTCTCCCGGTGAGAGCGTGGGCGGCGGGTCGCCGCGTGAAGCACACGAAAACAAAGCCAACGAGAATAAAGCAAACGAGCGGTGGTCAAAAAAGCCGTGCCATAAAAAACGGCGCGTCATCGCGCCGCTTCGTATCCCGCCTGACGTTCAAACCTCGGCCGGCAACCCGTACGGCAACGGCAGAAAACGCAGCGCCGGGCCATCGGCCGCGCCCAGGTGCACGCTGCCGCCTTCGAGCGCCGCGAGCTTGATCTCGGCCAGCAGATCGACGCCGCCGTCCTGCGCGCACGCCGCGTTGACGATCATCCCGCACGGCTGGCCCGGATCGTCGGAATGGAACAGCTCCGCGCCCGGGCGCACCGTGGCGAGTTCGCCGGCCACGTTCGCGAGCGACGTGCGCCGCTTGATCGTGCCGCGGTACTGGCTGCGTGCCACCACTTCCTGACCCGGATAGCAGCCCTTGCGGAAATTCACCGCGCCGAGCACGTCGTAGTTGACCATCTGCGGCACGAACTGCTCGACGACCGGCTGCGTGATGCGCGCCTCGCCCGCGCGGATGTCGAGCCAGTCCCACACGGCCGGCGACACGCGCTTCAGTTTGCCGTCGAGCGAGGGCAGCAGCGCGTCGACTTGCGCCTGCAGTCCGATCCACAGATAGCGCAACTGCCCCAACGCATCCGGCACGCGGATCAGCGAGCCCGCAGTGCCGTCGACCTGCACGTGCACGCCGTCGGGCAGCGCGTCGAACACGCCGGACAGCGCGCCGCGCACGTGGCCCGCGTCGCCGGCGAGGCCGATCACCGCAAGTTCGCCGCTCGCGTCCGCGAGCTTCGCTTTCGCACGCAGCACGAACATCGACAGACGCTTTTGCACCGCCGCCTGCAGGTCCTTCGATAGCAGCAGCCGGATCGTGTCGCCGCTGCGCCAGGACAGCAGCGACGCGAGCAGCCGGCCCTTTGCCGAGCAGTAGCCGGCGAGCCGCGCGTGCGCGGCGTCCAGATGCTGGACGTCGTTGGTCAACTGGCCGTGCAGGAAGCTCGCCGCGTCGTCGCCGCTCACGTCGATCACGCCGAACTGCGTGAGCGGCATATAGGCGCCGTGCCGGACGATCGCGTCGAATTCGTCGGCCGAGGGGCGCGGCAGCACCGGCAGTGCGCTGGAAGCGGCGGCGGAAGGAGCAGCGGAAGCAACGGCGGAAGGAGCGGTGGGCGTGCCGGCAGCGGGCGTCATGCCGGAGGCGATACCAGAAGCGTTAGCGAGCGGTGTGTTCATGGATTTCAGGAACAGTCAATTCTGACTTTGGCTAAGGCAAACAAGTATTATATGCAGTCCAACCCTGCCACGTTCCGCATGTCCCTTCTGAAGAAATGTTTCGTCGCCGGCTCGATTGTCGTCGTGCTGGCCGCGGCGGCCATCGCCGCTGGATATCACTGGGCCACGAGCCCGCTCGAACTGAACCCGGCGCAACTCGACGTCACCGTCAAACCGCACAGCAGCCTGCGCAGCGTCGCGTTGCAACTCAATCGCGGCGGCGTGCCGCTCGAACCCGAGCTCTTTATCGCGATGACGCGGCTGCTCGGTCTGCAAGGCGAATTGAAATCCGGCAACTACGAATTCAAAAGCGGCATCACGCCGTACGACGTGATGCAGAAAATCGCGCGCGGCGACGTCAACGAATATGTGACGACGATCATCGAAGGCTGGACCTTCAAACGCATGCGCGCCGAACTCGACGCGAATCCCGCGCTCAGGCACGACACGCCCGGCATGAGCGACGCCGATCTGATGAGCGCGATCGGCGCGCCGGAAGCGTCGATCGGCAATGGCGAGGGGCTGTTCTTCCCCGATACCTATCTGTTCGACAAGGGCGCCAGCGATCTCGATATTTACCGCCGCTCGTACCGGCTGATGCGCGTGCGTCTCGACGAAGCGTGGCTCGCGCGCGCGCCGAATCTGCCGTACAAAACGCCGTACGACGCGCTGACGATGGCCTCGATCATCGAAAAGGAAACCGGCAAGCCGTCCGACCGGCCGATGGTCGCCGCGGTATTCGCGAACCGCCTGCGCACAGGCATGCCGCTGCAGACGGACCCGACGGTGATCTACGGGATGGGCGAGAACTACACCGGCCATATCCGCAAAAAAGATCTGCAAACCGACACTCCCTACAATACCTACACCCGCATGGGCCTGCCGCCTACGCCGATTTCGCTGCCGGGCGCCGCGTCGCTGCAGGCGGCGCTGAAGCCGGCGCAAAGCAACGCGCTGTATTTCGTGTCGCGCGGCGACGGCAGCAGCATCTTTTCCGACACCCTCGGCGAGCACAACAAGGCCGTGGACAAATACATTCGAGGGCAATGATGGCGCGCGGCAAATTCATTACATTTGAAGGCATCGACGGCGCGGGCAAGACCACCCATCTGGGCTGGTTTCGCGAACGTCTCGACGCGAAGCTCGCCGGCACCGGCCGCACCGTGGTGATGACGCGCGAGCCCGGCGGCACGCCGCTGGGCGAGCAGATTCGCGAAATCGTGCTGCACCAGAAGATGGACCTCGAAACCGAGGCGCTGCTGATGTTCGCGCTGCGCCGCCAGCATCTGGCCGAAGTGATCGAGCCGGCGCTCGCGCGCGGCGACTGGGTGCTGTCCGACCGTTTCACCGACGCGACCTTCGCGTACCAGGGCGGCGGCCGCGGCTTGCCGCGCGACAAGCTCGAGGCGCTCGAGCGCTGGGTGCAGGGCGGTTTCCAGCCGGATCTGACCGTGCTGTTCGACCTTGCGCCCGCAATCGCGAACGAGCGCCGCAGCGCCGCGCGCGCCCCGGACCGGTTCGAGAGCGAATCGGCGGCATTTTTCGAGCGCACCCGCGCCGAATACATGCGCCGGGCGGAAGAGGCGCCTTACCGTTTCGCTATCATCGATTCTTCGCAGAGTATCGCGCGAATTCAGAAACAACTTGATGGATTGATTGCAGTGCTTTGATTTTAAAGCAATATAACTGCGGTTGATATGAATGCGTGAAGCTCGTGTGAAATCTCAAGAAGTGTATCCAACTCTTTGATTGCAGAAGATAAATAATGATTTATCCGTGGCAAACCGATGACTGGAACCGCCTGCAGCAATTGCGCGCCCACTGGCCGCATGCATTGCTGCTGCACGGCCAGGCCGGCATTGGCAAGCTGCGCTTCGCGCAGCATCTCGCGCAGGGTCTGCTGTGCGAAGCCCCGCAGACCAACGGTGAGCCGTGCGGCGCCTGCGTGGCCTGCAACTGGCTCGCGCAGGGCAATCATCCCGACTACCGGATCGTCGTGCCGGAGGCATTGGCCGCCGAGGCCGGCCCGGCCAACGCGGCGAACGGCGCCGACGAAAAAGCCGACAAGGCCGACAAGGCCGACGATGGCGAAGGCAGGAAGACCCGCGCGCCCAGCAAGGAAATCAAGATCGAGCAGATTCGCGGTCTGCTCGACTTCGTCGGCGTCGGTTCGCACCGTGGCGGCGCGCGCGTGGTCGTGCTGTATCCGGCCGAGGCGCTCAACGTCGCGGCGGCCAACGCGCTGCTGAAGACGCTCGAGGAGCCGCCCGCGGGTGTGGTGTTCCTGATGGTGTCGGCGCGCATCGACCGCCTGCTGCCGACGATCATCAGCCGCTGCCGCCAATGGCCGATGAGCGTGCCGGCGCCGCAAGCGGCCACCCAATGGCTGGCCGCGCAGGGCATCGACGATGCGCCGGCGCTGCTCGCCGAAGCCGGCGGCGCGCCGCTCGCGGCGCTCGCGCTCGCCGGCGACGAAAACCGCGCGCTGCGCGACTGGACGCTCAAGCAGCTCGCGGCCGGCCCCGGCTGCGATGCGTTCGCGTGCGGCGAGGCGTTGCAGAAGCTGCCGGTGCCGTTGGTGCTCGGCTGGCTGCAACGCTGGATGTACGATCTGCTCGCGCACTGCACGGCCGGCGCGCCGCGTTATTTTCCGCAGGCGTCCGCGGCCCTGGCGCGCTGCGCGTCGCAGGCCGACGCCAATGCATTCGCGCGTTTTCTGCGTACCGTGACGCGTCAGCGCGCGGTCGAAAATCATCCGCTGAACGCGCGCCTCGTGTTCGAGGAACTGTTTATCGGTTATCGCGCGCTGTTCGCGTAGCCGTTTTGCCCTGTCTTTTTCAAGCCAACCCCGCCATGAGCCTTTTCTACCGCGATGCCACGCTCGACGATCTGCCCGCGATCGTCGCCATCTACAACTCGACCATCCCGTCGCGGCAGGTTACCGCCGACCTCGAGCCGGTCAGCGTCGAAAGCCGGCACGGGTGGTTCCATGCGCATGGACCGGAAAAGCGTCCGCTGTGGGTGGTCGAAGATCCGCGCGAACCGGGCCGCGTGATCGCGTGGTTGAGCTTCTCGGATTTCTACGGCCGTCCGGCCTATCGGCGCACCGCCGAAGTCAGCATCTATCTGGATGAAAGCGCGCGCGGCCAGGGGCTGGGCAAGAAACTGCTGGCCGCGTCGCTCGAAGCGGCGCCGGGCCTCGGGATCGATACGGTGCTCGGCTTCGTGTTCGGTCACAATGAGGCGAGCGTGCGGCTGTTCCGCGGCTTCGGCTTCGACACCTGGGGCTCGCTGCCGCGCGTGGCGGTGCTGGACGGCGTCGAGCGCGATCTGGTGATTCTCGGCAAGCGCCTCGCGCATGCCGGCTGAATGCATCGGCTGAACCCGCCGATTGGATCCGCCGATTGAATCCGCCGATTGAACCCGACGTCAACCGGGCAGCGCCGGCTGGGCGCGTCGCCTAAGCTGTTTTGAGCGGCCGAACCGAATTCGCGCCCTAACCGTCAGCCCCATTTTTTCGCAGGACCCGATCATGTTTGTCGACTCGCACTGCCATATCAATTTCGAAGGACTCGGCGATCGTCTGCCGCAAGTGCTCGACAACATGCGCAGCCATTCGGTCTCGCACGCGCTATGCGTGTCGGTCGATCTCGAAACGCTGCCGTCGGTGCTGGACATCGCCAGCCGCTACGACAACGTGTACGCGTCGGTCGGCGTGCATCCGGACCACGAGCATATGCGCGAGCCGACGGTGGCCGAGCTGGTCGAGCTGGCCGGACATCCGAAGGTCGTCGCGATCGGCGAGACCGGGCTCGACTACTACCGGCTCGAAGGCCGCACGATCGCCGATATGGAGTGGCAGCGCGAGCGCTTTCGCACGCATATCCGCGCCGCGCACGCGACGATGAAGCCGCTGATCATTCACACGCGCGCGTCGTCGGAAGACACGCTGCGCATCATGGCCGAGGAGCGCGCGGGCGAGCCGGGCGGCGTGATGCATTGCTTCACCGAGCCATGGGCGATCGCCGAGCAGGCGCTCGCGCAGAATTTTTACATTTCGCTATCGGGCATCGTCACGTTCAGGAGCGCGGCCGATGTACAGGATGTCGCGCGCCGCGTGCCGCTCGAGCGTCTGCTGATCGAAACCGACTCGCCTTATCTCGCGCCGGTGCCGTATCGCGGCAAGCCTAATGAACCTGCGTACGTGAGTTATGTCGGACGCTTCATCGCGCAGCAGCGCGAGATGGCGGACGAGGCGCTGGCCGCCGCGACCACGCAAAACTTTTTCAGACTGTTCAAGCTGCCCGCGCCAGCCAGCGCTTGATTGAAAATATTGAAACATCAAAGGGATAGGATAACTTCCTAAAGTAACATATGAAAAATACTCCGCTGTCGATCATTGCATCGCAATCGTCTTACGCCGCGCCTGTCGCCCGTGGCGCGCGAGCCCCGGTCCGGCGTGGCGCGCTGGCGCTTACGCTCGCGTGCGCCGCGTTGAGCTCGCTTGCCACGATGCCCGCGCATGCCGCGCCGATCGATTCGCTGATCAAGTCGGTCAAGTTCGACGACATCGACGGCGTCAACAAGCTGCTCGCCAAGGGCATGGATCCGAATAGCGTCGACAACCAGGGCATCCCGCTGCTGGTGATCGCCGCGCGCGAGAAATCGGACAAGGTGGCCGCCGCGCTGCTCGCCAATCCGAAGACCGATATCGAGATCCAGGACAAGGCCGGGGAAAACGCGCTGATGATGGCGTCGCTGGTCGGCGATCTGAACCTCGTCAATCTGTTGATCTCGAAGGATGCCGAGGTCAACAAGAAGGGCTGGGCGCCGCTGCACTATGCGGCCGCGAACGGCCACGACGACATCGTCAAGGTGCTGCTCGACCATTCGGCCTATGTCGACGCGGGCTCGCCGAACGGCACCACGCCGCTGATGATGGCCGCGCGCGGCGGTCACGTGTCGACCATCAAGCTGCTGCTCGACAACGGCGCGGACCTGACGGTGAAGAACCAGATCGGCATGACCGCGCTCGATTTCGCGAAGACCTACAAGGAGCCGGACGTTATCGAAGGGCTCAGCGCGCGCATGCAGCAGATGCAGCAGCAGAAACAGTAAGCCGGCGAGCGGGGCGGCGGTCCGCGCTCCCGCTGCGGGCGATGCGCGATGTGCGCTGCGCGGTGCCGCATGGACCGCGGTGCATCGCCGGCGCAACGGCCGCGCCCTTCATCGCCGCTCGATCTGGATTTGTCAAACAACGTGGCAGCCAGCCCGCTGCCATTGCGTAAAACAGTGCAGAATGACGACTTTGGCGCGCCGCGCGGTGCGCTCCGGACGCGGCGAAAGACCGCGTGATAAACAAACTGGAAAGGAACACCATGCTGCGGGCTTTGATTTTCGCCGGCGCGCTCGCCTTGCCGCTGTCGGCAGCCGCGTTTACGGGAGGAGACCTCAACAAGCTGTGCACCAAAACGGACGTGGCTTCGCGCGCAGCCTGCGCGGCCTATATCGAAGGCGCGGCCGACGGCATCTTCAACACGATCGACGCGATCGGCGGCACCACCGGTCCGCGCGTCGGCCAGTACTTCTGTCTGCCGCAGGATGCGCGTTCCGCGCAGTTGACCGACGCGGTGCGCAAGTACATCGCCGATAACCCGAACGTCGCGGGCTATAACGCGAGCACCGCGATCTCGCTCGGACTGGGCAAAGCCTTTCCCTGCAAGAGCAGCGACTGATCCGCCTGCCGTCGCCGCCGCCCGGTATCACGCCACGGGCGCCCGTGGCGGGCGTGCCGGGTGCGCCGGGTGCCGCAGTCGTCGTTTCGCCGGCCGGCGAAACGAACACCTAAGATGTCAGTAGTCCCGCAGGCGCGCCGCCGCTCTTCGAGCCCGGAGGAAGATGCCCGTTATGCCTACTTTCGACAACTTCAGCCAGGTGGCCGCCGCGCCGCTGCACTCGTGGTTCGGCGCGCTGATCGTGGCGGTCCTGATGACGGTGGTGGCCGTCGGCATTCACCGTTTCGGCTCGCGGATGGTTCGGCGCATCGTCGAACCTCATGCGCTCACCAGCCTGGTGGTCCGCTACATCGACAAGCCGTCGCTGTTCGCGCTCGTGATCCTCGTGTTCGCATGGATCTGGTCCGAAGCGCCCGATACCCTCAATTTCATCGCGCCGCTGCGCGACCTCACCGGCATCCTGCTGATCGCCGCGCTGACCTGGCTGTCGGTGCGTTCGGCCGCGGCGATCGGCGAAGCGATCATCCGCGCGCATCCGCTCGATACCGCCGATAACCTGCACGCGCGCCGCATCCACACCCAGGCGCGAGTGCTCGCGCGCTCGGTGATGATCGTGATCGTAATCATCGGCGTGGGTGGCGCGCTGATGACGCTGCCGAATGTCCGGCAGATCGGCGCGAGCCTGCTCGCGTCCGCCGGCGTGGCCGGCCTGGTCGCCGGTATCGCCGCGCGGCCGGTGCTCGGCAACCTGATCGCGGGCTTGCAGATCGCGCTATCGCAACCGATCCGCCTCGACGACGTCGTCGTGATCCAGAACGAATGGGGGCGTATCGAGGAGATCACCGGCACCTATGTGTCGGTGCGGTTGTGGGATCAGCGCCGGTTGATCGTGCCGCTGCAATGGTTTATCGAAAATCCGTTTTCCAACTGGACGCGCAGCAGCGCGCAGATCATCGGCACGGTGTTTCTGTTCGTCGACTACCGGATGCCGCTCGCGCCACTGCGCGAGGAACTGGCGCGCATCGTCGAGGGCGCGCCCGAATGGGATCGGCGCGTGCAGGTCTTGCAGGTGTTCGACTGCACCGAGCGCGCGATGCAGTTGCGCGCGCTCGTCAGCGCGCCCGATTCGGGCCTCGCGTGGGACCTGCGTTGCCGCGTGCGCGAAGGGCTGCTCGATTTCATTCAACGGCACTATCCGCAATACCTGCCGCGGGCGCGCGCGGAGGTGTCGGCGGAATTCGAAACCGGCGACGGCGAGACGATCGGCTGGGTGCCGCGCGGCGCGCATGCGCCGGCCGGCAGCACCGCCGCGCATACCGAGGCCGATCCGGTGGCGAGCCGCATCGGCCGACCGGGGGCGGGTATCGCCGGCGCCGCGCGCAAGGCCGAGGAGCAGGCGTAGTGGTGCAGGCAAGGCGGTACGGGCAAGGCGGATGGTAGGCAAAGCGGATGTAAGCAATGCACGCATGGACGTTCAGGCACATGGTTTGCTGCTTCGGGGGCGCGGCAGCGCCCGATGAACCGCTGCATCGCGCCGGCGACCCGCTTGCATGGCCGGGCCGCATGCTTTCGCTTTTGCGTTCGCTCGTCGCGCCCGATCGGCGCGTCCGTTCATCGACACACTACACACTCACGAAGCAGGCGCTGCGTCGGCAGGCCGAAGCGGCTTCGGGCCGCGACAGCGTGCCGTGCGCGCGCTGCTGTATCGCTCGCGCATCGCGCGCACGCCCCGAAGCCCGGCGAGCCGGTACGCGCGCCGCAAAAAACCAGGGAGGACTTCCAACATGGCCCGACTGATCGTCGTGTCAAACCGCGTCGCGACGCCGACGGAGACCAAAGGCTCGGCGGGCGGCCTCGCGGTCGGCGTGTTCGGCGCACTGAAGGACGCCGGCGGCGTCTGGTTCGGCTGGAGCGGCGACGTGGTCAGCGAGAGCGCCGCCAATGCCGGGCCGATTCTCGAACAGGACGGCGCGGTCACCTTCGCGACCGTCGGCCTTACGCGCAAGGACTACGACCAGTACTACCGTGGCTTTTCGAACGCGACGCTGTGGCCGGTCTTCCACTACCGCAACGATCTCGCGCGCTATGAGCGCGAGGAATACGCGGGCTACCGGCGCGTCAACGCGTGGCTCGCGCACAAACTCGTCAAGCTGCTCGAACCCGACGACATCATCTGGATTCACGACTATCACCTGATCCCGTTCGCCGAGGCGTTGCGCAACGAGGGCGTGACGAACCGCATCGGCTTTTTCCTGCATATTCCGTTTCCCGCGCCGCAGATCCTGCTGAACATTCCGCCGCACGAAGAACTCGTGAAGTCGCTGTCGTGCTACGACCTGCTCGGCTTCCAGACCGCCACCGACCGTCAGGCCTTCCACGATTACGTGACGCGCCACGCGCGCGGCAGCGTCACCGGGGACGGCATCGTCGAGGCGTTCGGGCGCAAGCTGCGCACCGGCGTCTACCGGATCGGCGTGTTCCCCGATGAAATCGCCGAACAGGCGAAGCGCTACGAAAGCCGCCAGCACGTGCTCGATTTGAAGCAGAGCCTGGAGGGCCGCAAGCTGATCATGAGCGTCGACCGGCTCGATTACTCGAAGGGACTGGTCGAACGCTTCCGCTCGTTCGAACTGCTGCTCGAGCGCTCGCCCGAATGGCGCGGCAACGTCACGCTCGTGCAGATCGCGCCGCCGACCCGCTCGGATGTCGTGACCTATCAGAAGATCCGCCAGGACCTCGAATACGAGGCGGGGCGCATCAACGGCCGCTTTTCCGGCCTCGATTACACGCCGATCCGTTATCTGAACCAGCAGTACGACCGCTGGAAGCTGATGTCGCTGTTTCGCGAATCGCAGATCGGCTTCGTCACGCCGCTGCACGACGGCATGAATCTGGTCGCGAAGGAATACGTGGCCGCGCAGAATCCGGACGATCCGGGCGTGCTGGTGCTATCGATTTTCGCCGGCGCGGCCGCCGAACTGTCCGGTGCGCTGCTCGTCAATCCGCACGATGCGATCGGCATGTGCGAAGCGTTGCAGCGCGCGCTGCAGATGCCGCTCGACGCGCGCCAGCGGCGTCACGAAGTCAACATGGCCGCGCTGCGCGAAAACGATCTCGGCGTATGGCGCGACACTTTTCTGAAGGACTTGCGCAGCATGCCGGTGCGAAAGGCGGGCAAGGGCGATGGGCAGCGATGAAGGGCAGCGGTGCCGGCGCGCGGAGTGTGGCGCGGGGCGGTGTTTGCACGGTGCGAGCGCTCCGTAATCGCGGCACATCGTGCCACATCGCGTCGCACGCGCGGCGGCGCCGGGTCCGCCGCCACCCGCCGCCGCCTGCTGCTGTCGCCTGTCGCCGGATGTAAGCCGCCTGTAACAACGCAGAGCAAATGCAAGACCAGCGGCTTGCCGCCCGAGCCCAGGGAATAATGAGTCGTGCGGAACCCACGCGCGCGCCGACACGAAGCACGCGCATTGATCGGTGGTAACGGCGCTGTCATACTCGGCGTCACTCGTGCATATCGCGACCGCGACGACCGCGGCGAGCACCCGCGAAGCCGTCAGATCACGGAGACAGAAACATGAAGATTGCGCAGATCGCCCCGCTGACCGAGTCCGTGCCGCCGAAGCTGTATGGCGGCACCGAGCGCGTCGTGTCGTACATCACCGAGGCGCTGGTCGAGCAGGGCCATGATGTGACGCTGTTCGCGAGCGGCGACTCGGTCACGAGCGCGAAACTCGAAGCGGTCTGGCCGCGCGCGCTGCGTCTGGACCCCGGCATCCGCGACCGGATCGCGCCGCATATGCTGCTGATGGAACTGGTGCGCCGCCAGGCCGAAGACTTCGATGTGCTGCATTTCCACCTCGACTACTACTCGTTCTCGGTGTTCAAGCGCCAGGACACGCCGTTCGTCACGACGATGCACGGCCGTCTCGATCTGCCGGAGCAGCAGCCGGTGTTCGACACGTTCAACACCGCGCCGGTGATCTCGATTTCGAATGCGCAGCGTCATCCGCTGCCGCAGGCGCGCTGGCTCACCACCGTCTATCACGGCCTGCCTGAGCAGCTTTACACGCCGCAGCCGGTCGAGCAGAAGTACCTCGCGTTTCTCGGACGGATTTCGCCGGAAAAGCGCGTCGATACCGCGATCCGGATTGCCGGGCGCTGCGGGATGCCGATCCGCATCGCCGCGAAAGTCGACGCCGCGGACCGCGAATACTTCGAGCGCGATATCCGGCCGTTGCTGGATCTGCCGTATGTCGAATATATCGGTGAGATTGCCGACGACCAGAAGGCCGGGTTTCTGTCGGGCGCGCATGCGCTGCTGTTTCCGATCGACTGGCCGGAGCCGTTTGGTCTCGTGATGATCGAGGCGATGGCGTGCGGCACGCCGGTGATCGCGTTCAACCGCGGCTCGGTGCCGGAAGTGCTGGAAGAGGGGCTGACGGGCTTTATCGTCGAAGACGAAATCGGCGCGGTCGCGGCCGTGAACCGGCTGCACAAGATGCCGCGCGCGGGCGTGCGGCAGCGCTTCGAGGAGCGTTTCACGTCGCACCGGATGGCGCGGCAATACGTGGACGCGTATCAGTCGGTGATTCGTGCGCAGAAGCGCTCGCGCTTCAAGGTGATCGACTCGTCGTCGGGTGGTTGAGGCTAGTGGTTGAGGCTAGGGCGCCCGCCCGGCGAAAGAGCGATGAACGAAGCGGCGATGTGCGATGCGCATCGCCGTTTTTTTATGGCTCGTTCGTGTGTGCGGGGAGAGCGGCCAGCGGACGGCGGGCATGCCAGCAAAAAAGCCGCGCAAAAACCCGCAAAGGGTTTTTGCGCGGCTCGGCCGCGATGCGATTCAGTTGTTTCCCGACGCGCTGCTCACGACGGCCATGCGCGCCTCGTGTCAGCCGGTGGGAGAGCTGCGCCGATCGAGCCGGGACGGATTTGCGGCCCCGCGAGCGCCGCAAGCTCGCTCAGCGTGCGCCGGATGCAGTCACCGCGGCACCCGGCGCCTGCCTGGGACACCGCCCGGGTCGCAGCCGGTACAACGCTCAGCGCGCTCAGATCTTCAGCCGCGAGATCTTCGTGCCTTGCAGCGACACGTCGCCCATCAGGCCGGCATTGGTCATCACGAACACCTCCACTGGCGCGGTGGCCGTGGTCGTATCGACCGCGCCGTTCGCGCCGATCTTCACGAGCGCGACGGACGCATCGACGCCGGCCGACCAGCCGTCCGCGTTGCGGAATTTGTCGAGCGAGTCCTGCGTCATGAACAGGAAGATGATCGCCTTCGACTGCGCGCCCGCCTGCAGGCCGAGCGAGCCGGAAAGCGTGCTGTAGTAGCCGACGGTCGCGCCGCCGACGCGCAATGCGCCTTCGCCATACTGACCGCCGACGATAAGGCCGGCCTGCAGCACCGACGGGAACACGAGAACGCCACGCGCCTTCGATACCAGCTCGCGCGAACCGGGCACGGTCGTGAACAGCTTGGACATCGTGCCGTCGACGCTCGCATCGATCGAGCGCCGCTTGGACATGTCGGTGGCGGCGGTGTCATGACTGTTCGGTCCCGTCGTCGTGCAGCCGGCGAGTGCAAGGCCTCCGAAAGCAAGCGCGGCGGTGGTCTTCAGCATGAAGTGTCGTCTTTGCATCGTTTTTCTCCATCATGGATCCGGGGGCGCAACCGTGGTGATTGAGCCCGGTTGCCTTTGAGTTATAACACACGAGCGCATAAAAGGCGCGTTGCGCCGCCCGCGCGAAAACCCTTGTCGCACGGGGCTTTGAGGCTAATCGTAAGATACCCGCGAGTAATTTTGACCGGGCCTCGCGATGGCTGTCGAACGCAGCGCGCGCGGCGCTCGAACGGCTGAGCGGCGACATGTCCCGCGCGCGCGCCGATTTTGGGGACGCTTCGGGGCGACCGCCTGACGTGCCGGTTTTTACCGATATTTCAGGGGCGCCGAATCAATGAAATCGAATTGAAAGTTTTCCGCTCGCGCGGCACATCGAACGAAATGGGCAGATGCGCCGCCCGTCATCCGTGGTTCGCCGGACTCTTGACGGCGGGCGGGCGCCGCAGCGCGCGGCGCACCATGCCGATGATCACGCCGATCACGAACAGGATCGCCGCCGGCGCGACCCAGTAGCCGACGAACGCATGCCATAGATAGGAAATCAGCGTCGTGCGGCGCACGCTGTACTCGTTGATCGCGTCTTGCTGACGCGGCGCGTTCGCGGCCAGCACGTCGGCCGGACAGCCGGCGGCTCGGGCGTCGGCGGGCTTGCCGTGGCAGCGCGCGGGCGCGCCGGCGGCGCGTTGCGCGTCGGTGAAAGTCCAGGTGGTCAGCGCGTGCTCGAGATCGACCGCGTTATACGACATTTCCTCGCGGATCTCGTTGATCGCGACGATCGCCACGGGCACGGCCCAAAATATGATGACCAGCAGCCACCGCCTTAACCAGCGGTTTTTATGCTTCGATACCATCCTTGCCTCCGATCGATGCTCGACGCACGAACGACAACGAACGACAAGATGGCGGCCCGGCTAATGTGCCTGGTTCTGCGGCGTGTTTCTGTATATAGGGGCGGGCCGTCTCCGCAGCCATCATAGAAGAAAATGGCGGGTTCTGGCGGGTGACTGTAAGCGAGCGGAGCGGCGGGGGAAAACGGCGGGCGGGCAAACGATGCCGCGCGGATGGCCGGCGAATGCGAGCGGATGGGGGCGCGTGGTGGTGGTCGCCGCGCCCATCCGGTCCATGGCGTGCGGCCGGCATCGTGCGCCGGCGCCGCGTTCGCCGCGCGGCGCCGGTTCGGGCAGGTGCGCCGATCAGTTGGCCGGAGCCGACGACAGGCACGTCTTCATGAATGCCTTGCGATCGTCCCCCTTCTTGTCGGCTGCCTGCTTGTTGCATACCTTCATCTTGTCCTGCTGGCTCATCGGCGCTGCGGCGGCCGGTTTCGCGGACAGGCAGGTTTTCATGAACGCCTTGCGCTCGTCGCCTTTCTTGTCGCCGGCCTGCTTGTTACAGTCGGCCATTTTGGTCTGCTGGCTGTTGGCGGCGAACGCCGGTGACACGAGCACCGCACCCAGCACCAGCGCAGCAATAGCGGATTGAATTTTCATGGGACACTCCATCGGTGGTGAAAACGTTTTTGGTCGTTCATGCCCGCGGGCGGGTGCCCTTCGGTGCATCCATTATGGCAAATGCCGTCTGCGAGAACGAACGGCAAAGCGTTCCGGTTGACAGCGCACTGCCACTCGTTTTCCCTGACGTGACGGGCGATACGCGGCGAGCGCGGTTGAAGCGGGCGAATAGATCGATGCTGAAAATCGGCAATGGGGCAGTGAAGGAGCGTTGAACACGTGGTGAAGGATCGGTGAAGGACCACTGAAGCACCGCTGAAGCGCCGATAAACCAATACGTTATGCCATGCAGATCGATTTATCCGGCCATTCTCACAAATTGGCTTGCCGCTCATCGGGTTAATTCGATGAAAAAGATGCATGATTGTTTGTATTACTGCAAATGCAACTGAATAGAAAATAGATATGAAATTCGTTGGCGATGCAGTGCGCCGTATCGGCCCGCCGCATGCCGTTCACCTGTCATTCTTCACCCTCGCAAGGAGGCTTCGATGCATTACCTGCTGATGTACGAGCTGGTACCCGACTACCTGGAACGGCGCGGCCAGTATCGCGACGCGCATCTGAAACTCGCGTGGGCCGCGGCCGGGCGCGGTGAATTGCTGCTTGCCGGCGCACTGGCCGAGCCCACCGACGGCGCGGTACTGCTGTTCGATGGCGCGTCTGCCGCCGTCGCCGAAGCGTTCGCGAAAGCGGACCCATATGTGCTTTCCGGGCTCGTTACGCGTTGGCGGGTGCGCGAGTGGACCACCGTGGTCGGCGAGCAGGCGTCCAGGCCCGTGCGCGTATAAAGGATCGCCCCAGGCGTCGACGCGGCATCAACGCATCCGTGGATGCGCGCATCCCACGTCCGACGCCCGGCCATTACGCGGCCCGATTGCAGATGAACTTCCGTCCAGGCAGTGCATGCGCGGCCGCCGCATGCGCTGCGTCGAACGATCCCGCTACGGACGACGTCCGATCCGTGCGCCGCCACCGCGCGATCGCATCCGTTCAACACGCTTTCCCATTTTTCGATTTTCCAATCCATCAATCAGAAAATGCAAGTTGAATTGATTTTATGCTTCGCAAATACAATTCGTATCAATCGCGAGAAATTGCATTTTAATCAGGCGATTCGATGCATGGAATGATGGCACTTCTATTACGGCAATGCCTGAATCGGCGCAGCGAAAAGGACAAGATTGTTTCTATCCGTAACACTTGTCTCAACTGTATTCACATCTGGTCTTGAATGGTATGCTTCGTGCACAAATTCTCCCATGCACGAGTGAGACCGCGTTTTGTGCCTCGCAATAGGGATGAGCCGCACCAGTATCGGGCGGTATCGCCCAGCCAGCCGAGCGTCCAGAACAATATTTGTGCAACCGAGGGTCGCACACGGATCGAGAACGCTGTGAATCCGTGGCGGGCCAACGCCGCGGCCAGGCCAGGCCGCGTGGAGAAAATCCGATGTTTTTCGATGAATTGAACAACGACGAATGGGCGCTGCTCGCGCCGCTCGTCTCCGACGAGCCGGCCGTCCGTCTGAACCGGCGCGGCCGGCCGCGCGCCGAACCGCGTATCGTGACCAATGCCGTGCTATGGATTCTGACCACCGGCGAGCCTTGGTCGAAGCTGCCGGGCCGCTATCCGTCGGGTCCCACCTGCCGCCGGTGCTTCGAAGAATGGCAACTGAACGGCACGCTTGTCGAAATGGTGCGTCTGCTGTCGCAAAGCGGCCGCACGTTCGCCTATATCCCCGAACCGGCGCCGCCCGTTACGGCCAAACCCGCGGCGCCGGCTGCGCCAACCCCGAGTGTGCGCGACGAAGGTTTGCGCGGCGTGTCGTGGAAGAGTCCCGAGTCGTGGCAGGCGCCCGGCGTATCCGGCACACCGAGCCAGTGGCGCCCGGCCGATCCGATCGCCGATATCACGCGGCAGTTGTCCGGACTCGGAGAGGGGACGCCGGCGCGCGCGCCGGCTGCATCTGCCGCCGGGCCGGCAATAGTCGGAACTGCGGTTGGCACTGCGGTTGGCACTGCGGTTGGCGCTACGGTCGGCACTACGGTTGGCGCTGCGCTCGCGCAGCGGCAGCCAGCGTTCGACGCAGGCGTCGCGAGCATGAACGCGGCGATTCCCGGCACCGCCAGCGCGGCGCCCATGGCCAATACGACGGCTATGACGAATACGACGGATGCGTTGGACGAGCGCGCTGCGCCGGGCACCGCATCCTTCGCATCCGTCCAGAGCCTGCCGGCGCAGGCCGGGCAACGCACGCCGCTAACGATAAACCTTGCGCCGCACGGCGCCCAGGTTGCCGATCCGCGCGGCTATCTGATCTATGTGGTGGGCGAGCAGGTGCCCGATGCAACCTATCGCGGCTGGGCGGAAATCATCAAGGATGGCCAGCGCGTCGAGCGCTCGGGGCTCGTCGGCCCACGTTTCGCGGATGAGCGCGACGCGCGGCAGTACGCGCTCGACTGGGCGCGTCAATGGATCGATCGCCAATGCGAGGCGCAGGCCGTCGCGCCCGCGCGGGTCGCGCCATCCGCCATGGCGGCGACAGGGCCGGCAGCGGCGGCGCCCGCGTATGCGCAAAGACCATTGGCCCGTGCACTGCCCGCGATGCGTCATGCGGCCGAGCCGGCCCCGGTGAACGGCTCGGGGCGGGTATCGGCCAATCACGGCGCGTCATTGCACGGTCCGCTGAATGCGCCGCCCGGTGCACAAGTCGACGGCCAACTCAGTGGGCCGCTCAGTGGGCCACTCAGCGGGCAACCCGGTGGGCAACCGAACGGGCAACTGTGTGGCCCACTGAATGCGCCTTTGAACACGTTTCGTGGACCGCTGCGCCGCTATCCGGCCGAGCCCGCCGCGGTAGTCACGGTAGCCGCGGGCGTCACCACCGGCACCGCCGACAGCACCGGTTCGGAACGCTTTTCCCCGGCCTATCTGGAACTCATCTCGCACGTCGGATAACGCGAGTGCGGCAGCCTCGCGGCGCCCTCGAGCGCCCGCGGGCTGCTGCTTCATCAGCGCTTCATCAGCGCTTCGTCATGCCGCCATTGGCGCTTCACGGGCGATGTTCCGCGGTGAAGCACCGGCCTTTCCGCTTGCTCTTCACTGCCGCCCATACGTATCGTCGAAACGCACGATATCGTCTTCGCCGAGATAGGAACCCGACTGCACCTCGATCATTTCGAGCGGCATCTTGCCCGGGTTCTCGAGGCGGTGCGTGGTGCCGAGCGGAATATAGGCCGATTCGTTTTCGGACACGATAAAGCGCTCGTCGCCGCGCGTGACGAGTGCGGTGCCGCGCACGACGATCCAGTGCTCCGCGCGATGATGATGCATCTGCAGCGACAGCCGCGCACCCGGCTTCACGACGATGCGCTTGACCTGGAAGCGCTCGCCGGTGTCGACGGAATCGTAGTTGCCCCACGGACGATGCACCTTGCGATGACTGGCCGCTTCGAGTCCGCCGTCGTCGCGAAGCCGGTTGACGATCTTCTTCACGTCCTGCACGCGCGACTTGTCGGCGACCAGAATCGCATCCGCGGTTTCGACGACGACGAGATCGCGCGTGCCGACGCAGGCGATCAAACGTCCTTCGGAGTGCGCGAAAGTCGCCGCCGCGCCTTCGAACATCACACGTCCGCGCGCAACGTTCGCGTCGGCGTCCTTCTCGCAGATGTCCCAGATCGCGTCCCACGAGCCGACGTCGGACCAGCCGGCCTGCAACGGCACGACTACGCCGGCGGCGACGCCGCAGTCGTGGCCGAGTTGCTCCATCACCGCGTAGTCGATCGAATTCGACGGCGACGCGCTGAACGCATCGCGTTGCAGGCGGAAGAAGTCGCCGTCCGCGCCGCCGCCTGCGTACGCGTCAACGCACGCTGCGTGAATCGCCGGCTGAAAATGACGGATCGCGTTGAGCCACGTCGAAGCGCGCATGATGAAGATGCCGCTATTCCACCAGTATTCGCGCGAATCGACGTAGCGTTGCGCCAGTTCCAGATGCGGCTTCTCGACGAAGCGTTCGAGCTCGCGCGCGACGAGCGGCGCGCACGCTTCGTGACCCGCCGCTTCGCTTTCCGCATCGTTCTCCGCTTCGCTCTCCGCATCGCTGCCGAGATGCGCCGCCGCGGCGCCGAGTGGCGCGCCGATGCGGATATAGCCATAAGCGGTTTCGGCGCGCGTCGGCGCGATTCCCATCGTGACGATATGGCCGGCCGCCGCGTGCCGTACGCCGGCGGCCACCGCCGCGTGAAAGCCCGCGTGGTCGGTGACCGCGTGATCGGCGGGCATCACGACCATGATGCCGTCCTCGTCGTGAGCGGCGACCGACAGCGCCGCGACCGTCAGCGCAGGCGCGGTGTCGCGCCGCGCCGGCTCCAGAATCAGCCGAGCCGGCTTGCCGCTCGTGCGCAACTGTTCGGCGGTCGTAAAGCGCTGTTCTTCGTTGGCCACCACCACGAGCTGTTCGGCAAGCGGGTAGCCCGCTTCGAATCCGTCGAGACGGCGGGTGGTCGATTGCAGCAGCGACTCTTCGCCGAGCAGACCGATCAGCTGTTTCGGATGCTGCTCGCGAGACATCGGCCACAACCGCGTGCCCGAGCCGCCCGCGAGAATCACCGGATGAACCTTCAGCTTCACGCGAGCGGGCGTTGCGGTCATGGAGGATTGAGCGGGGGTGGGCCGGATGCCGGCGGGCGTAACCGGGGCCGCAGCTGTCATGATGAACTCCTCGAGGCTGGATGAATGCGTCGAGTTTTATCACGAAGTTCCGGATCAATAAAAGCGCGTTAAATGGTATTGCCGATAAAGCGGCCGATTAAATTTATTCGGCCAGAATAAAAATGTTCGACAGATTTAAATAAAAATAAAAAAATACACGAAAAAAATTGCGGGCGATTTTTTTGCGCCGGATCGTGGGTCAGAATGGCATCGGCAGATAGCGTGTGAGCCTCGCGGGAAAGCTCGGCGCGGCGAAAATCGAACCTTGAAAAAAGCGGTCGGCGAACCCGTCAACGCTCGTTTTCAGCCGCCGTTCCGGCAACAATTGCCGAATAAAAGGCGCAAAAATATCGAACTTATGACCGATACAATTTGAGATTTTTTGTGGTCTTGCCGGGCGAATTTTAATACCGCTTTATTGATACCTGTACCGGAGTATTCACTCATTTCGATTCGAATTTTCCACTGCGGGCATTCGGGTGGCATGCAGCCGCCCGGCGCGGTGGAAATGAACTGCGCGAATTCCCGCACCCAACCCGTTTCAATCAACCGACGGATCGCACATGACTGACGAACTGAGGGGCCGCGCATGCTGAGCGTTCTGGCGAGACTCATCGACATCGCGATGGTCGCGCTCGGCGCCGTGCTCGCGGCGGCCGTGCATAGTGGACGCCTGGTGTGGCTCGACGACATGCAAAGCGTGTCGCTCGCGTTCGGTTGCCTGCTGGTGGTGGTGTTTTTCCCGGCGCTCGGCATCTACCAGTCGTGGCGCGGCAAGCCGCTCTACGATCTGCTGTCACGCGTGACGGGCGGCTGGCTGATGGTCGAAGTGACCGGCGTGCTGATCAGCTTCAGCGTGCACCGCTCGGACAGCCTGTCGCGCTTGTGGCTCGTGTACTGGGCAGGCGCGACGATCGTGCTGCTGGTCGTCACGAAGATCATCGTCTATTCGATCCTGCGCGGGCTGCGCCGCGAAGGCTTCAATCAGCGCGCGGTCGCGATCGTCGGCGGCGCGCCGTATGGGCGCTATCTGATCGAGCAGATGCGTGGCCGCCCGGAGGCGGGCTTCACGCCAGTCGTCGTGTTCGACGAGGGCGCGACGACCAATCAGTACGAAGACCCCGATACCGCCGATGCGATAGACGGCGTGCCGGTCGAGCGCGAGTACCGGCGTCTGATCGAGCTGGTGCGGCAGCGCGCGATTCGCGAACTGTGGCTCGCGCTGCCGATCTCGCAAGAGAAGGCGATCCATCGCTTCGTCAGCGATCTGCGCAACGACTTCGTCAACATCCGCTTTATCCCGGACGTGGGCAGCCTGACGCTGTTCAATCAGCCGATGGTCGAACTGCTCGGCGTGCCCGCGATCAATCTGGCCGCCTCGCCGATCACCGATCTGCGCGTGCTGCCCAAGCGCGTATTCGATCGCCTGTTCGCGTTCGGTGCGCTCACCGCGCTCGCGCCGCTGATGCTGGCGATCGCGGTGCTGGTCAAGCTGAGTTCGCCCGGGCCGGTGTTGTTCCGGCAGAAGCGCAAGGGTATCGACGGCCGCGAATTCGAAATCTTCAAGTTCCGTTCGATGAAGCTGCACAAGGAAGAGGCCGGCCGGATCACCCAGGCGACCCGGCGCGATCCGCGCATCACGGCGGTGGGCGCGTTTTTGCGCCGCACGAGTCTCGACGAGCTGCCGCAATTCATCAACGTGCTGCGCGGCGAGATGTCGGTGGTGGGACCGCGTCCGCATGCGCTCGAACACGACGACATCTACAAGGATCTGGTGAAGGGCTATATGCACCGCTACCGGATCAAGCCGGGCATCACCGGCTGGGCGCAGATCAATGGCTTTCGCGGCGAAACCGACCGCATCGAAAAGATGATGGGCCGCGTGAAGCTCGATCTGTACTACATGCAGCACTGGACCTTCTGGCTCGACATCAAGATCGTCGTGCTGACGCTGTGGAAGGGCTTCGCGGGCAGCAACGCGTACTGAGCGGCCTGCCGGGCTCATTTCCGGACTCGCTTCCGGACCAGCGCGGCGGCGCATCCGAATCAACTTCTTTTTCCGAGGTGCAATACATGAACCTGACGATCATCGGTAGCGGCTACGTGGGCCTCGTGACGGGCGCGTGTCTGGCCGACATCGGCCACGACGTGTTCTGTCTCGACGTCGACCGGCGCAAGATCGACGTGCTCAACGGCGGCGGCGTGCCGATCCACGAACCGGGTCTGCGGGAGATCATCGCGCGCAATCGCCGCGCCGGGCGTCTGACGTTTTCCACCGATATCGAAGCGGCGGTCGCGCACGGCGATATCCAGTTCATCGCGGTCGGCACGCCGGCCGACGAGGACGGCTCCGCCGATCTGCAATACGTGCTGGCGGCCGCGCGCAATATCGGCCGCCATATGAACGGCTTCAAGGTGATCGTCGATAAATCGACGGTGCCGGTCGGCACCGCGTCGCGGGTGCGCGACGTGGTCGCGGCGGAACTGGCCGCGCGCGGCTCCGCGCATATGTTCTCGGTCGTATCGAACCCGGAGTTCCTGAAGGAGGGCGCGGCGGTCGACGACTTCACGCGGCCCGACCGGATCGTGCTCGGCTGCGACGAGGACGTGCCCGGCGAAAAGGCCCGCGAGCTGATGAAGCGCCTGTATGCGCCGTTCAACCGCAATCGCGAGCGCACGCTGTACATGGACGTGCGCTCGGCCGAGTTCACCAAGTACGCGGCCAACGCGATGCTTGCGACGCGCATCTCCTACATGAACGAACTCGCGAATCTCGCCGATCGCGTCGGCGCCGATATCGAAGCGGTGCGCCGCGGCATCGGCTCCGATCCACGCATCGGCTACGACTTCCTGTACGCGGGCTGCGGCTATGGCGGTTCGTGTTTCCCGAAGGACGTGCAGGCGCTGATCTGCACCGCCGCCGATCACCACGCGAACCTGCGGATTCTCGAAGCGGTCGAGGCGGTCAACGACGCGCAGAAGCAGATCCTCGCGCGCAAGATCGTCGCGCGTCTCGGCGACGATCTGTCGGAGCGCACGTTCGGCGTCTGGGGTCTCGCGTTCAAGCCGAATACCGACGATATGCGCGCGGCGCCGAGCCGCGCACTGATCGCCGGGCTATTGCGCCGCGGCGCGCGCGTGAAGGCCTACGATCCGGTCGCGATCGACGAAGCGAAGCGGGTGTTCGCGCTCGATCTGCACGACGTGCCGCAGCAGCATGCGCGGCTCGAATTCGTCGATGAGGAGATGCAAGCCGCCGACGGCGCTGATGCGCTCGTGATCCTCACCGAATGGAAGGTGTTCAAGAGCCCGGACTTCGATTCGCTGAAGCGGATCCTGAAGACGCCGCTGATTTTCGACGGCCGCAATCTGTACGAGCCGGAGGTGCTGCTCGAGCTCGGCCTCGAGTATCACGCGATCGGCCGGCGGCATGCGCTGCGCAACGCACCGGCGCGGATCGGCGGCGGCGCGAGCGGCGGCAATGCGGTGGGGGCGACGCAAACCGGCGCGGCCACCGAAGCGACAACCGAAGCGACAACCGAAGCGACAACCGAAGCGGCCATCGAGCCGTCGGGCCACTGAACCAGCGCGCGCCGATGAGCGCCGATGAGTGCCATTGAGCGCCGATGAGCAGCGCCGCCGCCACGACAATCCGCGCCGCCGCGCAACCGCGCCGAAAGCCACACCTCGCAGGAGTCCGCGATGTTCGACAACGTTCTGATCGTCTGCCACGCCAACGTGTGCCGTTCACCCGCCGCCGAGATGCTGTTCAAGGCACGGCAGGCACGTACGGCGCGCACCGCGCGTAACGGCGCGGCGCCGATCGCGTTTCATTCGGCGGGCATCCGCGCGGTCAACGGCCATCGGATGGATCCGGTGATGCGGCGTCTGCTCGAAGAGCGCGGCGTCGCCGCCGGCAGCCACCATGCGCGGCGCCTCGACCGCTCGCTGGTGCGCGCGGCCGATCTGGTGCTGGTCAGCGAGCGCGCGCAGGTGAGCGAAGTCGAAGCGCTCGATCCGGCCGCGCGCGGCAAGGTCTATGCGCTCGGCAAATGGGAGGCCGATGCGGATGTCGCCGATCCGCACGGCGGCGCCGAACATGCATACCGCGAGAGTCTCGTACTGATCGAACATCTGGTCATCGGATGGCTGAACAAAATATGCTGATGAAACACCACACTGCCAATATATTCGCGAGCTTGCGGCGCATTCGCCACATTCGCTCGAAGCTTGCCGCCTCGCTTTTGCTGACCTCCTTTCTGTCGGCCTGCGCCACCGCACCGGGACATTTTCTCGATACGTCACGGCTCGAAGACAACGATCGGGCGCCCACCGAAACCTATCCGGTCCATCTGATCGATGCGAATCTGATCATCGCGCAGGCGCAGGCCGCCGCCGCGAGAAGCCAGGCGCTGCCGCTGCCGCCGTCGACGCTGACCGACCCGGCGCAGTACGTGTACCGCCTCGCGCCGCAGGACATCCTCGGCGTCACCGTGTGGGATCACCCCGAACTCACGACGCCGCAGGGCAGCACGTTGTCGTCCGGCGGCAATACCACGCAGACGATCGCGGGCGCGTTGCAGCAGCCGTATACGGCCGCGCTGCCGGGCCAGGCCGATCCCTACGGACAGACGATCGCCGCCGACGGCACGATCTTTTTCCCGTTCGTCGGCCGCATCCGGGCCGCCGGCAAAACCACCACCGAGCTGCGCGATCAGCTCGCGCGCGGCCTCGTGCGCTATATCCGCAATCCGCAGGTCGACGTGCGCGTGCTGTCGTATCGCGGCCAGAAGGTGCAGGTGACCGGCGACGTGAAGCAGCCGGGGCCGCTCGCGCTCAGCGACGTGCCGCTCGCGCTGGTCGATGCGCTGACGCGCTCGGGCGGCACGACCGACAGCGCCGATATCCAGCGCGTGCGTCTCACGCGCAACAAGCAGCTATACGTGCTCGACGCGAACCGCATGCTCGATCGCGGCGACACCAGCCAGGACGTGATGCTGCAAAACGGCGACGTGATCAACGTGCCGGACCGCAGCGACAGCCGCGTGTTCGTGATGGGCGAAGTGAAAACGCCGACGCAGTTGCAGATGATCAAGGGCCAGTTGACGATCGCCGACGCGCTCACGCAGGCCGGCGGGATTCTCGACACCGACGCGAACCCGCGCCAGATCTTCGTGATGCGCGGAATGCGCGAACACCCGACCATGCCGGAAGTATTCCGCCTCGACATGACGCAGCCCGACTCGATCATGCTGTCCTCGCAGTTCCAGTTGCAGCCGATGGACGTCGTGTATATCGGCACCGCCGCGTCGACCACGTTCAACCGCGTGTTGCAGCAGGTGCTGCCGAGCGTGCAGACGCTGTTCTATCTGAAGCAGTTGACGCGCTGACCGGTTGGCCAACATCCCGCCCGCGCCGTCTTCATCGCGGCGGCGCGGGCGTGCAACGAACGCCGCGGCGACCTATATGCGCCACGCAAACGATACGGGAAGCGAATTGTGAGCACTCAAACCTCTCCACACATGACAGGTCCGATCAGGACCGAAGAAGAGGACATCGTCCTCGGCCAGCTGGTGCAGGTGATCCTCGACGACATCTGGTGGCTGCTCGCGATCACCGCGATCATCGTCACGCTGGCGGTTGCGTACTGCTATCTCGCGAAGCCGGTCTATTCGGCCGACGCGCACGTGCGTGTCGAGCAGTCCGACAATACCTCGCAGGCGCTCACGCAAACGCAGACCGGCGCCGCGATCACGTCGGGCTCGACGTCGCTGCCGACCGATGCCGAGATCGAAATCATCAAAAGCCGTGGCGTGGTCGGCCCGGTCGTGCAGCAGTTGAAGCTCAATTTCAGTGTCACGCCGAAGACGATGCCGCTGCTCGGCAGTATCGCCGCGCGCCTCGCGACGCCGGGCAAGCCGGCGCGCCCGTGGCTCGGTCTCACGTCGTATGCATGGGGCGGCGAGAGCGTCGACGTCGATTCGATCGACGTGACGCCCGCGCTCGAAGGCGAAAAGCTCAAGCTGCGCGTGCTCGATGACCAGCACTACGCGTTGTTCGCGCCGAACGGCTCGCTGCTGCTGCGCGGCCAGATCGGTGAGTCCGCGCAAGGCGGCGGCGTGACGATGCGGGTCACCTCGCTCGTCGCGCGCCCCGGTCAGGAGTTCATCGTCGTGCGCGCGAACGATCTCGATGCGATCAGCGCGTTCCAGTCGGCGATCAGCGTGCAGGAGCAGGGCAAGCAGACCGGCGTGATCCAGATCTCGCTCGAAGACAAAAACCCCGCGCATGCGGCGCTCGTCGCCAATGCGCTCGCGCAGTCGTATCTGCGCGAGCACGTCGCGAGCAAGCAGGCCGACGCGAGCCGGATGCTGGACTTCCTGACCAGCGAGGAGCCGCGTCTGAAGGCAGATCTCGAACGCACGGAAGCCGCGTTGACCGCGTATCAGCGTCAGTCCGGCTCGATCAACGCGAGCGACGAGGCGAAGGTCTACCTCGAAGGCAGCGTGCAGTACGAGCAGCAGATCGCCGGCTTGCGTCTGCAGATGGCGCAGCTCACCGAACGTTACGGCGACGACCATCCGCTGCTGGTCGCCGCGCGCCAGCAGATGACCGAGTTGCAGGCGCAACGCGCGAAATACGCGGACCGTTTCCGCGATCTGCCGGCTACCGAAGTGAAGGCCGTGCAGTTGCAGCGCGACGCGAAGGTCGCCGAAGACATCTACGTGCTGCTGCTCAATCGCGTGCAGGAGCTGTCGGTGCAGAAGGCCGGCACCGGCGGCAACGTGCATATCGTCGACGCCGCGCTGCGCCCCGGTGTGCCGGTCAAGCCGAAGAAGATGCTGATCATCTCGGCGGCGGTGATTCTCGGTCTGATCGCCGGCACCGGCTTCGTGTTTTTGCGCCGCAATATGTTCAAGGGTATCGACGATCCGGACCACGTCGAGCGTACGTTCCATCTGCCGGTGTTCGGCATCGTGCCGCTAAGCGCCGAGCAGACCGAGCTCGAGAGCAGCTTCGTGCGCGGCGGCGAACGGCTGCGGCCGGTGCTCGCGAACGCGCGGCCGAAGGACGTGACGATCGAAAGTCTGCGCAGCCTGCGCACCGCGATGCAGTTCACGCTGATGGACGCGCGCAATCGCATCGTGATGCTGACCGGCCCGATGGCCGGCGTCGGCAAGAGCTTTCTGAGCGTGAATCTGGCAATGCTGCTCGCGCATTCGGGCAAGCGCGTGCTGCTGATCGACGGCGACATGCGGCGCGGCACGCTCGAACGCTATATCGGCGGCGTGCAGGACAACGGGCTATCCGAATTGCTGAGCGGGCAGATCTCGCTGGAGGACGCGATTCGCGCGTCGAGCATCGAAAGCCTGGGCTTTATCTCGTGCGGGCGCCGTCCGCCGAATCCGTCCGAGCTGCTGATGTCGCCGCGTCTGCCGCAGTACCTCGACGGGCTCGCGAAACGCTATGACGTGATCCTGATCGACACGCCGCCGGTGCTGGCGGTGACCGATGCATCGATCATCGGCGCGTATGCGGGCTCGACGTTCTTCGTGATGCGCTCGGGCATGCATAGCGAGATCGAAATCGCCGATGCGTTAAAGCGCCTGCGCGCGGCCGGCGTGCACGTGCAGGGCGGCATCTTCAACGGGATGCCGGCGCGCTCGCGCGGCGGCTACGACCGCGGCTATGCGGCGGTTCAGGAATATCTGAGCACCTGAGCGGCGCGACGAAACCGCGCGGGCGGGCTGCCCGGCCGCGCCGCACTCGACACGCACTCGACCCGCACTCGACGCACGAGACGAACACAGAGGACATCACGATGAAAGTCACCGTACTGGTTCCGACCTATCGCCGCCCGGCCGATCTCGCCCGCTGCCTCGCGGCGCTCGCGCGGCAGACGCGCGCGCCCGATCAGGTGGTGGTGGTGGCGCGCGTCACGATAACGACACGCATGCATGCCTGCGCGATCCGGCCATGGCCGGCAGCCTGCCGCTCGTGCTCGCGCCGATCGACGTGCCCGGCCAGGTCGCGGCCCTCAATCGCGGGCTCGACGCGGCGAGCGGCGACGTGATTGCGATTACCGACGACGACGCCGCGCCGCGCATCGACTGGGTCGAGCGGATCGCCGCCGCGTTTGCGGCCGACTCGCGCCTCGGCGCGCTCGGCGGGCGCGACTGGGTCCATGAAAAAGGCCGCGTGCTCGATGGCGAGCGGCCGCTGGTCGGCAAGGTCACCGCGCACGGCAGGATCATCGGCAACCATCATCTCGGCGCGGGCGCCGCGCGCGAAGTCGATATCCTGAAGGGCGCCAATATGAGCTACCGGCGCGATGCGATCCGCACGATCCGTTTCGATGCACGTTTGCGCGGCACGGGCGCGCAGGTACACAACGACATGGCGTTCAGCCTCGCGGTCAGAAACGCGGGCTGGAAACTCGTGTACGACCCGCGGGTCGCCGTCGATCATTTCCCGGCCGAGCGTTTCGACGATGACCGGCGCGACGCGCAGACGATGGCCGCGCTGCGCAACGCCGCGTACAACTTCCATCTGATCCTGCGCGACCAGTTGCCGCCGCTGCGCCGTGAAACCGCGTGGTGGTGGTGGACGCTGGTCGGCACGCGGCTCTATCCGGGGCTCACGCATGCGGCGCTCGCGCTGCTGTCGAACGACGCGCGTCTGAAGCTGACGCGCTGGCGCGCGGTGCGCGACGGTGCGCATGAAGCGCGTCGCGCGCTGTCGCGAAGCGGAGCGCGCCTATGAGCACCAAGGTCCACGTTCATCTGTTTTATGGCGCCGATCCGCGCTTTTACCGTCAGGGCGACGATATCGGTTGCCTGTACGGTTATCACCATGCCGAGTCCGATGCGCTTACGCTGACCTATTCGCAGGACGCGCGCGAAAGCCGGCCGGTGCGGCTCGCGCGCCGCGCGCTGAAGGCCGTGCTCGGCTTCGATCTGATTCATACGTGGCGCAATCGCGCGGCGATGCTGCACGCGGATGTGATCTGGACGCATACCGAGCAGGAGTGGCTGTCCGCCGCGCTGATGCTGCTGCTGTGCGGCCGCAAGGCCGGGCCTGGCGCCGCGCCGCTGCTGCTCGCGCAAAGCGTGTGGCTGCTCGATAAATGGCCGTCGTACGGCATCGTGCGAAGCTGGCTGTATCGCAGGCTGATCAGGCGCGCGGACCGCCTGACCACGCTCGCGAGCGAAAATGCCGCGCTATGCCGGCGCTATTTCGATCGCGACGCGACGCCGCTGCTGTACGGCCTGAACACACGCGACTTCCCGGTCGACGCGCCGGCTCGCTGGACGCCGCGCACGCCGCTGCGTATCGCGGCGATCGGCAACGATCGCGACCGCGACTGGGAGACGCTGATCAACGCGTTCGGCAACGATCCGCGCTACACGGTGAAGCTCGCGACACGGCGGCGGATTCCGGCGTCGCTGCGCGCGGCCAATGTCGAGATCGCGCTGTTTTCCGGTATCAGGAAGCAGCACGAACTGTACGACTGGGCGGATGTGATCGTCGTGCCGCTGCGGCCGAACTCGCACGCCTCGGGCATTACCGTGATGCTCGAAGCGGCGGCCGTCGGCAAGCCGATGGTCGCAACGAACGTCGGCGCATTGCAGGACTATTTCCCCGCCGATGAAGCCGCGTATGTGCCGCCGTTCAGTCCGCAGGCGCTGCGCGACGCGGTCGAGCGGCTGGCCGCCGAACCCGCGCAGGCGCTGCGTCAGGCGCAGGCCGCCGCGGCCGGGCTGCTCGCGCGCGATCTGACCACGCGGCACTATGCGATGCAGCACGTGAAAATCACCGAAGAGATGTTGCACGCGCAGGCGCAGGCGCAGACGAATGCGCCCGTCCAGCCGCCGGCGCAGCCGCGCAACGCAGCGCATCGGCAGGCGCATGCGCAGCAGCACGCCCAATCGAACCCGAACCCGAAGCCGGACCCGAAGCCGCGCGCGCCTGCGCCGCCACGCGCGCAACCCCAGGCGCCGGGTCCCCGCGCGAGCACGCGCGAATCGCGCGGAGGGCGGTGAGCGATGTCGACGATGCCACACGCAGGTCCGCCGCAGCCGAACGGGCGAGGCGGCGGGAACCGCTCGACGCTGGCCGCGCGGCTGGCGCATGACGCATCGAGCGGCGCATCGAGCGGCGCGGCAAACAGCGCCGCAAAAAGCAGCGCCGGCGGTTTGCTGTCCGGCAGCCCGCAGGAATGGCTGCCGCCGCTGCTGTTGTGGCTGATCACCGCGGTGCTGATCATCGCGCATCAAGGCACGGTGCTCACGCTCGCGTTTCCGGCGCTCGCGATCCTGACAGGTGTGTGGCTGTACTTCAAGAGCCCGGCGCGCTATATCGGCTTCATGTGGTGGCTGTGGTTCCTGAGCCCGGAGGTGCGGCGCCTCGCCGACTGGTCGAAAGGCGCGTTCACGCCGACCAGCCTGATCCAGATCGCGCCGCTCGCGGTCACGATGGTGAGCGGCCTGTCGCTGCTGCGCTACTACCGGCTGCTCGCGCAGCGCCGCGGCCTGCCGGTGCTGCTGATCCTGCTCGGGCTCGTCTACGCGTTCCTGATCGGCGTGATGTCGAGCGGGCCGCTCGCGGCCACCTACGACCTCGCCAACTGGCTTTATCCGATCCTGATCGGCTTTCACATCATCGCGCACACGCGCCAGTATCCGCAGTACCGCGACACGATCGTGGGCACGTTTATCTGGGGCATGCTGGTGATGGGCGGCTACGGCCTGATCCAGTTTTTCATCATGCCGCAGTGGGACGCGCTGTGGATGCTCGGCTCGCAGATGAATTCGCAGGGCGACCCGGTGCCGATGGGGGTGCGCGTATTCAGCACGATGAATTCGTCGGGGCCGTTCGCGTTCGCGATGATGGGCGCGATGGTGTTCGTGATGGCGGCCACCCATCGCGTGCGCTGGATCGCCGCGGCGCTCGGCTTCTTTTCGTTCGCGCTGAGCCTCGTGCGCTCGACGTGGGGCGGCTGGGTGATCGCGCTGCTGATCCAGTTGATCAAGTCGAACAACAAGGTGCGCGTGCGCATCGTCGCGAGCGCGGTGTTGCTGGCCGGCATGTGCGTGCCGTTGCTCGCGCTCGGCCCGGTTGCCGAGCGGATGCAGGCGCGGCTCGACACGATCGTCAATCTGCACGACGACCAGAGCTACGCGGCGCGCAACGAGTTTTACGCGAGCTTCGCGAAGACCGCGTTTACCGACGTGGCCGGCGAGGGCATGGGCGCGACCGGCACCTCGACGAAGCTGTCGAACGACGGCGGCCAGCTCGGCCAGTACGGCAACTTCGACAGCGGCGTGATGAACATTCCATTCGTGCTCGGCTGGCCCGGCACGCTGCTCTATATGTCCGGCATCGTGTGGCTGCTCACGCGCGCGGTGCTCGCATCGCTGCGGCTGCGCGAGGACAGGTTCGTGTCCGCGTGCCTGAGCCTGTGTCTGGCGACCTTCGCGATGCTGGTGTTTACGAACTCGCTGGTCGGCACCGGCGGCCTGCTGCTGTTTACCGGCGCTTTTTCGATCCTGTCCGCGGCCCACTACGAAAAGATGAACCGCGGACGCACGCAATTCTTCAACGGAGGCACTGCTTGAGAGTCGCCATTGTCACGCACGTCGTGCGCCATAACGACGGCCAGGGGCGCGTCAATCACGAGATCGCGCGCGCGGCGCTCGATGCGAATATCGGTGTGACGCTGGTTGCGTCGCACGTCGCGCCCGAGTTGCTCGCGCATCCGGAGGTGCGCTGGGCGCCGGTGAAAATCGGCCGCTGGTGGCCGACCAATCTGCTGCGCCAGCAGGTGTTCGCGTTCAAGAGCGCGCGCTGGCTGCGCGCGCATCGCCGCGAATACGACGTGCTGCACGTGAACGGCTTCATCACCTGGATGCCGGCCGACGTGAACACGTCGCACTTCGTGCATAGCGGCTGGTTCGCCAGCAAGTACTACCCGTTCGGCCTCACGAAGGGCGTGTGGTCCGCGTATCAGTCGATCTATACGCGCTGCAATGCGCTGCTCGAACGCTGGGCCTACCGGCGCTCGAAGGTGATTACCGCGGTGTCGCGGAAGGTCGCCGATGAAATCCGCGCGATCGGGCTCACACCCGCGAACCGCGTCGACGTGATCTACAACGGTGTCGATACGCAGGGCTTCGCGGCGGCGAGCGGCGATCGCGCGCGCTTCAATCTGCCGGCCGACGCATTCCTGCTGCTGTTCGTCGGCGATCTGCGCACGCCGCGCAAGAATCTCGGCACCGTGCTCGCCGCGCTCAGGCATCTGCCCGACCACGTGCAGATCGCGGTGGCGGGTTTTTTGCCGGGCAGTCCGTACCCGGACGAGGCGAAAGCGCTCGGCATCGCGCATCGCGTGCATTTTCTCGGCCTCGTGAAGGAGATGCCGGTGCTGATGCATGCGGTCGATGCGTTCGTGTTTCCGTCGCGTTACGAAGCGATGAGCCTGTCGCTGCTCGAAGCGATGGCCGCCGGCTTGCCGGTCGTGACCGCGCGCACCGCGGGCGGCGCCGAAATCATCACGCCCGATTGCGGGATCGTGCTCGACGATCCGGACGATCCTCGCGCGTTGGCCGATGCGGTCGCGCGCCTCGCGAACGACGACAGCGCGCGCCGCGCGATGGGCGACGCGGCGAGCCGACTCGCGACCGGCTTCGGCTGGGCGCGCATGGCCGCGCAGTACATCGCGTTGTACCGGCAACTGGCCGGGCAGCAGCAGAACCGCCGGCGCGGCGACGCGAACGCGTCGGCGGCCGCGCACCGCGATACACGGCACCATAAGCACCACGCAGCAACGTACAGGGACGATTCACGATGACGACACGCTCAATCCAATCACTGCAGATCGGCATGCACTGGTTTCCCGAACGCGCGGGCGGCCTCGACCGCATGTACTACTCGCTGGTCGGCGCGCTGCCGGGCGCGGGCGTCGCGGTGCGCGGCGTGGTGGCCGGCTCGCCGCAAGTCGCGAGCGACACCGGCGGCGCAATCAACGGCTTCGGCCCGGCCGCGCAATCGTTGCCGCTGCGCCTGATGGCCGCACGCCGCGCGTTGCGCGACGAAATCCGCCGCTCGCGGCCCGACGTGATCTCGTCGCACTTCGCGCTCTATACGTTTCCGGGGCTCGACGTGACGCGCGGCATTCCACAGGTGTCGCATTTTCAGGGGCCGTGGGCCGACGAGAGTCATGTCGAAGGCGCCGATTCGCTCGGCCAGCGCGCCAAGCGTTATCTCGAACAGTCGGTGTATGCGCGCTCGTCGCGGCTGATCGTTTTGTCCGACGCATTCGGCAAGATTCTGACCTCGCGTTACCGCATTTCGCCGGAGCGCGTGCGCGTGGTGCCGGGCTGTGTCGACGTCGAGCAGTTCAATCTGCCGCTCTCTCAAGCCGACGCACGGTTGCGGCTGCAATTGCCGCAGGACCGCCCGATCGTGCTCGCGGTGCGGCGCCTCGTGCGACGCATGGGCCTCGAAGATCTGATCGACGCGGTCAAGCTGGTCAAGCGCAATGCGCCCGACGTGCTGCTGCTGATCGCGGGCAAGGGCCGGCTCGCGGACGAACTGCAGGCGCGTATCGACGATGCGGGCTTGCAGCACAACGTGAAGCTGCTCGGCTTCGTGCCCGATCAGCATCTGGCGGCGCTGTATCGCGCGGCCAATCTGAGTGTCGTGCCGACGGTCGCGCTGGAGGGCTTCGGGCTGATCACGGTCGAATCGCTCGCCTCGGGCACGCCGGTGCTGGTCACGCCGGTCGGTGGCTTGCCGGAAGCGGTGGCGGGGCTGTCGCCCGATCTGGTGCTGCCGGCCACCGGCGCGCAGGCGATTGCACAAGGGCTGGCCGGCGCGCTGAACGGCACGCTGAAGCTGCCCGATGCGGATGCGTGCCGCCGCTACGCGCGCGAGCACTTCGACAATGCGGTGATCGCGAAGCGGGTCGCGGCGGTGTACGCGGAGGCGATTGCGGGCGATGCGCCGCATTGACGCGGCGCTCTGCGATTCGATGCGGTGAAAAAAACAGAGGCCTGATCGTATCGATCAAGCCTCGAGTCTTTCTTCGTTTCCGCTGATCCGGTTCGTCACGATAGGCGTTTCACCATACACACTGCGGTGGACGGGCATAACCGCGTGAACTGTCCGGTTGCCCGTACCTCATCCGGCACGATGTTTCGATTCACCGCGCGATAGCCGTGACGCACGAAAAAATTCTCGGCGTTTGTTGTGAGCAACCATAGGTTGGCATGGGCGTTTGCTGTCGCCTGAGCTTCGATTGCAGCCAGCAGCGCGTTGCCGGTGCCCGCTCCTCGTGCATGTGGCGCGACTGCCAATGATCTCAGCAACGCGTCGTTTTCCAGCGCTTGCAGGCCGATACTTCCGCTGATCGCGCCATCACGGTCGACTGCGACGAGGAAGGCGGGAAGCAGCGTGAGCGTAACGTCTACCGTTGGCAATTCGCACGTTGCGAGCAGGCTTGTAATTCGGCCGAGATCATTGCCGTCGGCGCGCCGGATCGTGAAGGTCGGCTGGTTCATTCTGTTTCACTGTCGTCGCTGTCGTTGGTCTCGTCACGGGAGCCGTCTTCGTGTTGCATCGCCGTGCCCGCCAGGGTGCTCGCTTGCGCGGGCGCCGCTTCCTTGCGCTCGCTATAGCGGCTCGTCAGATAGTCCGATCGGTCCCGCACCAGCAGCGTGAACTTGAACAGCTCCTCCATCACGTCGACCTCGCGGTCGTAGTAGGCCGAGGGTTTCATCCGGCCCGCGGCGTCGAACTCCTGCCAGGCCTTGGCCACCGACGACTGGTTGGGTATCGTCACCATGCGCATCCAGCGGCCGAGCACGCGCAGCGCATTCACCGCATTGAACGACTGCGAGCCGCCGCATACCTGCATGACCGCCAACGTGCGTCCCTGGGTCGGCCGGATGCCCGCGCTTTCCAGCGGCAACCAGTCGATCTGGTTCTTGAACACCGCGGTCAGATTGCCGTGACGTTCCGGACTGCACCATACCTGTCCCTCGGACCACTCCGACAGTTTGCGCAGTTCGACGACCTTCGGATGATCGGCCGGGACGCTGTCGGCGAGCGGCAGGCCGTGCGGATCGAAGACGCGCGTATCCGCACCGAAATGACGGAGAATGCGCTCGGCCTCGAACGTGAGCAGCCGGCTGTACGAGGTCGCACGCAATGAGCCGTACAGCAGCAGAATGCGTGGCGGATGCGTTGAAATGCGGGCCGGTGTCAGTTTTTGTCGATCCGGCGTGTCGAGGTGCGCGACGCTCAGATTGGGCAGATCATCGGGCATGGTCAGTCTCCGCGCATGACGGGGCGATCGCGTGCTGGCCCGCTTCGTACCACGCCTGCGAACGGTTCACGATGCCGACGACCAGCAGCATCACCGGTACTTCGATCAGTACGCCAACCACTGTCGCGAGCGCGGCGCCCGAGTGAAAACCGAACAGGCTGATGGCGGTGGCGACCGCGAGTTCGAAGAAGTTGCTCGCGCCGATCAGACTCGACGGACCCGCGACGCAATGCGCGACGCCGAGCCGGCGATTGAGCAGATACGCGAGTCCCGAGTTGAGCAGCACCTGAATCAGGATAGGCACCGCGAGCATCGCGATCACCAGCGGCTGCGCGACGATCGCGCCGCCCTGAAACGCGAATAGCAATACCAGCGTCGCGAGCAATGCGCTGATCGACCACGGCGCAAGCCGCGCGACGATGCCGTGCAAATGCGCTTGCCCCCGCGCGCGCAGCCGGCGACGCAGCCATTGCGCGAGCCCAACCGGAATCACGATATAGAGACCGACCGACGTCATCAGCGTGTCCCACGGCACCGTAATCGCGGACAAGCCGAGCAGCAATGCGACGAGCGGCGCGAACGCGACGATCATGATCGAGTCGTTCAGCGCCACCTGTGACAGCGTGAAATACGGATCGCCGTCGCACAGTTGCGACCACACGAAAACCATCGCGGTGCAGGGCGCGGCCGCCAGCAGGATCAGCCCCGCGACGTAGCTGTCGAGCTGCCCGGCGGGCAGCCATGGCGCGAACACATGACGGATGAAGAGCCAGCCCAGCGCCGCCATCGAAAACGGTTTGACGAGCCAGTTGACCACCAGCGTCACGCCGATCCCGCGCCACTGGCCGCCCACCTGCTTCATCGCCGAGAAATCGATCTTGACGAGCATCGGGATGATCATCACCCAGATCAGCATGCCGACCGGCAGATTCACGTGCGCGATCTGCATGCCGCCAATCGCCTGGAACACGCGCGGCAGCATCCGGCCCAGCACGACGCCGGCGACGATACACAGCGCAACCCACACCGTCAGGTAGCGTTCGAAAAAGCCGATGGCCGGGCGCGCTGTCATGCGAGCTTCATCGATGCGAGCTTCATCGATGCGAGCTTCATCGCGAGCTTCAACGCTGCTCATGATCCTGCTCCGGCGGGCGCTGTCCCATTGCGCGCATCTCGCGCTGGATCGCGTCGCGCTCGAGTTCATGTAGCGGCAGACTCACGAACTGGCTGACGCGCGCCCTGATCTGCCGATAGACCTTGTTGAAGACTTTGCGCCGGTCGTCGTCCGATCCGTGGAAAGCCGCCGGGTCTTCGAATCCCCAATGGGCCCTGATCGGCGTGCCGGGCCAGATCGGGCAAACTTCGCCGGCCGCCTGATCGCATACGGTGATCACGAAGTCCATTCGCGGTGCGCCGGGCGTCGCGAACTCGTCCCAGCTCTTGCTGCGCATCCGCGTGGTGTCGTAGCCCAGTGCCTCGCATTGCTCGATAGCCAATGGATTGACCACGCCGCCCGGATGGCTGCCCGCGCTATACGCGCGGAATTTCCCTTCGCCGAGCACGTTGAAAAGCGCTTCGGCCATGATGCTGCGCGCGCTATTGCCGGTGCAAAGAATCAGTACCGAATACGGCTTATCGCTCACGTGCGGCTCCGCGGCGTGATCGGGGTTTCGGCTGGCGCGCGGCGGGCCGCGGCGGCCACCGGGATGCCGTGCGCGAGCTGGTCGGCGGCGCCGTGGCCAGGCACGCGTTTCATGTCGGGTCCGCGCAGCAATCGGACAGGCCGCTGGCTGCGCATGGCGCGCCGGCGCAGCAGTTTTCGGTGAGAAAACCGAGCAACGACGTCATCGCGTCGAAGTTGGCGGTATAGATAACGAAGCGCCCGTCCTGTCGCGGACTGACCAGATCGGCGTGAGTGAGGTCTTTCAGATGAAACGACAGGCCGGAAGGCGAAATGCCCAGACGCTGCGCAATTTCGCCGGCAGCCATGCCATTGGGGCCGGCTACGACGAGCTGGCGAAAGATCGCGAGGCGGGATTCGTGTGCGAGCGCGCCGAGCGCGCGTACGGCATTGATGGTGTCCATGCGCGTACTTTACCGACTTCGTTTTTATATTTCAAGATAAGTTGAAATGACGGCGGCCGGGCGCGCCGGAAGCTGTCGCATCGAAACAAACGGCCACTAATAACGGCACTTTTCTCGCGAACTTAAGCCCGTATTGGCCCCTGGATACGATTTTTCGGCTTTATTTCGTCAAACCTTGAAATGTAGGTTTTTCGCATTGAATTCGTCATGTCCGCGTCACAAATTCGCGACGATAATCCCCGCGCCCGAACCTACAAAACCACACGGGCGGTCCGCAAAAAAAAGCGGGCGATCTTGCCGTTACAGATCTCGGGGAATCTTCAGATGACCATCCGTCACCGCATTACGCTTCTCGTCATTCTGATGCTCGTAGCGCTTTCCGCCATTGGTGGATACGCTGTGCTTCAGACCCGCAACAGCGCCGCCAACGTGAGGCAGGTTACCCAAGGCGTCGTGCCGAGCGCGCTCGCGTCGGCCGACCTCGTATCGCAGGTGAAAGACGTACAACTCGCGATGATGACGCTCGTCTACGCGCCCGACGCGAACATGGTGTCGCAAGCTCAGGAGCAGTTGAAGAGCAAGGAAGCGTCGCTGAGCGCGGCTCTCGACGTGCAGGCGAAAGCCGCCAAAGGCCAGGCGCAGACCGGCCTCGTCACCCAGGCGCGAGAAAGCCTCGCGAACTATTTCGGCGCGGTCAACGACACCGCGAAGATGAAGGCCGACGGCAAGAACGAACTGGCGCAGGCCTATCTGTTCGCGAACGTCGCCGAGTATCGCGACGAACTCGAAGGCATCGTCGAGACGCTGCGTATCGAGAAAAACCGGCAGAAAGACGAAGCGATCAACGTGCTGAACAACTCGCTGTCCACCACGACGAGCGCGATCGCCGGCGCGACCGGCGCGGCGATCGTGCTGCTGGTGCTGATCAGCGCGCTGCTGTATCGGCAGATCACCCGGCCGCTGAGCCGCATGCAGGTGGAGATGAGCGAGATCGCGACGAGCCAGGACTTCACGCGCCGCGTGCCGGTCGGCCGCATGGACGAGATCGGTCATTCGATCGTCGCGTTCAACGGCATGATCGAGAAGATCCAGCAAAGCTCGCTGCAACTGAAGCAGAAGACCGCCGATATCCAGGCGATGCTGCAGAACATGCAGCAGGGCATTCTGACCGTGGTCGAAGGCGTGCTCGTGCATCCGGAGTACTCCGCGTACCTCGAAGCGATCTTCGAGACGAACGAGATTGCCGGCCGGCCGCTGCTCGATCTGGTGTTTGGCGGCGCCGATATCAGTAGTGATGCGCTCGCGCAGATCGAAGCCGCGCTCGACGCGTGTATCGGCGAAGACAGCATGAACTTCGAGTTCAACCAGCATCTGCTGATCAACGAAATCGCCAGGTCGATGCCGGATGGCCGTGTGAAGACGCTCGATCTGAGCTGGTCGGCGATCACCGACGAAAACGACGTGGTGCAACGCCTGATGCTGTGCGTGCGCGACGTGACGGAATTGCGCGCGCTCGCCGCCGAAGCCGGCGAACAGAAACGCCGCCTCGAAATGATCGGCGAAATCCTCGCGGTGAGCCAGGAGAAGTTCCATCACTTCGTCGAAAGCGCGAGCGGCTTTATCAGCGAGAACGAGCGGATCATCCGTCAGCATCACGAGCCGAGCCATGAGGCCGTGGCCGAACTATTCCGCAACATGCATACCGTGAAGGGCAATGCGCGCACCTACAGCCTGCAGCATCTGACCGGCATCGTGCACGAGACCGAGCAGCGCTACGACGCATTGCGCCGCGCGGATAGCGGTGAAATCAGCAGCGAAATGTGGGACCAGCAACTGCTGATCGAAGATTTGCAGCGCGTGAAGGCGGCGCTCGAAACCTACGCGACGATCAACGAAGTGAGCCTCGGCCGCAAGGGTCCGGGCCAGCGCGGCAATGTGGACCGCTATCTGATGGTCGATCGCGAACTGATCGAAAAGCAGCTGGACCTGCTCGAAAGCGCGGATCCGGCCGATCGCGAAGCACTGGCGTCGATGCGCGAGTCGTTGCAGCGCGAGTTGCGCCTGCTCGGCACCGAGTCGATCTATGAAGCGCTTGCGGGCGTGATCGAATCGCTGCCGTCGCTGGCGAGCGAACTCGGCAAGCAGGCGCCGTCGGTGCGCATCGACAACAACGGCTACCGCGTGCGCAGCCAGGCCAGCAGCACGCTTCGCAATGTGTTCACGCACCTGCTGCGCAATTCGGTCGATCATGGGATCGAACCCGCCGCCGAGCGTATCGCGAACGGCAAGCCGGCCGCTGGCGCGATCGATCTGGAAGTCGGCGTCGACCATCACGCGCTGCAGATCACGATCAGCGACGATGGCCGCGGGCTCGCGCTCGCGAAGATTCGCGCGGCCGCGATCGAACGCGGCTGGATCGACGCGCAGGCGGTGATGAGCGACGAGGCGATTGCCGAGTTGATCTTCCGCCCCGGCTTTTCGACCGCGCAGACCGTCAGCGAGATTTCGGGCCGCGGCGTCGGCATGGATGCGGTGCGCGACTTCGTGCGGCGCGAGCATGGCCGTATCGAATTGCGCTTCACCGACGATCGCCGCGGCGCCGACTACCGGCGCTTCCAGACCGTCGTGTCGTTCCCGGAGGACTGGGCGGTGGACAGTCTCGATGCCAACGCCGATGCCGACGATACGCAAATGCGGGCGCAGGCACAGGGCAAAGCACGCGACGCCGATGCGGTAGCGGGTTGAGCGAAACGACGGAGTAAGTTGTGGTGGAAAGTTATCTTCTCGCCGCGTGCCTCGGCGGCATCGTGGCCGCGCTGGGCAGCGCGTGGTTTTATCGCAGGAAACTCGGCGCCGTCGCGCACGCCCGCCAGGACGATGCGCAGGCGCGGCAGGCGCTCGAAAAACAGCTGGACGACGCGCACGAACGGCTCGCGCGGGCGGACGGCGAGCGCGCGGCGCTGGAGTCGCTGCTCGACGATCTGCGCGCGCAGGCCGGCCAGTACGCGCACGATCGCGACACGTTGCAGGCATCGCTGGATGAAGCCGGCGCGCGCCACGGCGAATGGCTGCAGCATGCGACGCAAATCGCCGAAGAAGCGCTGCGACTGAAAACGCTGTCGGTCACGTTCGAGCGCTGGCACGAGCAGATGATCTCGCTGATGTCGCAGAACCGCGACATGCACAAGAAAAATCAGGAGCTGTCGTCGATCGTCCAGCACGTGCTGATCGTGTCGCTGAATGCGTCGATCGAAGCGGCGCGCGCCGGCAGCGCGGGGCGCGGCTTCTCGATCGTCGCGAGCGAGGTGCGCTCGCTCGCGTCGCGCTCGCAGGATCTGTCGAAGAGCTATCGCGAGAGTCTGCATCGCAACGATCTGACGACTGCCGCGACGTTCCAGGACATCCAGGCGGGCGGCAAGATGATCACCGCGACGCTCGGCGGCGTCGAAGTGCTGGCCACGCGCTTTCAATCCCGGCTCGAGCAGGCCGCCGCGTGATTACCGATCAGGCAAAGCACGGTATCGCGGAGATCTTCTGCCAGGCGGCCCGCACGCGGCTGCCGGCAACGGCGGGCGACAGTTGCGACATCACCGCCGTGCCGATGTGGGACGACGCTCACCCGGCCGCGCCGCATGCGCTCGCGCTGACGATCTCGTCGATCGCGTTCCGTCTGCTGTTCGTGCTGCATTTCAACAAGGACGACGCGACCCGCGCGTACTACGTGGGCGGCGATGCGGCCGGCTCGCTGTCGGAATCGCTGATGGAGTTCGCCAATCTGTGTTGCGGCTATATGAATCAGCAACTGGTGAACTACTTTCCCGATCTCGGCATGTCGACGCCGTACGAACTGAATAGCGCCTGCGTCGGTTATCTCGACGAGTTGCATCCCGCCCACGTGTGGGCGTACGAGCTGCTGATCGGCGGCACCGCGAGGCTCGGCGTCACGTTATGTCTGTGCGCGCAGGCGCCGCTCGATTTCCGGGCCGAGCTCGCGGCGGCGGCCGACAGCGAAGGCGAACTCGAACTGTTCTAGCAACACTTCCAGCAGGCGGAAACACGATGAATACCACCAGGCCCGTCAGCAAGGTATTGCTGCTCGACGACAGTCCGGCGCACGCGGAGGCGCTGAAGTCCTTCTTCGACGAGCACAACCTGATCGCGCTGAAAGTGCGCGACAGCGGCCGTCTCGCCACCGTGCTGCGCACCAATATCGATCTCGGCGGCGTGCTGCTCGCGGACGACTACGGCGGCTCGGTCGAGCAGGCCGCGATGCTCGCCGCGCGCATCAATGCGTTGCGCCCGGAGTTGCCGATCATTCTGCGCCGCGGCGCTAGCTCGACCACGCAGGCGCTGGCGCAGGCGTTGCAGAGCATCGTGTGCGCGAGTTTCGATGCGGCGGACCTGGGTGCGTTGCGCGCGGCCATCGATCAGTACATTTTCAGTCTCGACTTTCCGAATGCGCTCGTGCGCGGCATCGCGGAGATCACCGAAGCACGGCTCGGCGCGCTGTTCAAAGGCGTGACGGTGCGGCGCGATACGCCCAGCGTGGTACGCGATCGCATCATCTTCGGCGAGGTGTTCAGCCTGATTCCGCTCGAAGGCAACTGGTGCCGCGGCTACATGCTGATGCAGGCGAAGGAGGAGCCGCTGCTTGCGATGATCGAACGCGAGCGCGTGGACAGCGAAGGTGACACGAACGCCGCGCACGCGTGCTTTCGCGATCTGAACAGCCTGCTCGGCGAGCTCACCAATCTGATATGGGGCGCGTTCAAGGACCGCTTCCTCGCGCAGCAGGGCGCGCGCGCGGCGAGTCAGGTGCAGGTGCCGTTGCTGGTCAATCACAAGCACCGCTATATCTCGTTCGGCTCGGACAATCCGCAACTGTGCTTCCGGTATCTGCTGAACGACGCGGCGAGCGGCCAGTCGGTCGCAATCGACCAGCGCTTCGTGTTCAGCCTGAACTGGTCGCCCGAGGACTTCTGTGAAAACACGGTGGATATCGACGATCTCGTCGAGTCCGGTGAACTCGATCTGTTTTGATTCAACGCGTCGGTGACGCAAGGGGAATTGGTATGGCAAAGATTCTGGTGGTGGACGATTCGAGCACGGTGCGCGACGAAGTCGCGGGCTTTCTGGCGAAAAACGGGCTCGACGTCGCAACGGCGATCGACGGCAAGGACGGACTGACGAAGCTGAAGACCGATTCGAACATCAAACTGATCGTCAGCGACGTGAACATGCCGAACATGGACGGCCTGACGATGGTCGAAAAGATTCGCGGCGAGCTGGCCAACAAGACCGTCAACGTGATCATGCTGACGACCGAAAGCAGCCCGGCGATGAAGGAGCGCGGCAAGGCGGCGGGTGTGAAGGGCTGGATCGTCAAGCCGTTCAAGGGCGATGCGGTGCTCGAAACGTTCAGAAAACTGGCCGGTTGATCGCCGGCGGTGGACTCCCGGCGAGCGGCGGCCGGCGCGGGCGGCGTCTGCGAGAGCGCGCATCTTCGCGGCAGACGCGCCGCGCAGCGGCGAAACTGACGCCGCAGGACGCCGCAGGACGCCGCAGGACGCCGCAGGACGCCGCAGCCCATCGCCGCGCGGCGCGCCGCGTGTCAGAACGTTCCCTGATGCGCGTTGCGGCCGATATCGGCCTGCACCATCATCTGACATAGCTGCTCGAGCGTCGTCTTCGGTTTCCAGTCGAGCGTATCGCGTGCCTTGTCCGCGCAACCGATCAGCAAATCCACCTCGGCGGGGCGATAGAACTTCGGATTCACGCGCACCAGCGTTTTGCCGGTGGCCACGTCGATGCCGGTTTCGCGCTCGTCCTTGCCCGCCCATTCGAGCTGATAGCCGGCCGCGATAAACGCCATGCGCACGAAATCGCGCACGGTTTCGGTACGGCCGGTCGCGAGCACGAAGGTGTCCGGCGCATCGGCCTGCAGCATCCGCCACATCCCTTCGACATATTCGAGCGCGAAGCCCCAATCGCGTTGCGCGCTCAGGTTGCCGAGCTCCAGCACGTCCTGTTTGCCGAGCTTGATCTTCGCGACCGAGTCGGTGATCTTGCGCGTGACGAATTCGCGGCCGCGTAGCGGCGATTCATGGTTGAACAGAATCCCGCTGCTCGCAAAAAGGCCGTACGACTCGCGATAGTTGATCGTCGACCAGTGCGCGAACAGCTTCGCGACCCCATACGGGCTACGCGGATAGAACGGCGTGCTCTCGCGTTGCGGCACCGCCTGCACGAGGCCGAACATTTCGGAGGTCGACGCCTGGTAATAACGCGTTTTCGGGCTCAGGATGCGCAGTCCTTCGAGCAGATTCAGCGCGCCGATCCCGGTCACTTCGGCGGTCGTCACCGGTTGATCGAACGATACGCCGACGAAGCTTTGCGCGGCGAGGTTGTACAGTTCGTCGGCCTGCGTGCCTTCGAGCAGGCGCAGCGTCGAACCGAAATCGGTCAGGTCGTGCTCGACCAGGCGCAGATTCGGATGATCGAATACGCCAAGCTCATGCATGCGCCAGAAATTAACCGAACTCGTGCGGCGGTACGTGCCGGTCACGTGATAGCCCTTGTCGAGCAGCAGGCGGGTCAGATACGCGCCGTCCTGTCCGGATACGCCGGTGATGATCGCTTTGCGTGGTTGGCTCATAGCTTGGCTTGCCTTCTGGTTTGTCGATGGAAAAAGTGGCGGAGGCCGCGGCTCGGGTGGAGGCCGCGCGCGCCGAAAATCAGGCGCTTTTCGAACCCGAACCACGAGACGCTCGCGTACACGAGCGTGATCGCGAGCGCGAGGGCCGCGCTCAGATAGCGGTTCAGATGCAGCGGCCACACGATGTACAGCACGCTCAGATGAATCAGGTAGATCGTGTAGCTGATCGTGCCGATATAAACGAGCACGCGATTGCATAGCAGCCGCTTGACGATGCCCCGGCTTTGCAGCGCGATCACGACGATCGACGTGCACAGCACCAGCGATACGCTGTAGAGCCCCGCATTCGACAGCGGCGTATTCGCCGCGCGAAAGCGCGGGAAGTGCAGATGCAGCCACGCGAGCAGCGCGAGCGCGGCGACACAGCCGAGCACCGCGAGCCCCTTGAACGGCTCCAGCGCATCGCGATCGCGCCGCACGGCCACCGCGAGCAGCGCACCGGCCGCCAGCAGGTCCATGCGAAACGGCGTTAGGTAATAGATCGGCCAGAACGAATCGAACCATGGCGTCGCGAGCGCGCGCAGCACCGGCACCAGCACGATCAGCGCGGCCGCGGCATAGCCGAGCAGACGCTCCGGCACCAGCAGGATCACGAACGGCCAGACGATATAGAACTGCTCTTCGACCGCGAGCGACCACAGCACGTTGAGGCTGTCGTGGCCGCTCTGGTTCAGCGCGTCGCCGATATTGGTCGCGAAAAACGCATACCAGTACCAGTGTTGCGCCCACGCGAGGCCGAACAGCACCGACGACACGGCCATCAGCAGCAGATACGGCGGCAGGATGCGGCGCGCGCGGCGCGCGTAGAAATACCTGAAATACGATTGCTGGCGGGTTTTGCGATCGAGCAGGATGCCGCTGATCAGAAAACCGCTCAGCACGAAAAACAGATCCACGCCCATCCAGAGCGGCGCTTTCAGCGCGTGCTGCGCGAACACCGCGAGCACCGCGATCGCGCGCAGGCCGTCGAGCTGCACGATGCGGGAGTGAGAGGGCGCGAGGGGCAATGCGCTGGCAGTCATGAACCGTCCATGGTGTGAGGCGGATGGGCCGCGTGAACTCACGCGCGGGCCCGCCGATCAGCGGCGAACAGGCGCGCGCTTCGCGTCGCGACAGAACTGCGAACGATTCTAGGGAAAAGAAAATCGCGAAAAAACGCCAATGAAACGGATAAGTGAATAAGATTGAAACAGGGTATTTCTTTAGCGATTGATCGCGCATTTATATGCTTCTTCGCTAGCGCTGCGGCAATCCGTAATAACTGCGCGAGTCATGATTTGATCGGTAAATAAGGTCTATATCGGTTGGTCGCGCGATGCATCGCGCAAGGTGGCGTTTTTATCTGATTTTAAATTCTTTTCTTTCGTCGAGATTAAGCGAAAGAATATTTTTGAATTATTTTCGAGTTTCGTCAGCGCATTTTTTCCGCGTAATGTGGCCGTGCATAACGGCGTTGCGAGCCGCGCGCGAATGCGCCGGCACTGGCGGCCAGCAACGTTCGCCGCTCGCCGCCAGTGCCCCGGCCGGCCACACGCCCCTGACGTTCTTCCCGGTGGCTCAGGCGGTTCGCCCGCCACCTCATTGATGAATTTCACGCACGCCCGGACCCGGTGCGGGCTCATCGCATCGACTGCTCACTGCCCTGGAGAAACTGCCTTGCTCCGTTTCACGCTCAGAAGCTGGCTTGCCGCGACGGCCTGCGCCGCCGGACTGGTCGCGATATCGACGAGTTTGCCGGCGCGCGCCGAAACCGCGCTGAGCGCGACGACGTCATGGCTCGGCAACAGCTTCGGCTTTGGCGATGGCAACTGGACGCAGATCAATATCACCGCGATCGCGGTGAGCGCCGACGGCAAGGTGTACACGAACGCGCCATGGGACGAAAGCGGCGCGGAAGCCAGCGTCTACCAGGACGGCAAGATGCTCGGCTTCGCGGGCGGCACGCATGGCTGGGGCAACGCCGGCGGCAACGCGGTCGCGATCAATCACAAGTACGTGTTCGTGGCGATCGCGGTCGGCAACGAAAAGGGCCACCTGGTCGCGCCGGGCATATGGCCGGAGCAGGGCAAGCAATGGTTCGGCATCTCGCGCCGCTCGATCGGCGATCCGAAACGCGTCGCGCCGTTTCAGCCCGCGGCGAAAAACGCGGACCCGCATGCGCAACTGGCGGCCGGTTTCCTGATGACGAACGAAGTGCCGGCCGGCACCGACGCACAGATCGGCGGCCTCGCGGCGAACGACGCCACGCTGTACGCAGCCAATACCGCGCGCAACCGTATCGATGTGTACGACGCGGAATCGATGCAGCGCAAGGCGAGCTGGGACGTCCATGAACCGGGGCGCATCGCGCTCGCGCCCGACGGCACGCTGTGGGTGCTGAGCGGCGCGCGCAGCGATCCTACGCCGCGCATCGAGCATTACACCGCGACGGGGCAACGCATCGAAGAAAATTTCCCGCTGCCGGCCGATACCGTCGCCGTCGATATCGCCGTCGATTCGCAAGGGCGCGTGCTGATCGCCGATAACGGTCCACGTCAGCAGGTGCTGTTCTTCACGAAACATGATGGACGCTATGCGCAGGCGGGCTCGCTTGGCGAGCGCGACGGTATTTTCAGCGGCGTCGCGGGCCGGCCGGGGCCACGGCGTTTCAACGGACTCACCGGCGTCGGCGTCGATGCGCGCGGCAACGTGTACGTATCGACCAATGGCATCGGACCGCGTTACGAACCGCTCGGCGCGGGTCTCGGCGCGACGCTGGAAAGCTATGCGCCGGACGGCCAGCGCAACTGGCAGGTCGAGGGGCTGCTGTTCGTCGACGGCGCGTGGGCCGATCCGGATCCGGCGAGGCCCGACAGCGTCTATACCGGCAACAAGCGCTTCGAACTCGATCTGTCGAAACCGGCGGGCCACGACTGGAAATACGCAGGATTTCTGTCGAACCGCTTCAGGTATCCGGACGATCCGGTGTTTCACACCGACCAGTATCCGGGCCTGCCGATCGCGCGCAGGCTCAAGGGCCGCACGTTCCTGTATTTAACGGACATGTACGCGGACCATCTGAAGATCTATCGCTTCGATGCGCGCCACGACGGCGAGAGCGCGATCCCTTCCGGTTTTATCGCGGGCCGCGAGCGCGCGGTCGAGAAGGTGCCGAATGCGCCGCCGGGCGGCGACTGGATCTGGCGCGACACGAACGGCGATGGCCGCTTCGATCCCGACGAATTCACGCTCAATACCAGCGGCACGAAGCTCGCGGGCGGCTGGGGCTGGTGGGTCGATACCGCCGGCGATATCTGGCGCGCGCGCGATAACAAGGGCATCTACCGCTTCCGCTTCGGCGGCCTCGATGCAAAGGGCAATCCGGTCTATGCGTACTCGGAGCTGACCCGCTACCCGGTGCCGCCGCCATTTACCGAAGTGCACCGCGCGATCTACGACCCCGCGAGCGACGCGATGTACGTGAGCGGCTATAGCGCCGATGCGCCGGCCGGGCGCGGCTTCTGGAAGGAGGTCGGCCGCGTGCTGGTGCGCTACGACAAATGGTCGGGCGGCAATCCGGTACCGCGCTACACGATTGCGCTGCCGTGGCAACCGCAGGGCAAACCGGTCGTGACGATCATCGGGCTCACCGTCGAGGGGCAATACGTGTTCGGCGTCGAATCGGTCGGCGGCGTGCACGTATGGGACAAGGACAGCGGCAAGGAACTCGGCGTGATCCGTCCGGGCCCGGAAGTGGGCCGCGCTTCCGGCTGGGTGGACGTGCCGAACGGCATCAGCGCCGCGAGGCGCGGCAACGGCGAATACCTCGTGTTCGTCGAGGAAGACGCGCGCGGCAAGGTGCTGATGTATCGCTGGAAGCCGTGATTCCGGTGATTTCCGCGCGCCGGAACGGCGCACGTCATGCAACCGCAAAACCCAAGGGATTCGATGGACAAAGGCATTCTCAGGAACGTGGCGATCAATTTTTTCGGGCTCGTGCTGCCGACCTTCGTGTCGCTCGCGACCGTGCCGTCGTATATCCGGCTGCTCGGTGTCGAGCGCTATGGCGTGATCAGTCTGGTGTGGACGCTGATCGGTTATTTCGGGATTCTCGATCTCGGCATGAGCATGGCCGCGCAGAACCATATTTCGAAAGCGCGCGCCTGCGGCGACCGGCATGAAAGCGCGCGCGTGTTCTGGAGCGCGACGTGGCTGAATCTGACGACCGGCGTGATTGGCGGGTTGATCATCTATTTCGGCGCATTCCTGTACACCGCCTATTTCACGAAGGTGTCGCTCGAGTTGCAGCATGAGGTGTATATGGCGCTGCCGTGGCTCGCGGTGGCGATTCCGATCGCGAACGTGTCGTGGGTGTTCGCGGGGGCGATCAACGGCGCGGAGCGCTTCGGCATCTACAACGCGAACCAGACGCTCGGCACGTTTCTGTTCCAGTTGCTGCCGCTCGGCGCCGCGCTGTGGCTCGGCGCGACGTTGCAGAACGTGCTGGCCGCCGCGGTGGTCGCGCGTATTCTGGCCGCGTTGCTGCTCGGCCGCTCGGCGCTGAAAGTGCTGGAAATCCGCAGTGTTCTGCCGCCGCAGCCCGGCGTCGCGAAGGGGCTGTTCAACTTCGGCGGCTGGATGCTGATTGCCAGCGTGACCACGATGGTCGCCGATTCGCTCGATAGGGTGATGCTCGGCTCGCGCCTGGGCGCGCGTTTCGTCACGTACTACACGGTGCCGCAGAATCTCGTCACGCGTTTGAACATCGTGCCGACCGCACTGGTGCGCACGCTGTTTCCGCGTCTGTCGGCGGTGGGCCGCGCGGACGCCGACACGATCACCCGGCAGTCGCTCGAATTTCTCAACGGCGTGTTCACACCGGTCGCGCTGGTCGCGATGCTGGTGCTCGAACCGTTCCTGCATCTGTGGGTCGGCCACGAGATCGCGACGGTGGCCGCGCCGGTGGGCCACATCATGATCGTCGCGGTGTGGCTCGTCGGGCAGGCGAACGTCACGCGCATCCTGATCCAGTCGCAGGTCAATCCGGCGACCGCCGCGCGCGTCGGCCTGGTCGAATTGCCGCTTTTCGCCGCTGCCTTGTGGTTCGGGATCGCCCATTTCGGGCTGACCGGCGCCGCGGTCGCGGTCGCCGCGCGCGCGCTGTTCGACTATGCGGTGCTGCTGCATTGCGCCGCGATCCGCTCGCGCCAGATCGTGCTCGACATGCTCGCCCATCTCGCCTTTCTGCTCGCCAGCCTGTGGCTCGCGCGCTTCCTGCCGAGCCTCGTGCCGGCGATCGCCGCCGGCGCGCTGATGGTCGGCGCGAATCTCGCCTGGTCGATCACGATGACGCCCGCGTTGCGCACCCTTGCGCGCTCGCTGCTGCGTTCACTGCTATTGCGACTGAATCCGAGGAAAAGCGCGTGAATAACGATGTCCTTGAAAAAAACATGCTGAGGCCCGCGAAGCGCAGCGCGCTCGACGAACCGACGAGCGTGCCGGGCGCCGCGCCAGCTTCGCCGGCATCGCGCGCCACGCTTCTCAGTGCGCCGCGCGCGAACCGCGGCGTGCGCATCGCGATCGTGCACGACTGGCTCGTCACCTATGCGGGCGCGGAGAAAGTGCTGGAGCAGATCATCGCGTGCTTTCCGCAAGCGGACCTGTTCAGCCTCGTCGACTTTCTCGACGATCGCAGTTTTTTGCGCGGCAAACCGGTGACCACTTCGTTTATCCAGAAGCTGCCTCGCGCGCGCGACAAATACCGCGCGTATCTGCCGCTGATGCCGCTCGCGATCGAACAGCTCGATGTATCCGCGTACGACGTCGTGATATCGAGCAGCCACGCGGTCGCCAAGGGCATTCTGACCGGTCCCGATCAGGTTCATATCAGCTACGTGCATTCGCCGATCCGCTATGCGTGGGACTTGCAGCATCAGTATCTGCAGCAGTCGAAGCTAACCAACGGACCGAAATCGGCGCTGGCGCGGCTGATTCTGCATTACATCCGCAACTGGGATATCCGCACCGCGAACTCGGTCGACGGCTTCGTCGCGAACTCCGCGTTTATCGCACGGCGCATCAGGAAGGTTTATCAGCGCGACGCGCAGGTGATTTTTCCGCCGGTCGACGTCGAAGCGTTTTCGTTGTGCACGGAGAAAGAAGATTTCTATCTGACCGCATCGCGGATGGTGCCGTACAAGAAGATCGATCTGATCGTGGACGCGTTCGCGCGGATGCCCGAGCGCACCCTGGTCGTGATCGGCGATGGTCCCGAGATGGAGAAGATCCGCGCGAAGGCGGCGCCGAACGTCGAGATCATCGGCTATCAGCCGTTCAAGGTGCTGAAGGAGCGGATGAGCCGCGCGAAGGCATTCGTGTTCGCGGCCGAGGAGGACTTCGGTATTTCGGTGGTCGAGGCGCAGGCCTGCGGCACGCCGGTGATTGCCTATGGCAAGGGCGGGGCGCTCGAAACCGTGCGCGATCTGTCCGAGCCGAAGCCGACCGGCCTGTTCTTCGACGAGCAGGATGCGGACTCGATCATCGCCGCGGTCAAACGCTTCGACGAGCATGCGCATAAGCTGCTGCCGGCGAATTGCCGTGTCAACGCCGAGCAGTTTTCGGCCGCGCATTTTCGCGAGCGCTTCTTCGCGCACGTGCGCGCCGCGGTGCCCGCGTTGCACGCGGCAACGTTGCCGCCATACGTGCCGTACGTCCCGTCGCAATCGTCGCAACGGTCGCAACGGTCACAACCGTCAGCGCACTGCGCGGCGAACCTGCCGCGTATTCTCGCGGTCGATCAAAGCGGCGTGCTCGGTGGCGCCGAACTGTCGCTGCTCGAAATCGTCAAGGCGCTGCACTCGCGCATCGAAGTCGTGCTGTTCGACGACGGGCCGTTTCGCCGCGCGCTGGCGAAGACCGGTGCCGAGGTCAACGTGCTCGATGCGGGTGCGCTAAAGCAGATTCGCAAGCAGGGCGGCTCGCTGCCGAAAGGCCAGGCGCTGAAAGGACTGCTCGCGCTCGTGCGCGCGACCGCGCGGCGCGCGCGCGACGCCGACGTGATTTATGCGAACACGCAGCGCGCGATGGTGATCGGCGCGCTGGCCGGCAAGCTCGCACGCCGGCCGGTGGTGTGGCATCTGCGCGATATCGTCAGTCCCGAGCATTTCGGCGGCAAGCAACTGGCGATCATCAAATGGTGCGCGCGGCTCGGTCTGGCGCACGTGATCGCGAATTCGGCCGCGTCCGCGCACGCGTTCGCGAAGCTGACGAAGTTCGACAGCAAACGCATCGACGTGGTGTTCAACGGCATTTCGGCCGAGCCGTTCGACGCGTTGCGCACGGTGCCGCAAGCGCTGTTGCGCGCACGCCTGAACCTGCCGGCGGACGCGTTTCTGGCCGGCTCGTTCAGCCGGCTCGCGCGCTGGAAGGGGCAGCACGTGCTGCTCGAAGCGATGGTGCTCAATCCGCACATGCATGCGGTGCTGGTCGGCGCGCCGCTGTTCGGCGAGGAGCAGTACGAAAGCGTATTGCACGCGTTCGTGGCCGCGCACAAGCTCGGCGAGCGCGTGCATTTTCTCGGTTTCCAGCACGATATTCCGGCCTGCATGTGCGCGGTCGACGCGGTCGTGCACACGTCGATCACGCCGGAGCCGTTCGGCCGCGTGATCGTCGAGGGAATGCTCGCGCGGCGGCCGGTCGTGGCGGCGCGCGCCGGCGGTGTGCTCGAGATCGTCGACGACCACGAAAACGGCGTGCTGTGCACGCCGGGAGACGCGCATGCGCTCGCCGACACGCTCGCCGAATTGCGCTCGAACGATGAACTGCGCGAGAAGCTGGTCAGCAACGGTTATCGGAGCGCGCTGCGGCGATTCGGCACGCACAGCTATGTGGATGGCGTCGCGCGGATTCTGAAGGGCGTGGCAGGCTCGCGAATGAAGTGACGCGAGATAAGGCGAAGTCGAGCGCCTACCGGTTTTCACGCGCTTTCGGTTTGAAGCTCGCGGACCACCTCATCGACGGCAACTCGACGAGCCGGTAGAACACATACGCGACCGGCACGGCCACCAGCATGTAGCCGAACGACGGCCAGATCGACATCTGCAGCGAAGAACGGAACAGCCACGACGACAGCAGCACGAAGATCGGCAGATGAATCAGATATAGCGAGAAGCTGAAGTCGCCGAACCACGACAACCCGCGCGATACGGCCGCCCGCAGCGCGCGAGCCATGCCGCGCATGCCGGCCGCGTGATTCGGCCCGTGATCGCGCGGATCCAGCGCCTTGTACAGATAGAACGCGAAGCCGAGTGCCCAGAACTGGAACGCGCCGTACTGGCCGAAGTGAAACGCAACACAGCCCGCGGCAACCAATACAGCCGCCAGTGCGTAGAGCCAACGCGGCGCGCGCGCATCCGCAGTGCGATGGGCCCGCACGTCGGCAATCCACGCGCCGAGCATCCACGAAAACCAGTAAGAGGTGAAGAACTGAAGGTCATGGCGTTCGAGCGCATACGCGGACGCGGCGTTGATCACGGCCACGACCGCGAGCGCGGGCGTGATGCCGATGCGCCGCCGCAGCGCGAACAGCAACGGATAGATCGCATAGAACTGCACTTCGAGCGACAGCGTCCACAGCGCGCCGTTCGATCCATAGGTCTTGCCCGCGACGCCCTGCAGCGAAAACAGATTGACCAGAAACGCGTGCAGCCCGATCTCGCGAATCTTGTGGCTCGCGGGCGGCAGTTGCAGGCTCAGCGAATCGAGCGCGAACGTCAGCACGAGCGCGGCGAGCAGCACCGGATAGATACGCGCGAAGCGCCGCAGCCAGAAATTGCCGGCATCGAGCCGGTAAGCGGGATCGCCCGCGAGCCGCAGCGCGCCGCCGCGATGGATGCAGTAGCCGCTGATCACGAAGAAAATCGGCACGCCGGCCGAGCCCCATGCGATCGGCAACGTCAGATACGCGGCGAGCGCGCCCGGACTGAACGAGCGGCCCACGCCGTGATGAAACGCCTGCATGCCGACCCACACGACCTGGCGGCAATGGAAATACGCGACCAGCAGCGCGGCGAAGCCCCGCATCGCGTCGATCACTTGCTCCTTGCCGGCGCTCGCGATGCGTGCGTCGCCGCGCGTGCGCGACGCTGCAACGCCCGGCGTGCGGCAACGCGTAGGGGACAGCGGCAGGGGGGAGCCGGCGGCATCCAGTGCGGGGTCGCTCATGCGGGGTCCTTATTCTGAAGCTGGGGAAAAGAAAAGACTGAAGCTGAACGAGCGAAGCGCCGGACTGTTGAGACTGGGCGCGCACGATGCACTCGCGATGCATTCATGCTAGAGCACCGCGCGGTTAAAAAATCGATAAAAAATTGTCCGTCGCAGCAAATGAAATGTCGATTTTGTGACGAATTGTAATCAGGTATAAACGAATCTCGCGTCGAATTATTTACCGCTTTTGTCGTGCTAATTTAATGCACGGATTTTCTGACCCGAGGTGAAGTCATGAACCTGCATTTACTTGCCGGCATTGCGGTACTGCTGATCCTGGTCGCGGCCTCCGCCTACCGTGATGCGTTGCGCAACGAGCCGATCCGGCGCTACCGGACGAATCCGGGCAAGCTGCCGCCGAGCGACGAACAGGATTGACGGATAAGCCAATACGTCATTATTTCCGAATTTATTCGATATGGCATATCGAAATATGCCGATATTATTAAATTCGATTGGAGAAAATCGCACGCGAACCTCGCAGGCGGCTTTGCCGGTCTTGCCCGGTACGGAATGACCGTCCGCTTTGCGAATACACCAACCTCTAACCGATGTGGGAATGCCTATCATGCTGAAAGTCACCAAAGCCGTGTTTCCGGTAGCAGGCCTCGGGACGCGGTTCCTGCCGGCTACCAAAGCAAGTCCGAAGGAAATGCTGCCGATCGTCGACAAACCGCTGATCCAGTATGCGGTCGAAGAAGCGATCGCCGCCGGCATCACCGAGATGATCTTCGTGACGGGCCGCAGCAAGCGCGCGATCGAAGATCACTTCGACAAGTCCTACGAGATCGAGGCCGAACTCGAAGCGCGCAACAAGCAGAAGCTGCTCGATCTCGTGCGCGGCATCAAGCCCGCCAATGTCGATTGCTTCTATGTGCGTCAGGCCGAAGCGCTCGGTCTCGGTCATGCGGTGCTGTGCGCCGAAAAACTGGTCGGCGACAGCCCGTTCGCGGTGATTCTCGCCGACGACCTGCTGCATAGCGCAAAGCCGGTGATGAGCCAGCTCGTCGATACGTTCAACCACTATCACAGCTCGGTGATCGGCGTGGAGACGATCGCGCGCGAGGACAGCCGCTCGTACGGCGTCGTCGACGGCCGCGAGTGGGAGGACAACGTGATCAAGCTGTCGGGCATCGTCGAAAAGCCGGCGCCCGACGACGCGCCGTCGAATCTCGGCGTGGTGGGCCGCTACGTGCTGATGCCGACGATCTTCAGGCATATCCGCGCGATCAGGCCGGGCGCGGGCGGTGAGCTGCAACTGACCGACGCGGTGCAGTCGCTGCTGACCGAGGAGCAGGTGCTCGCCTATCGCTACTTCGGCACGCGTTTCGATTGCGGCAGCAAGCTCGGCTATCTGAAGGCGACCGTCGAGTTCGCGCTGCGCCATCCCGAGGTGAAGGCCGACTTCGAAGCGTATCTGCATGCTTATATGCAGCGCGACGCACAACGCGCGGTAAGCGAGCCCCTGGCGGCCGAAGCCGCCTGAAGTCTGGTCGAGCGTAACCAAGCTAATGTGCGCTGAATGAAAAAACGGGCGCCGCAATGATGATGCGGCGCCCGTTGTCGTTCGAGCCGCTCCTTGCGTGACCCATCCGGGCTCACGCGGGCACGCGGTAGCGTGAGCTCAGCGCGGTTGTTTCACTTCGAGCCGGAACTTGTGCAGCAGCGGCTCGGTATAGCCGTTCGGCTGCTCGCGGCCTTCGAACACGAGCGCCTGCGCGGCCTTGAACGCGATCGTGTCGAAGCTCGGCGCCATCGGCCGATAAAGTGGGTCGCCGGCGTTTTGCCCGTCGACGACCTTGGCCATCCGCTTGAACGTCTCCTCGACCAGCTCACGCCCGATCACCCCGTGACGCAGCCAGTTCGCGATGTGCTGGCTCGAAATCCGCAGCGTCGCGCGGTCTTCCATCAGGCCGACGTTGTGAATGTCCGGCACCTTCGAGCAACCGACGCCCTGGTCGATCCAGCGCACCACGTAGCCGAGAATGCCCTGCGTGTTGTTGTCGACCTCCGCGCGGATTTCGTCGTCGCTCCACTGCGCCTTTTCGACCACCGGAATCGTCAGCAGGCCATCGAGCAGTTCGTCGCGCACGGTTTCATGGCCGGTGCGCTCCAGTTCCTGCTGGACCGCCTGCACGTCGACCTGGTGATAGTGCAGCGCATGCAGCGTCGCGGCGGTCGGCGACGGCACCCACGCGGTGTTCGCGCCGGCCTTCGGATGGCCGATTTTCTGTTCGAGCATCGCATGCATCAGGTCGGGCATCGCCCACATTCCCTTGCCGATCTGCGAGCGGCCGCGCAGGCCCGCGCTCAAACCGACCAGCACGTTGCTGCGCTCGTACGCCGCGATCCACCGGCTCGACTTCATGTCGCCCTTGCGCATCATCGGGCCGGCTTCCATCGCCGAATGCATCTCGTCGCCGGTGCGATCGAGAAAGCCCGTATTGATGAACGCGACGCGCGCCGACGCCTCGGCGATACACGCGAGCAGGTTCACGCTGGTGCGGCGCTCCTCGTCCATGATGCCCATCTTGATCGTGTTGCGCGGCAGCCTCAGCAGATCTTCGACGCGCGCGAACAGTTCGCTCGCGAACGCGACTTCGCGCGGACCGTGCATCTTCGGCTTCACGATATAGATCGAGCCGGTGCGCGAGTTGAGCCTGTTTTGCCGGTCGCGCAGCGCGCACAGCGTGGTGATCACCGCGTCGAGAATGCCTTCCGGAATCTCGTGGCCGTCGCGGGTCAATACCGCCGGGTTCGTCATCAGATGGCCGACGTTGCGGATGAAGAGCAGCGAGCGGCCATGCAGCGTGACGCGCGACTTGCCGTCGGCGCCGGTGTATTCGCGGTCCGCATTGAGCCGGCGCGTGAAGGTCTTGCCGCCCTTGGTGACCTGTTCGGTCAGATCGCCGCTCATGATGCCGAGCCAGTTGCGATAGAGCTGCACCTTGTCTTCGGCATCGACGGCCGCGACCGAGTCCTCGCAATCGATGATCGTGCTCACCGCCGCTTCGACGACCACGTCCTTCACATGCGCGGCATCGGTTTTGCCGATCGAATCGTTCGCGTCGATCTGGATCTCGATGTGCAGCCCATGGTGCTTGAGCAGCACCGCGGACGGCGCGCTCGCCTCGCCCTGATAGCCGATCAACTGCGCGGGAGTCTGCAGCGCGCTGGCGCCGTTCTTCAACGCGACGGCGAGCTTGCCGTTTTCGACGCTATAGCGCGTCGCGTCCGCATGCGAGCCGTTCGCGAGCGGCGCGGCCTGATCGAGAAACTTGCGCGCATAGGCGATGACCGCGGCGCCGCGCACCGGGTTATAGGCTTTCTGCCGCTCGGCGCCATCGGTGTCGGGGATCGCGTCGGTGCCGTACAGCGCGTCGTACAGGCTGCCCCAGCGCGCGTTCGCGGCGTTCAGCGCATAGCGCTGGTTCGACAGCGGCACGACCAGTTGCGGGCCGGCCTGCCCGGAGATTTCGCTGTCCACGTTCTCGGTCGTGGCTTTGACGCCGGCGGGCGCCGGCACGATATAGCCGATGCCTTCGAGAAAGGCGCGATACGCGCGCAGATCGCGGATCGGGCCCGGATTGGCGCGATGCCAGTTGTCGAGTTCGCTTTGCAGGCGATCGCGCTCGGCGAGCAGTGCACGATTTTTGGGCGCCAGCTCGTGAACGAGGGCGTCGAAACCCGACCAGAAGGCGGCGCTGTCGATTCCGGTGCCGGGCAGGGCTTCCGTTTCAACGAACTGGTCGAGATTGGCGGCGACCTGCAGTCCGCCGCGCGTGTTCATCTGAGTCATCGACTGCTCCATCTGTGATGGGACCGATGAGGGGGCATCGGTCCGCGTTGTGCCACGGGGTGGTGGTTTTGCCGCGGCCGGCTGGCGGGCCCGCGCGCGTCAGCCGGCGCGTGCCTGGTCAGCCGGCGAGTGCCTGAATACCGGCCTTCGCGATCTGCGCATCCTGGTCGGACTTGACGCCCGACACGCCGACCGCGCCGATCACCTGGCCGTCGGCGGTGATCGGCACGCCGCCTTCGAGCGTGCCGAGTAGCGGCGCGCTCAGAAACGCGGTGCGGCCGTTGTTGATCATGTCTTCGTAGACCTTGGTTTCGCGCCGTCCGAGCGCCGCGGTGCGCGCCTTTTCGGTCGCGATATACGAACTCGACGGCGCGCTGCCGTCGAGGCGCAGCAGCGCGAGCGGATGGCCGCCGTCGTCGGCGACCACGATCGAGACCGCCCAGTTGTTTTTCTCGGCTTCCGCGCGGGCGGCGTCGAGGATGCGGGTCGTTTCGGCCACGGTCAACACGGGTTTGCTCAGCATGATGAATGTCCTGTCTCGTTGAGGGTAGGGAAGTTTCTACCGGTTTTATGCGGTGACCGGCGATGCGGCGCGCTGGTGCGGGCGCGATATCAGAGGATTTTACTTGCTGGCGCGGCGGGGTGAACCGGCGGCTTCCCTGGGGCGCGCGGCGAGCGCGGGCCCACGCCGTCGAAAAAGCGACGCAAGGCAGGCATGCGCAAGGCCGCATCCGTGCCGCTCGCCTCGCCAGTGCCGCCGCTGGAGGCCGGCGCGCGCAGCGTTCTACAATCGCTGTCTCGACCCAGCAAAGCACGCCCCCACGCACCCCGACCATGCCGACCATTAGCGAACTGTTTGTCTATCCGATCAAGTCCTGCGCGGGCATCGCGCTGCGCGAGGCGCGCCTGCTCGCGACCGGCCTCGAATACGACCGCAACTGGATGATCACCGACCCCGACGGCGCGATGCTCACGCAGCGCGCGTATCCGCGCATGGCGTTGATCCGCGCGGAGCTCGGCGACGAGGACCTGATCGTGCGCGCGCCGGGCATGCCGGAGCTGCGCACGCCGCTCGATGCCGCGCGGCTCGACGCGGCGCCGGCAGTGGACACGAAGGTATGGCGCGATGCCGCCTACGGCCTCGACACCGGCGAAGAAGCCGCCGCATGGTTCAGCGAATTCCTCGGCTTGCCGGCGCGGCTGCTGCGATTCGATCCGGCGCGCGAGCGCATCGTCGACCCCGGCTACACCGACAGCACCGGCGGCGCCACGACCTTTTTCGCCGATGGCTTCCCGCTGCTGGTGATCGGTCAGGCATCGCTCGACGACCTCAACACGCGCTTGAACGGCAAAGGCGCGCCGTCGATCGGGATCGACCGCTTTCGTCCGAACATCGTGTTGACCGGCCTCGAAGCGTACGAAGAAGACTACGTGGAGACGCTGAGCGCCGATGTCGCGGCAAGCGGCGCGATCGGCCAGGATCCGCATGATCCGCATGTCGAACTGCGGCTCGTCAAGCCATGCGCGCGCTGTCCGATGCCGACCATCGATCAGGCGCGCGGCGCGCCCGACCCCGAGTGGCCGAACGAGCCGACCGACACGATGCTCGGCTATCGCGTCAATCCAAACTTCGATGGCGCTGTAACGTTCGGCAACAATGCGCTCGTCGCGAGCGGAGCCGGCGCGTGGTTGCGAGTCGGGCAGCAGGTCGACGCGGAGTTGGGGTTTGGCGATTGAAGGGGGGATTCGCGCGAGAGCCGCGCTGATTCCTCGTGACACGGGCCGCTGGCGATGATTCATGCACTCGCGCAGGCCCGGCCACTCCCCGGGCACTCGCGCAGGCCCGGCTGGGCTTCGCGACGTTCGGCACGCTGTCCGCGTGTGCCGTCCTCGCGATCGTCGCGCCGCGCCGGCCGTGGATGGCGTGCTCGATGCTAGCGGGCGTCCCGCACGCGCACGCGACGGAGTGACGCGATGCGGGCAGCGCTTGCCTGTGCGCCGGTCCTGCCCGGAGGCTTTAAAAAGTGCAGCAGGATGCTTGCATATCGCAAAGGACGTTTCTAATATGCAGTCAGGAGGCTGCATATGAACACATCGACCGATCGCATTGAAAAACAGATTCTGCTGAGTGCGCCGCGCTCGCGCGTATGGCGCGCGCTATCGAACGCCGAGGAGTTCGGCAAATGGTTCGGCGTGAATCTGAGCGGCAAGCAGTTCGTCGCCGGGCAGTCCGTGCAGGGGCACATCACCTATCCGGGCTACGAGCATCTCGTGATGGACGTGCACGTCGAGCGCGTCGAGCCCGAGCATCATCTGTCGTGGCGCTGGCATCCTGCCGCGATCGATATCACGGTCGACTACACGCCGGAGCCGACCACGCTCGTCGTGTTCGAGTTGAGCGAGGTCGAGTCCGGCACGCTGCTGCGCGTCGTCGAATCGGGCTTCGATCAACTGCCGCTCGCGCGCCGCGCGGAAGCGTTCCGCCTGAACGACGGCGGTTGGGCGCAGCAGATGGGCAATATCGAACGATATGTCGCCGAAGAGTAGGGCCGCGTCCGCGAAGGCCGGTCTCAGGGCGGCGACGCTGCGTGGTTTCGCGCCGGTCTTCGCGGCGCTCGGCGACGAAACGCGCCTGCGTCTCGTCGCGGCATTGTGCGCGGGCAGCGCGATGTCGATTGCGCAACTGACCGCCGGCACGGAGATCACGCGACAGTCCGTCACGCAGCATCTGCAGGTGCTGGCCGAGGCCGGCCTCGTGCGTGACGTGAAAGTGGGCCGCGAGCGCCTGTGGGCGCTCGAGCCCGCGCATCTCGACGCGGCGCGGCGCGCGCTCGACGCGCTTGCGCAGCAGTGGGATCAGGCGTTGCTGAAGCTGAAGGCGGCGGTGGAGGAATAAACGGCGGGGAGTAAACGAACTCAAGAAAACGAACGCGAGAACGGAACGCGAGAGCGAACCCGGGAGCGGGCTCGGGAGCGTTCCCGGAATCGAACCCGCCGCGCCGTTCACGCGATCAGAACCGGTGCCGCAACGCGAGCCGCACGGCGACCTGCGTGCCTGTCGAGGAGGGCGCCTGCACGCCCGGAATGAACGCGTTGTCGAGAATCGACTGCGTCGAGTCGCCCGCTACCTTCTGGTACACACCCTGCATATACACGTCGGTGCGCTTGCTCAGGTTGTAATCCGCCATGAGACCAACCGAGTGAATCTTCGGCGTCACGCTGCCCGAGGACGCCTCGTAATTCATCATCGTGTACACATACTGCGCGCCGACGAAAAACGCCGGCGTGAACTGGTATGTGCCGTTGATCTCGAAGTTCTGGTACTTCAGCGTATCGAGCCGGACGCCCGGCGCCGCGAGCGGCAGGCCGATATAGCCATTGCCGGTCGGGTCCTGGTAGTTCGAGTTCGTGTAGGCGAACCCCGCTGTTGCGGAGCCGAACGTGTAGTTGATGCCGCCGCCAAAAATCCGCATGCGTCCAGCGATAAAGCTCGCGTCGTTCGCGGTGATCGCACCGACTGAACCCGCGCCCGGATTGTTCGCCTGCAGATACGCCGCCGCGATCAGCAGGCCGCCGTTCGCATACTGGCCGCCGAAACTGTACGCGCGATCGTTGGCGAAGTTGGTGTCGTTGCTGAAGCTGTAGACGCCGCCGAACTGCAGGCCAGCCAGGTCCGGGCTCGCGTATTTGACGCTATTGCCGAGGCGAAACGAATTGTCGGTGTTGTCGTTGTCGTAGGGATGCGCGAAAAGGTAACCAGCCCAGTTACCGTTCGCCGTGGTCGGCGCGAGATAGTCGACGACCGAGTCGTACTGGCGTCCCAGCGTGAGCGTGCCGAAGCGGTTGTCGGCGAGACCCACGAAGGCCTGGCGGCCGAACATGCGGCCGCCCTGGCCGAGCCGGCCCGAGCCGACGTCGAAGCCGTTTTCGAGCTGAAACACGGCCTGCGTGCCGCCGCCCAGATCCTCCTCGCCCTTCATGCCCCAGCGGCTGCCTTGCGCATAGCCGCTCGCCATTTCCCAGACCGCGCCGCCACCGGCGTTGTTCGTGTAATTGAGGCCCTCGTCGAGCACGCCGTACAGCGTCACGCTGCTTTGCGCGAACGCGCTGGGCGCCGCCGTGAACGCGGCGAGCGCAGCGAAGGTGGAGAACGTGGCACGGGTAGCGGTGGCAAAGGCTGCCCATTTTACCGGCGAGCGGTCTCGCAATCGGTAAAGGAGACGCGACGCATCAAACCTTCTTGCGGTTGCGCCGACCACGGTGCTATAACGCGAAACACGTGCCAGATTGCAGTCAGATTTCTCAACTTCAGGAACCGGAGAATGAAACGCAAGCTGTGGAGTGCGAGCCTTTGGGGCGGAGCTTTCCTGACTGGCAGCGTGCCGGTCTGCACCTGGGCGGCGTGTACGGCCACGGCGCCGACCAGCAATACGACCGTGACCTGCACCGGCGCGGGCGTGTCGTCCGTCGTGGCGGCGGCAGGCAGCACCAATGTCACGATCAATCTCGATGGCACGGCGACGGGCAGCTATGTGCTCTCCAGCACGCCAACGCCGTTTTCCGTCGATACCTCGAGTGCGATCACCAACAACGGCAATCTCGCCCTGACCGGCAATGGCACGGGCGTCGCGAATCGCGTCGCGATGCTGATCGGCGTGAACAACGGCAACACCATCACCAATGGCGCGACAGGCGTCATTTCGACCACCGGCGCGTACAACGACGGGCTCGCCGCGAACGGCAACAACAACACGCTCGTCAACAACGGCAAGATCAGCACGACGGGCGCGAACTCGTACGGCATGACGGCTGCGTGGGGGCAGAGCAATACCGGCGCCTCGGGCAATACGCTCATCAATACCGGCACCGTCTCGACCTCGGGCAACTCCGCGCGCGCGGCGTCGCTGCTCGGCGGTAGCGGCACCATCAACAACAGCGGCACGCTGAGCACGGCGGGCAGGGACAGCCCGGCTGTCTACATGCAGGGCAATAACGATACGCTCATCAACAGCGGCACGGTTCAGACCACCGGCACCGCATCGAGCAGCGGCAACGTCGACGCCGTGGTGTCGAACACGCTCGGCAGCTCGTTCGCGGCGACCATCACGAATCAGGCGGGTGGCAGGATCATCAGCAACAACGGCATCGGCGTGCGCTCGACCAACGGCAATACGACGATCACCAACGCGGGGCTGATTCAGGGCGGCGGCGGCACGGCGATCAGGAACGGCAACGGCAACGATACGCTGATTCTGCAAACGGGCTCGCAGATCGTCGGCACGGCCGATGGCGGCGGCGGCGCCAATGTCGTGCGGCTGCAAGGCAGCGGCACGGCGTCGAACGCATTCGTGAATTACCAGAGCCTGACGATGGAAGGCAACGACTGGACGTGGGCCGGCACCGGCACGTTTTCGACCGCGCTCGTGCAAAGCGGCACGCTGAACCTGACCGGCACGCTCGGCACGACGACCGCGACGGTCGTCGCGACCGTCGATAGCGGCGCGACCTTGCAGGCGAATGCGTCGAACCTGCCGCTCTCCGTGACCGACAACGGGCTCGTGCGCTTCCAGCAGGACAGCGGCGGCGCCTATACCGGCCTGATCGCCGGCGCGGGCGCGGTGGAAAAGACCGGCGCGGGCACGCTGACGCTCGCGCCCGCAGCAGCGGGCGGCAACACGTACTCAGGCGGCACGACCATCACGCAGGGCACGCTGTCCGTCGCGGCCGACAATGCGCTGGGCGCGTCGACGGGCGCGCTGACGTTCAACGGCGGCACGCTGCAACTCGGCAGCAGCTTCGATCCCGCGGCGAGCCGCGCGGTGTCGATCACCGCGAACAACGGCACCATCGATACGCAGAGCTTCAATTCCACGTTCGCGCAAAACCTCACCGGCGCGGGTTCGCTCACGAAGCTGGGCGCCGGCACGCTCACGCTCAATGGCGCCGACAACAGCTACGCGGGCGGCACCAATGTCAACGCGGGCACGCTGATCGTGGGCGACGGCTCGGGAGATCCGCCCGCGCTGTCCGGCGGCGGCCGGGTCGCGGTCGCGGCGGGCGCGACGCTCGGCGGCTACGGCAGCGTGAGCGGCGACGTCACGAACGACGGCACGATCTCGGCGGCAAACGCGCTCGCCAGTCTCGCGAGCGGTCCCACCGGCAACTTCCAGATCAACGGCAATCTCGTCAACGCGGGCCACGTGCAGCTCGGCGGCAGCGGCGTGGGCAATACGCTGAGCGTGGCGGGCAACTACCTCGGCCAGAATGCGACGATCGCGCTGAACACCTATCTGGCGGGCGACGGCGCGCCATCGGACCGGCTGGTCGTCAGCGGCGGCACGGCGAGCGGCGCGAGCACGCTGAATGTGACGAACAAGGGCGGCCCGGGCGCGGAGACGCTCGTCGACGGCATCGAGGTGGTGCAGGCCGCGAACGGCGCGACGACGAATGCGAGCGCGTTTTCGCTCGCGGGCGGGACGGTGAAGGCGGGGCCCTACACGTATTACCTCGCGAAGGGCGGGGTCAGCGCCGGGACGAGCGATAGCTGGTATCTGCGCAATACGATTCCGGCGGAGACGCAAACGCCCGGGATGTCCACGCCGACCTCGCCACCGGGCACGGGCACGCATCCGCCGATCATCGCGGCGCCCGGCACGCCCGAGTCGATCGTCGAGGAGCTCGAGCGGGCCGAAGAAGGCACGGGCCCAGCGATCAACGCGGCCGGCGAGCCGATTTATCGCCCTGAAGTGCCGCTCTATACGGAAGCGCCAGGCGTTGCGCGTCAATTGGGTCTGCTGCAGATCGACACGTTCCATGACCGCCAGGGCGAGCAGGGCCTGTTGACCGAAAACGGCCGCGTCCCGGCTTCATGGGCGCGTGCCTGGGGCGCGTACAGCAACATCGGGCAAAACGGCGACGCGAAGCCGTCGTTCGACGGCTCGGTGTGGGGCATGCAGGTCGGCCAGGACCTGTACGCCGACACCCGGCCGGACGGCGCGCGCAATCACTATGGCTTCTTCCTCGGCTTCGCGCGCGCGGTGGGCGACGTGAGCGGCTTCGCAATGGGGCAGTACGACTACGGCGCCGGCTCGCTGCAGGTCAACTCATACAATCTCGGCGCCTACTGGACGCACATCGGCGCGGGCGGCTGGTACACCGATGCGGTCGCGATGGGCAGCGCGCTCACGGTACGCACCCATTCGAGCGACAACGTGGGCGGCTCGACCGATGGCAACGCGTTTACGGGCTCGATCGAAGCGGGTTTGCCGATTGCGCTTGCATACGGGCTGACGCTGGAGCCGCAGGCGCAACTCGTGTGGCAATGGCTCGCGCTGGACAAGTTCAACGACGGCATCTCGGACGTGAACTGGAACAACGGCAACACGTTTCTCGGTCGCATCGGCGCGCGCCTGCAATGGGCGTTCGACGCGAGCGGCGTGAGCTGGAAGCCGTATCTGCGCGTGAATCTACTGCGCTCGTTCGGCGCCGACGACAAGACCACCTTCGGCGAGGCGACGACGCTCGGCACGACGGTAGGCCAGACCATTGGGCAGGTGGGCGTGGGAATCGTCGCGCAACTGACGAAGCGCGGCAGCGTATTCGCGACCGCGAGCTATATGACGAACTTCGGCGGCGAGCATCAGCGCGTGATTGGCGGCGATGCCGGCGTGCGATGGGCGTGGTGAGCGCGACAATGCGGGCTTGAAGCGCGAACCCGAAGCAGAGGCTCGAAGCAGTGGGCTTGAGGCAGGGCTTATCAAGAGCCCCCGATCAGAAGCGTTAATCCGCGAGCCGCTTGTCCGCGAGCGCGTTCTGGCAATCGGCCAGCACCTGCTTGAGCAACCGCGCTTGCGGGTCGATTTCGTCGGTATCGAGGATTTCTTCGACCGCGTCGCGAGCCCAGTCGGTCTCGACGAACTGCGCGTGACGCCGCGCGATTTCCACCGCCGTGGCGGACAGCTTGGCGATGCAAAGCCAGTCGGCTTCGCGCGCGCGGCGATCGAGCCACTTATGCGCGGACTGCACGTGAAATGCCGCGTCGGGCCAGTCTTCGTTCAGATAATAAGCGCCGAGGCTGCCGCACGTGAGCCAGCACAACAGCTCGAGGCGGTCACGGGGACTCAGATGTTGGCGTACATCACTCATGGCGACGCTCGCTGCAGTAAAAGGCTTCCCGGTGAGGACGGCGGTGCGCCATCCTCCGCTTTCTTTAAACATTAGCACGCGTTATTCCCGGGCGGCAATGCCTGTCCTCCCTGGCCGGCGGCATCGCGCGTCCGCGGGCGGGCAGGCGCGGAGTGCAGGGGCCAGAAGCTGGACAGAAGCGGGCTGGAAGCAGGTTTGAAGCAGGTTTGAAGCGGGCCAAAACCGCCGCCGCGAGCGTACGGCGCAAGGCGCGCCCGAGTCATGTCAAGGAGACGGCAAAGCGGCGTCGAACAGACGCCGAATGCCCGTGCGGCAGCGCCCCGGCGGTTTCAGCGAGTCTCGCGCGTCGCGACGATGAAAAGCCGCGGAAATGGCAGCAGCACCGTGCCGTCCGCGAGCGCCGGATAGGCTTTGGCGATCTCGTCGCGGTAGCGTTGCAAAAACGCCTGCTGTCCGGCGTTGTCGAGTGCGGCGAGGAACGGCCGCAGCGCGCTGCCCTTGAACCATTCGACCACCGCATCCGCGCCGCCCGCGAGCGGGTGGTGATAAACGGTGCGCCACACGTCGACGCGCGCGCACAGCGGCTTGAGCAACCCGTAGTACCAGCCCGGTCCGTGGCGCTCGGTGCGCTCCACGCCCTTGAGCCGGTGCGCCCAGCGGCCGTCGGCGGCGATCTCACGCAGTAGCCGGTGCGCCGGCTCGTCGAGGTTGTCGGGCATCTGCACGGCAAGGCTGCCGCCTCGCGCGAGTTTGCCGATCAGCGCGGGAAACAGCCGTTCGTGGTCCGGGACCCATTGCAGCACCGCGTTGGCGAGGATCACGTCATACGGGTCACGCGCATCCCACGTCGAAATATCGCTCACGTCGAAGCGCAATTGCGGCAGGCGCTGGCGCGCCGCCGCGATCATGTCGGCGGAGCTGTCGAGCCCGCTCACGTCCGCACCCGGCAGACGCGCGGCGAGCACCTCGGTGGAGTTGCCCGGCCCGCAGCCGATGTCCACCGCGCGCCGCGCGCCGTCGGCCGGCACCGCCGCGAGCAGATCGCGCACCGGGCGCGTGCGCTCGTTTTCGAACAGCATGTACTGCTTCGCGTGCCAATCGGCGTGGCTCTGTGCGTGCTTATCCGGGTGTTTATCCGCGTGTCCATCCACGTGTCCATCCACGTGTCCATCCATCCGGGCAGGCGTGGTTTTTGCCGTCATGTTCCGCTCCTTCGTCGGGTTCCGTGCGCTCATTCTGGGCGGCTCGAAGGCCAGAGTAAAATGAATTTATAATTCCGATTGCTGCATTTTTCTAATGAAAATCGACACCCTCGGCGTGCAGGCTTTCGTCGCGATTGCCGATCGCGGCAGCTTCCAGGGCGCGGCCGACGCGTTGCACGTCACGCAGACCGCGATCACGCAGCGTCTGCGCAAACTCGAAACCTGTCTGGGCGTCACGCTGATCGAACGGACCACGCGTTCGATGGCGCTCACCGAAATCGGCCGCAGTTTTCTGCCGCAGGCGCGCCGTCTGCTGGGCGAACTCGCGGACGCGCTCGTCGAGATCCGCGAAACCGGCGTCGCGCGGCGCGGCGACGTGTCGATCGCATGCGTGCCGACCGTCGGCGTCCAGTATCTGCCGCGCATTCTGCACGCGTATTCGGCGCGCTATCCGCATAACCGGATCAAGATTCTCGATCACTCGTCGGCGGCGGTCGAGCAGGCCGTGCTGCGCCGCGAGGCCGAATTCGGCATCAATATCGCGCGCGAGCATCATCCGGATCTCGCGACAGTACCGCTCACCGAAGACCGCTATGTGCTGATCTGCCATGAGGACCATCCGCTCGCGAAGCGGCGGCGCATCGCGTGGCGGCACTTGCAGGCCTATCCGCTGATTTTCGCCGGCGAGGTCAGCGGCAATCGCGCGCTGCTCGACGCGGCGCTCGAATCCAGCGCGCTCGCACTGCGCTCGTTCTATGAGGTGCAGCGCAGTTCGACCGCGCTCGGGCTCGTCGCGCAGCGGGTCGGCGCCGCGGTGGTACCGGCGCTCGCGGTGCAGAAAGGCGCGTATCCGACCGTGCGCGCCGTCGCACTGACGCAGCCGGCGGTGTCGCGCACGCTGGTGCTGGTCGCGCGCAAGACCGCGCAACTGTCGCCGGCCGCGCAGGCGCTCTACGACATGATTTGCGAGCAGGCGACGCTGAAAGCCTGATGACGGCGCGCCGCGCGCAAGGCAAACTCGTGGTGTCGTGCGCGAGCCATTGCGCCGATCCGTCCGGCGGCCCGATTCGCTCCAACTTCAACTCCAACTTCAACGGCGACCCATCCATGCTGCAGATACTCGGCAAGACCACTTCGATCAACGTCCGCAAGGTGCTGTGGACCTGCGCGGAACTCGGCCTACCGTTCGAGCAGGAAGACTGGGGCTCGGGCTTGCGTTCGACCGACGTCGCGGAGTTCCGCGCGCTCAATCCCAATGCGCTGGTGCCGGTGATTCGCGACGGCGGCTTCGTGCTGTGGGAGTCGAATTCGATCATCCGTTATCTGGCGAACCGTTATCGCGGCGAGTGGCTGTATCCGGCCGATGCGCTCGAACGCGCGCGCTGCGATCAATGGATCGACTGGCAGGCAAGCGAATTGAACCGCTCGTGGAGCTATGCATTCATGGGGCTGGTGCGGCGTTCGCCCGCGCATCAGGACGCGCGGCAGATCGCGCTGTCGTGCGCGAACTGGTCGACACAGATGGCGATCGTCGAGCAGCAACTCGCACGCACCGGCGCGTTTATCGCGGGGCCGACATTCTCGCTCGCCGATATTCCGATCGCGCTGTCGGCGAATCGCTGGCTCGAAACGCCGCAGCAGCACGACGATTTTCCGGCGCTGGCCGCGTATATGGCGCGGCTCGCGGAGCGCGGCGGCTATCGCGAGTATTGCCGTAACGGCACGCCGTGAATGCGGCGCGGCGCGCGGCGGCCGTGCCGCACACTCGCCGCGCGGGGGGCACGCGGGCACGCGGACACGCGGCGCTATCGCATGCGATTTCACCCGGTCGCATCGGCACATTTGAACGAAAAACAGAACAGGGCAGCGCTCAAACGAAAAGAGGCGGGTCTGAATGAACTGACCCGCCTCTTTCGAAGCTCGCTTCAAAGTCTCGCTTCAAAGCCGCGCTTCAAAGCCTCGCCTCAAGCCCCGTTTCAGGTAATAACCATCAAACCTGCACGAGATTCGGAATCCGCACATCCGGATCGACGTCCGCTTCGTAATCGATGCCCTTCATCTCGAACCCGAACAGACGCAGAAAATCGGTCTTGTAGCCGGCGAAATCGGTCAGCTCGTAGATGTTGTCGTTGCTCACCTGATTCCACAGTTCCTGCACGCGGTTTTGCACCTGCGGGTCGAGTTCCCTGTAGTCGGCACGCAGCCGGCCTTCGTCGTCCAGATGAGGCTCTTCGCCATACAGGCTGTCCTTGTACAAACCATAGACCTGTTCGATGCAGCCCTCGTGTGTGCCTTTTTCCTTCATCACCTTGAAAAGCAGCGACAGATACAGCGGCATCATCGGAATCGCCGAGCTGGCCTGCGTGACGACCGCCTTCAGCACCGCGACGCGCGCATCGCCGCCGTTGGCCGCGAGCTTCGCGCGAATGCCGAGCACCTTCTGGTCGAGGTCCTTCTTGGCCGCGCCGATCGAGCCGTTCCAGTAGATGTCGTGGGTGATCTTTTCGCCGAGGTAGGTGAACGCGGTGGTCTTCGCGCCGTCCGCGAGCACGCCGGCGTCGGCGAGCGCATCCATCCACATCTGCCAGTCTTCGCCGCCCATCACCGCGACCGTGTGCGCGATTTCTTCCGGCGTGGCCGGTTCGAGCACGGTTTCCTTGATCACTTCCTTATCGGTGTCGATGCCGCGCAGCTTGACGGCCTGGCCGATCGGCTTTAGCACCGAGCTGAACACTTCGCCTGTTTTCGGATGCTGACGCTTCGGCGCCGCGAGGCTATAGACGACCAGATCGACCTGGCCGAGATCGCGCTTGATGATGTCGATCGTGCGCGCTTTCACCGCGTCGGAAAAAGCGTCGCCGTTGATGCTGGTCGCGTACAGGCCTTCGGCGCTCGCGAACTTCTCGAACGCGGCGGTGTTGTACCAGCCGGCCGTGCCGGTTTTGGTTTCGCTGCCGGCGCGCTCGAAGAATACGCCGAGGGTGGCCGCGCCCGAGCCGAACGCGGCGCTGATGCGGGCGGCGAGCCCGTAACCGGTCGATGCGCCGATCACGAGCACCTTCTTCGGGCCGTTGGCGATGGGGCCGCGTGCCTTCACATACTCGATCTGTTCCTTGACGTTGGCTTCGCAGCCGGTCGGATGGGTCGATACACAGATGAAGCCACGCACACGCGGTTTGATGATCATGAAGCACCTCTTGTCGGAATTGGCGACATTATAGTGGGCCGGGCGGTGGGGGCGGACAGCGCCGCTCGCGGGGGCAGCACGCCCGGGCGCGTGCCGTCACTTTGCAAAAATTAGCGGGCGTCCCGCATCTTGGTACGATTGCGCCTTTCCCAGCCGAGCACAAGCAAGCGTGAAGCGCCTCATCTCCTTCTTTCTGGCGGCCCTCGACACAGGGCTGACCGCCGCGAACCCGCTGATCGCTCGGTTCTGGTGGCATCTGCGCCACCCGACCCGCCGCACCTTCGCGTGGGGGCTCGCCGCGCTGCCGGCGCTGTTCGTGCTCTACGTGCTGCTGCTGATTCCGTTCACGCCGAGCATCGGCGATATCCGCAAGGCGAAAATCGAGCAGCCCGCGCAGATCCTGTCCGCCGACGGCAAGCTGCTCGCCGAATTCAAGCCGTCGAACCGCGAATGGGTGAAGTTGAACGAGATCTCGCCGAACGTCGTCAACGCGCTGATCGCGACCGAGGATCACCGCTTCTACCAGCATTTCGGCCTCGACTGGCGGCGCACCGCGTCGGCCGCGCTGCATACGTTTTCCGGCGACCGCCAGGGCGGCTCGACGATCACCCAGCAGCTCGCGCGCAATCTGTACCCCGATGAAATTGGCCGCGCGCCGACGTTGACGCGCAAGCTGAAGGAAGCGATCACCGCGCTGAAAATCGAAGCGTTCTATACGAAGGACGAGATCCTCGAAACCTATCTGAACACGGTGCCGTTCCTGTACAACGCGTACGGCATCGAGATGGCCGCGCGCACCTATTTCGACAAGTCGGCCTCCGACCTGAACGTGCTCGAAGCGGCGACGCTGACCGGCATGCTGAAGGGCAACAGCTACTACAACCCGGTGCTCAATCCGGAGCGCGCGCTGCAGCGGCGCAATACGGTGCTCGCGCAGCTGGTCAAGTACGGCAAGCTCACGCCGGCCAGCTTCGACACGCTGAGCCGCAAACCGCTGCGGCTGGACTTCGAGCGCCAGCTCGAACCGACCGGACCCGCGCCGCACTTCACGCAGCAGTTGCGCAAGTGGCTGGTTGCGTGGGCCGATCGCAACGACTACAACATCTATTCCGACGGCCTCGTCGTGCGCACGACGATCGATTCGCGTCTGCAGACGATGGCGACCCAGGCGGTCGCGCTGCAGGGCAACCAGTTGCAGGGCATTGCGAATTCGGCGTGGGGCGCGCGCTCCGGTTGCTCGGCGGACAAGGACCTGATGCGCACGTTCCTGCGCGAAACGCCCGACTTTCGCGCGGCCAAAGACACCGGCCTGGCGGACGACGATGCACTCAAAAAGCTGCTCGCCGATCGCAAGCTGGTGCAGAGCGTCTGCGACACGAAAACGCGCGTGCAGGCCGATTTTCTGGCGATGGACCCCCGCACCGGCGAGATCAAGGCATGGGTCGGCAGCCGCGACTTCAGCGAGGATCCGTTCGATCACGTGCAGCAGGCGCGTCGTCAGCCGGGCTCGACATTCAAGCCGTTCGTCTACGCGGCGGCGTTCGAGGCGGGCGCGAAACCGGACGACAAGCTGCCCGACAATCCGGTCGAAATCCAGCTGGCGGGCGGCGAAATCTGGAAACCGAACGACGAGGACGAACCGGGCGGCCGTGAAATCAGCCTGCGCGACGCGCTCGCGTATTCGCGCAACCGCATCACCGCCCAGGTGATGCAGTCGGTCGGCCCGAACAGGGTCGCGCGGCTCGCGCGCGCCATGGGCGTGCGCGACAGCCAGCTCGATCCGGTGCCGTCGCTCGCGCTCGGCACGAGCCCGGTCACGCTGAAGGAGATGGTGTCGGCGTACGGCACGATCGCCAATCTCGGCAACTACGTCGAGCCGCTGATGGTCACGCGCATCGAAGATCGCAACGGCAACCTGCTTGCGCAATTCGCACCGGCCTCGCCGACCCGCGAGCTGCCCGCCGATACCGCGCGCACGCTCGTCGACGTGATGCGTGACGTGATCAGCCGCGGGACCGGCGCGAGCATCCGCACGCGCTTTAACGTACGCGGCGATGTCGCGGGCAAGACCGGCACGACCCAGGGCAACGCGGACGGCTGGTTCATCCTGATCCAGCCGCAACTGGTGGCGGGCGCATGGGTCGGCTTCAACGACAGCCGCGTGACGCTGCGCAGCGATTACTACGGGCAGGGCGCGCATAGCGCGTTGCCGATCGTCGGCGATTTCTTCCAGCGCGCACAGCGCTCGCGTCTTATCGATACCCATCTGAAGTTCGATACCGAACAGCCGCCGAGCTGGTTCGCCGAGCACAGCGCGCGGTTGAGCGAGTGGATCGGCCATCTGTTCTCGCATACGCCGGAGAAGCCGCGCAAGCAGGTCGTTGCGCGCGCACCGGTGCGGCATGCGCCTGCGGCGACGGCTGAACCGGCGCCGCGCGCGGCTTCACCGGCGGCGGCCGCATCGCAGGCGGCGGCCGCGTCAGCGCTGCCCGCCGAGCCGCGTGAGCTGCCGCCGCTGCTGACGGCGCCGGGTTCGGCGCCCGCGCCCGCGGCGGGCAATGCGGTCGATGCGGTCGATGGCGAAACGCGCGGCGGCGGTGCGCCGGCGATCGCGCCGACCCCGACGCCGGATGACGTCGCGCCGGCGGATGCAGGCGGGCAGGGTAGCGACGGATCCGGCCGCGGCGCGAATTAGGGCCGCGCGACCCCGGCGCCGCCCGGCGCCTGTGCATGCGGATTCCCATGCGTCCTTTCGAGCGACGTATCGTGATGCAGCAGCAGCACCGCCGCCACGCCGACCAGCCCCGCGCCGGCGAGGCACAGCAGCCCGGCGCCGAAGCCGCCGCTGCTGTCCTTGATCCAGCCCATCGCGAACGGCCCGAAAAAGCCCGCCAGATTGCCGAGCGAATTGATCGCGGCGATGCCGCCCGCGGCCGCCGCGCCCGACAGAAACGCGGCCGGCAACGTCCAGATCACCGGCAGGCAGCCGAAGATGCCGAAGCCGGCGATCGACAGCGCGATCATCTTCTGCACCGGATTGTCGAGCCCGGCCGCGGCCGCGATACCGCCGGCCGCGATCAGCAGCGCGATTGCCACATGCCAGCGGCGCTCCAGCTTGCGATCCGAACGCCGCCCCCACGCGATCATCCCGATCAGGCCGACTACGTACGGCAACGCAGTCACGAAGCCGGTTTGCAGATTCGACAGGCCAAACGACTTGATGATCTGCGGCAGGAAAAAGCTCAATCCGTAATTGGTTGCGTTCGCGCCGAAATAGATCAGCGCGATCGCCAGCACACGCGGGTTGATCAGCGCCTCCTTCACGCTGAAACTGCGCACCGCCTCGCGATGCTCGCGCTCCTGCTTCTGGCGCGCGAGCAGCCAGTTGCGTTCGTCGTCGCTGAGCCACGTCGCGTCGGCCGGCTTGTCGGTCAGATAGAACAGCACCGCGACCGACAGCAGCAACGCGGGCAGCGCCTCGATCAGATAGAGCCACTGCCAGCCGCCGAGCCCGCCACGGCCGTCGAGCGACAGCAGCGCGCCGGAAATCGGGCCGCCGATCACCGTGGAAAGCGGAATCGCCGCCATGAAGTAGCCGACCACGCGGCCCCGGTACGCGGCCGGAAACCACAATGTGAGCAGAAAGATGATGCCCGGGAAGAAGCCGGCCTCGGCGACGCCGAGCAGGATGCGCAACCCGAAGAACACATGCGCGGCCGACATGCCGGTCAAGCGCGCGAGGTCGGGAATGAACGCCATCGCGCCCGCGAGAATGCCCCACGTGAACATGATCCGCGCGATCCAGCGGCGCGCGCCGAAGCGTTCGAGCAGCAGGTTCGACGGCACTTCGAAAAAGAAGTAGGCGATAAAGAACACGCCGGCGCCGAAGCCGAACGCGCTCGCGGACAGATCGAGCGCCTTGTTCATTTGCAGCGCCGCGAAACCGACATTCACGCGATCCAGATAGGCGATGAAATAGCAAAGCATCAGGAACGGGATGAGCCGAATCGTGACGCGGTGGAGGGTGCGTGCCTCGAGATCCATCGATTGTCTCCTGTGATTTTGCAGCTACGGATGCGATGTGTTTGCGGATGTGCGGATCGGTTGTGCCTGTATTTGGGTTTTGGGGTTGATGCGTGTGCGCGTGCGTGTGTCTATGTCTGTGCGTCGAAAAAGCATCGTTACAGACTAGGCGCTCGAACGCGATTCCGGAAGGTCTTTCGCCCGCTGTCGATGGGCGTCATTGTTAAGTGGCGCGCAACAGTGTTTTCGGCCGAAGCGGCCTGATTTCCGCGGATCTATTGCGGATAATTCGGGGCTGGTGATCGGTTAAAAATGCAGGTGTTCGCACTATGTTTAAACAGGACTCGGACAGGTTTCCCGGTGTGCACGCAACGGCGCATGCGGGACGCGATGCATCCGTCGCTCATGTGAACGACGCGATGGTCGTGAAGAAGAGCGCATCGACATCGGCACGCATGGGCCAACGCATGCGCGGGCTCGCCGTTGCCGTGCTCGCTTGCGCGAGCCTCGTTGGATGCGCGTCGGGTAGCGGCGTCGTGGCGAGCAACAAGCCGGGCAGCTACACCGTCGCGGCGAGCGCGACCGGCGGCCGCATGGCATGGGCTCGCGCGCACCAGATCGCGATGAACGAAGCGCGCGACTATTGCGAGCGGCGCGGGATGCAAAGCAGCATAACGATGGAAACCGTCAGCGGCGTACGCGTGATGACCGAGCATGAATCGTCGGTCAATTTCGAGTGTCACCCGAAGTTTTGACTGGCGTTACGAAACCGCGCTGATTGGTGCGCCATATAGTGCGCCATAGGGTCCGCCACCATGACGATCGCTTCGCCGACAGCCGGCGCGGTGCGTCGCGATGTCCGCAGTGGCAACCGGCCGGGCGCGGCCTGGCAGCGCGAATCGTATGAATTCGCTCGTTATTGGTCGGAATCGGGCGTCCGCGCATGGCGCACGCGCCTGATAAACCCCGCGCCCGAAAAAGTGCTTGCCGCGCGGCTGTGCGAGCCGCTTTTTTCACGCGAGGGGCGGGCAGGGCGCGCGGTGCTTCTTGTCGAGCGCGCCGCTTCGAGCTGCCGCGACATCGTATCGATACGCTCGCGCAGCAATTCCACTGCGGCGCTCCGTTCGGCCAGCGACGCGTCTTTCTCGGCCAGTTGCGCGCTGCTCAGCGCGTGTCGTGCAGTCGATGCGGCCAGTTCAGCTCTGGTTGACGCCAACTCGTCGCGCAGTGCGTCGCTTTGCGTGCGGTGGTCCGCTTCCAGCGCGGCCGAGCGTTCCTGGCTCGCCTGAAGCTCTTTGCGCAGACGTTGCGCGGCCACCCGTTCCGCTTCGATTTCGAGCAACGCGCGCTTTTCCGCGGCAGCGAGCCGCTGTTCGTTCTGTTCGTGCGCGCGGCGCAGCTTGGCCAGTTCGGCGGCGAAATCGCGCCGGGCGTCGGCTAGCGCGGCGCCGGCTGTCGCAATCTGTTCCTTCGATGCCGCCAGTTGCGCGTCCAGCATGTCATTGGCCGTTTGCAACTCGACGACGCGTGCGTCGAGCGCACCGATGCGCGCTCGTAACGCGCTGGCGTCGCTCGCCGCCTGTTCGGCCTGTTGCTCGGCTTGCCGACGCTGCCCGTCGTGCTGCCGCGCCTGTTCATGCGCGGCGGCAATCTGCGCGTCCGCGTCCTGCCTGAATGCGTCGAGCGCGGCGCTCGCGGCATCGGCCGACAGACGCCACAGCTGCGCCGCGAATTCGCCGGCCGCCGCCGCGACCTCGGCCGGCAAATCCGGACGGCCGACATCGACGCGGGTTTTCTCGCGCACCTCGATCCAGAACTCTCGCAGCGCTTTGGCCGGCGCGCTCATGCTGCCTTTGCGCACGAGTTGATAGAGCCGGTTGGCCGTCGGCGTTTCGCCGTAGCGGAAAAACAGCAGCGCACAGACTTCGCGGTACAGCGCTTGGGTGTCGGACGCGTGCTCACGGGCGGCTTCGATGTCGGATTCGAGGGTCATGGCGCGGTGGCGGTCGTTGAGATAGCGATGAGTTGATAATACAACGTAATACGCTATAAATGCTACGTTACCAAGGATATAACACGACATTAGTACTATAATGTCGTGTTTATGGAGGTGCCGATTTCCAGTGTGACCTCGACGTCGGCGGCCTTGTCGTCGCTAAATTACCTCCGACTGCAAACGTTCCCGGTGATCCGTGGGGACAGCATGGATATCCGTGGAAGCCGCCGCCGCTTCAACCGCTTCTCGAACAAGTTTCGGGACCTCGCGGAGCTGTCCGTCGTGATAGAGACGATGCTGATAGTTCACCAGCTCGGCCAGCGCCTTGGATAGGTTTCGTCACGCACGTACCAGGCGCGTGCGGTATCGAGCTTGCTGAAGGTTGTGCCAGGACAGGCGGCCGCCATCTCCGCCATCTTCGTGAGACCGAGATAGCTATATCAGCTTTCTGCCGTTTCTCTCTCCAGCCACTTGAGGATGTGCTCACCGACGCACACCAACTCTCCGGCTTCGTTGGTCACCTCGATAGATGATTTCGTGCGCAGGCGCTCCTCATCTGCCTCGGCGATCGTGTACGTCACCTTAACTGTATCGCCCAGGAAAACAGGCGCCAGAAACCGGATCCGGTCATAACCCAACGACACAGGTGTGCCACCATAACCTCGGGCGAACGCACGTGACACCATCATCGTCGATGCCGTCGACATGAATCCGATAAGCAGCGCACCGTGCGCAATCCGCCGACCGTACTTCGACGTCTTCATGAAAGCTTCATTGACGTGATTCGGTGCAAGGTCCCCCGTGATGCCGGCGAACAGGTAAACGTCCGACTCGCCGACGGTTTTCTCGAAAACGACCTGCTCACCTACCTCCGCACACTTTCGCTGCATAGTCTCTCTCCTCGAATGAAAACGGGCGCTGCACGACACCTTGCTTGCATCCTCCACCGGATGGCGATGTCAGATTGCGCGCCAAATATTAAATCGATTGCATAGAATTGTAAAGACAGCGTTGCAGATATAGGAGATGATAAGCAACGCGGGTATCAATAGTAGAAAGAGAAGGTAAAGAATGAGCAACCGATTGCAGAAAATCGCCGACAAGAACATCAAGCTAAGCGACGTGGCACGGCTGGCCGAGTGCTCAACCGGCACGGCTTCGCGCGCACTGAGCCGGCCGGATATGGTGAGCAAGGAAGTCATCAAGCGCGTGCAGGAGGCGGTAGAAAAGCTCGGCTACACCCCAAACAACGCAGCCAAATCGCTACGTTTGCGCCACACCAATATCATCGGTGTCGTCATTCCAACCATCGATCACTCGATTTTTGCCCAGGCTGTCAGCGCACTCGAAAACCGCCTGTATCAGTTGGGCTATTCGCTTCTGGTCACAACTTCGGAATTCGATTTCAAGCGGGAGTTGCAGAAAACCCAGTTGCTGGTAGAGCGTGGCTCCGAGGCCGTGGTGCTGGTAGGACGCATGCACGACCCCAAGCTGTACGAGTTTCTTGCCGCACGGCGCATCCCGTACATCAACACCTATGCCTATCGCCCGTCCGAAGGACATCCGTTCATCGGCTTCGACAACGCCAAGGCAACCAGGCAGATTACCGAACACCTGCTTACGCTCGGTCACACTGATATTGGCGTCATTTCCGGCATGACCAAGGATAATGATCGCGCCACCGACCGGGTGGCCGGCGTCAAGGAGGCGTATCGCGCACGCGGCAAGGAACTGCCGGCGGAGCGCATTACCGAGCAACCCTTGACGATAGACGGCGGGCGCGACGGACTGCGATATCTCCTCTCGAGAGACAAGCCGCCCACGGCGGTAGTCTGCGGCAGCGACATTCTGGCCTTCGGCGCGCTATCCGAGTGCACCGCGCGTGGACTACGCGTGCCGGAAGAAATATCGATCGTCGGCTTCGACGACCATGAAATGGCTGCTCATCTGCGCCTCACCACCATGCAGGTGCCTGCCGTAGAGATGGGCCAGCGCGCTGCCGACTATCTGGTCGCGAAGTTACAGGATCGTCCCGTCGTGGACCATGTGGAGCTGGAAGTCCGCCTGATCGCTCGTGGTACCGCCGCGCCGCCGAAACGCAAGAACGCCAGGGCCAAGGCGGAAAAAAGCCAATAAGCACCCCCCCAGTCTTCCCGCCCTCCGCTCCGTGTCAGATAGTCCGTAACCGAATACCAGGCCCGGACGCATTCGATTGCACCCTGGCAAGCCCTACTTCAGTCTTAAAAATTCCCACAAAACTCACGTTTTCCCTGACTGATAGCTTGCCAGGAATCGGTTTATACTCTGCTGCATTGCAATCGATTGCAGTGAAATTTCGAAAACGCCTTCGAAGCACTCGCGATACCGTTGCCGAACCGGCCTCGGAGCGCTGTTGAGCGTCCCGCGCGCCACGCACGGTTTCGCCGCCAGCATCGAAGGACCGCTCGTCTACACAAGAGATGGAGTTGCGATGAATTTATCCACGCATACCGCCGCGAATGTGTCTCACATTTCTGATGCCACGGCCCTATTGGAGATGACGGGCATCCAGAAGCGCTTCGCCGGCGTGCACGCACTCAAGGGCGTGAGCTTCGCCGTCGGGCGTGGTGAGGTTCATGCGCTTGTGGGAGAGAACGGCGCCGGCAAGTCCACCTTGATGAAGATTCTCTCAGGAGCGTATACGGCAGATGAGGGCGATATCTTTTTTGCCGGCGCACGCATCGCGAAACCGTCACCGCAACACATGATTGAATTGGGTATCGCGGTGATTTACCAGGAGTTGTCGCTGGCGGCTCACCTGTCTGTGGCTGAGAACATTTTCCTTGGCCGCTTGCCCCGCACGGCTATGGGCATGGTCGACTGGCGGCAGGCTCATGTGGACTCGGCCGCCGTGCTCGAGCGCCTTGGTTTTGCGCTCGACCCTGCAGCACGCATTTCATCGCTGAGCGTGGCACAGCGTCAGATGGTCGAAATCGCTCGCGCGCTCTCACGTCAAGCGAAAATCATGGTTCTTGACGAGCCTTCCGCGGTGCTAGGCGACGCCGAACTCGAGAGGCTCTTCGAGGTCATCGAGAAGCTCTCATCCGAAGGTATGTCCTTCATCTATATCTCCCATCGGCTGAACGAAATCTTCCAGATTGCGGACAACGTGACGGTGATGCGCGACGGTTCAGTCATAGGCACCGACGTCATTGGCAACTTCGACACCAACCGGCTCATCGCCATGATGGTCGGACGCGAACTGGCAGAACTCTATCCGCAACGCGCGCAGAAGTTCGGAGCCGTGGTGCTTGAAGTCAACGGCATCGATCGCAAAGGCGTATTGCACGACATCAGCCTGAGCGTGCGACAGGGCGAAATTCTGGGTATCTGCGGTCTCGCGGGCGCAGGCCGCAGCGAAGTGCTGCACGCCATCATGGCGGCCGACGTTGTCGACAGTGGCTCGATTGCTTATTTTGGCCAGCCGGCCAAGCTCGCCTCGCCACGTGAAGCGATCCGGCTAGGCGTCGGCATGCTACCCGAAGATCGCAAGAACCAGGGCCTCTTCCTGCACCACTCGGTCGGTTTCAACATCACCATTGCACGACTCAAGGAGTTGACGAACTCGTGGCTGATTAACCTGAAGCAAGAAAGCGGCACAGTTCGGGAATATGTTCAGAAGCTTAATGTCCGCCCGCCCTTACCCGACACCAGGATTCGCAATTTAAGCGGTGGCAACCAGCAGAAATGCGTGCTCGCCAAGTATCTCAACGCGCGCTGCAAGTTGCTGCTGGTGGACGAACCAACGCGTGGCGTCGATGTCGGCGCCAAACGCGAAATTTATCAACTCCTGGCGACACTCGCCGATCAGGATGGCGTCGCCATCGTCATGGTCTCATCCGAATTGCCTGAAATCCTGGGGCTGAGCGATCGCGTGCTCGTGATGCGGCAGGGTCGCATCACGGCAGAGCTAACGCGCGAAGAAGCCTCCGAAGAAACCATCATGCGTTACGCGACCTGATAAGACCGCGGCTGCATCGCAACGCAAGTACATCTTTAGACGTCATAGATCGCAATGCCTTCACACGGGCAGGCGATGACGCATTCCTACAGGAGACAGCATGAACGCAGACATCGAGCATTTACCGGTAGCCAAACAGTTCTCCGTCCTCAATCTGTTCAGAAGCTACGGCCTTATATGGGCACTGGTTCTGCTATGCCTGGTCGCTTCGTTGACCTCCTCGCACTTCCTGCAGCTCGCCAATCTCGTCAATGTGTTGCGTCAAGTCGCGCTCTCGGGTATCGCGGGTGTCGGCCTGACTTTCGTCATCCTGACTGCCGGCATAGATATTTCGGTGGGCGCCATTGTCGGCGTCGTGGTAGTGGTGGGCGCCACATTGCTGAACATGAATCTGCCCTTCTGGGCCGTCATCCTGCTAGGAGCGGGACTGGGCGCGTGCTTTGGAATGCTCAACGGCCTCGGAGTGATCGTCGGCAAGGTACCGCCCTTCATCATGACGCTTGGCATGATGGTCATGGCACGCGGCCTTGCCTTCACATTGTCTCAAGGTCAGCCGGTTGCGCTTGGCGATGAAGTTGCCGATGCAGTGTCCTGGCTTGGCAACGGCAATCTTCTCGCGATTCCCGTACCTGTCTGGATTTTTGCTGCTGTGTGCGCCATCGCTTTCGTCGTGTTGCGTTACACGCCCTACGGCCGTGCGATATATGCGGTGGGGAGCAACCCCGAAGCCGCGCGGCTCTCCGGTATCAACGTACGTCTGACCATCTTCAGTGTCTACCTGGTCAGCGGCCTCCTCGCCGGCATTACGGGCCTCATCTTCATCTCGAGACTGACAGTAGGCGAACCGACTGCCGGTACCGGCATGGAGCTCGAAGCCATCACCATTGCCGTGATTGGCGGCACCAGTCTGTTCGGCGGTGAAGGCGGCATCGTCGGCACCATTATTGGCGCGGCCATCCTGGTCGTCCTGGCCAATTTTATGAATCTGATGGGTGTATCGCCCTTCTCCCAGCAAATCGTCAAGGGCGCCATCATCATCTGCGCAGTGCTTTTCGAAATGCGCAAGAAAAAATAAGTACTGCCATTGCGCAGAAGAGAACGTCCAGCAGCGCCTCGATCCTCGAGTCGTTACAACTGGAACGCATTGCAGCTTCCCAATCCGACGGAGACAACATGTTCTTGACCCAAAGTACCGCACGCAGCACCTTCCTCAAGATACTTACGTTGACCGCGCTTGCGACAGGCGTTTCGCTAGCCGCCGCGGCCGACAGGATTCCCATCGGTTTCTCACAAGCGACAATGAACTCACCGTTCCGGGTCGTGCAAACACAAAAGATGGTCGATTACGCCAAGACACTACCGGACGTGGACTTGATCGTTACCGACGGCCAGGGCGACTCCGCCAAACAGGCCGCTGATATCGAGAACCTCATAGCGCGCGGGGTCAAGGTGCTGACTGTTTCGGCCAACTCCGCCGCGGCGCTCACGCCCTCGGTTCGAGATGCGATGCGCGCGGGCATCAAGGTCGTGACCGTGGACCGCAAGGTCAACACGAAAGTGACCGCGCACGTTGGCGGAGTCAACAAGCCTATTGGAGAAGCTGCCGGCAAGCTGCTCATCGAGAAGTTGGGTAACAAGGGAGCCGTGGCGGAAATCGAGGGCGTAGCCGGGGCCTCGGTGACGATAGACCGCCACGAGGGCTTCGCCGAGGCGCTCAAAGGTAGCGGCGTAAAGATCGTGGCCATGCAGTACGGCGACTTCCAGCGAGAGCCCGCGATCAAGTTCACCGAAGATCTGCTGCAAAAATACAAACCGGGCGAACTGCAAGCCATCTTCGCCCAGAACGATGAAATGGCGCTCGGTGTCATCCAGGCACTCGAAACGGCGGGTCGATCCAAAGATGTACTCGTGGTTAGCATCGACGGACAGGAACGCGCCTTCCAGGCAATCAAGGCAGGCAAACTGCTCGCGACATTCATCTACCCGCTGGCTGCGCCCGAAGGTATGGAAATCGCCTACAAACTGGCCAAGGGCGAAAGTGTACCGCCCGTGACCACACTGGAATTTCATCAGGTCGATGCGTCCAACGTCGACAGCTATCTGGGCAAAGGTTTTTGACCCAGAGGTTCATACGGGTCTTTTACCGCTTTTCAATCCTCTCGTTCACGCAAAAGAGCTCGCATGACAACTCAACCGACATTTCTCTCAGAAGGCGTGATTCCCGCCTGCTTACTGCCCTTCAACGAAGACCTGTCCATTGACGAGCCCACATTGCGCCGGCATCTCGACGAGGTGTCCCGGGTACGCGGCGTAACCGCCATTACCGTCAACGGACACGCCTCCGAAGTGTCGTCCTGCACGTTCGACGAGCAGCAGCGCGTATTGGAAATTGCCGTTGATGAGATTGGCGAACGAGTGCCGCTCATCAATGGCGTTTATACGGAAAGCGCGCTCGAAGCGATGCGCATTGCCCAGATGTCGCGACGCTGCGGCGCATCCGCATTGCTCGTTTTCCCGCCAACGGTCATTTCCATCGGACAGCGTCCTGAGATGGTGGTCGACTTCTTCAAACGCATCGAACAGGCGAGTGAAGGTCTGCCTATCGTGTTGTACCAATTCCCACTCAAAAGCGGCCTGCTCTATCCGCTGCAGACCTTGATGAACATCATCGACGAGGTTCCGAGCGTCAAGGCCATCAAAGACAACTGCGGCGACGTTCAGTTGCACGAGCGACAGTTGCGCTTGCTGCATGCCCACGAGCCCCGGGTGCCGGTCTTCACCACCCATAGTGCCTGGCTGATGGCGTCGCTGGCGGTCGGGTCCGATGGACTGCTCTCGGGTATGGGCAGCGTCGCCGCGGAAATGCAGTCCCAGATGTACGAATCGATGAAATCGAACGATCTGGAAACGGCGCGCCAATTGCAGGAACGAATGTTTTCTCTCACGGAAGCGTTTTATTGCGATCCCTGGGTCGATATGCACAACCGGATGAAAGAAGCATTGGTCATGCAAGGGAAGTTTCCCCGCGCCACTGTCCGGCCGCCACTGATGAAGCTCACCGATGCGGAGATCGGCAGGATTCGCCACGCCATGATACGGGCCGGTCTGCTCGATGCGAAGGTGGCGACGGATGGCGTTGGCGAACTGGCGAGCGCGTGAGGTTGGCATGACATCGACAACAGTCGGGAACGGTTCCGTTCTGCTCATTTCGACGCCGTCACCTGGCGTCGTACTTCTGCGGATGAACCGGCCGGAAAAGCTCAACGCACTGAGCCTCGAATTGCTGGGGGCACTGCAAAGCGCGCTCGCGTCAGCGGAGCGCGACGACAGTGTGCGCTGCGTGATTCTTACCGGCACCGGTCGTGCGTTTTGCGCTGGCGCCGATATCGCGGACATGAGCCGCGGTATTGCCGCATACGAAGACCCGGAACGGATAGCCGCGCAAACCGCCGTGGCTACGTTTCCAAAGCCACTCATTGCGGCCCTGAACGGCTATGCGCTGGGGGGCGGTCTTGAGCTCGCGATGATGTGCGACATAGTTATCGTCGCCGACAATGCACGGCTCGGTCTTCCCGAAATCAATCTCGGTGCATTTCCCGGCGACGGTGGCACCCAGCGGTTGCCACGCCTGACGGGTAAATCCGTCGCGATGCAAATGATTTTGACCGGAGAAGCAGTCGATGCGCATGAGGCAAAGCGCATAGGACTGGCAAGCGAAGTGGTCGCGGCAGACGAGCTGATGTCGCGCGCGATTGAGCTGTCATCCGTCATCGCGGCCAGGTCGCCGCAAGCGCTACGACGCGCAAAGCAGGCTGTACTGCAGGCATTCGAGACTCCACTCTCGGCTGGACTGGCGTTCGAGCGGACCGCTACCGCAGCGATTTTTGCCACCGAGGATAGAACCGAGGCCATTCGGGCATTCGCTGAGAAGCGCAAACCAGTCTTCAAGGGACGCTGAACGCCTGGACGTGACACCTGGTTATCGAGCACTCTCAATCGGACTTATTTACGGGCAAACAATGAAATTTCTCAATGGCATTCGCATCGTCAGTTTCAATCATTTCGTAATGGGACCGCTCGGCGTGCAAATTCTGGCGGACCTCGGTGCCGACGTAATAGCCGTAGAGTCGCTCGACGGCGCCTTCCAACGCAACTGGAGCGCGGGAAACAGGTACATCGACGATGTGTCCCTGACTTTCGCGTTCGCGAATCGCAACAAGCGCAGCCTCGCGCTCGACCTGAAGTCCGAAGCAGGCAAGGAAGTCGCACGCAGGCTGATCAAATCAGCCGACGTGCTGGCTGAAAACTTCCGGCCGGGCGTCATGGACCGCCTTGGCCTCGGCTACGCCAAGGCCAAGGAAATCAATCCAGCGCTGATTTACGCCGCGGCCACCGGCTATGGCTCGGACGGCCCCTACAAAGACCGTCCCGGTCAGGACCTGCTGCTGCAGGCGATGTCGGGGATTGCCGCCATTACCGGGCGCGAGCCGGATGAGTCGCGCGCCGTCGGCGGTTCGGTCGTCGACCATCATGGAGCGGCGCTGTTCGCGCTCGGCATCATGGCCGCGTTGCTCGGGCGTGCGAGAAATAACGAAGGCTGCCGCGTCGATGTCAGCCTGCTAGGCGCGGCACTCGACTTGCAGGCAGAAGGCATCACCAGCTTCCTGAACGGAAAGCGCCCGGCATCCATCCGCCAGCCGGGCGCCTCTGCCGGCTGGTCCGCACCTGGCGGCTATGGCGTATTTCCAGCCCGCGACGGCAGTGTCGCCATCTCGCTGGCCACGCCGGCGAAATTGGCGCAAGCACTGGACTGCCCTGCACTCAACGAGTTTGCCGAAAGCGACGTGTTTACCAGGACGCGCGAAATCTCCGCGCTGGTGGAGCAGCAGTGCCGCATGTACTCTGTCGAGGAACTACTCGGGCGTTTTGTCGCGCTCGATATCTGGCACACCAGGGTCAACGACTACGCGATGATGTCTGAAGACCCGCAGGTCATCCACAACAAGCACCTGATCGAGACTGAATTGCCGGGTGCGAGCAAGCCGGTACGTGTTCTGTCGCATCCAGTGCGCTACGACAACCAGGTGCCGCCGGTATACCTTCCGCCCCAGAAACTCGGCGCGCAGTCGCGCGAAATTCTCGGCGAAATCGGTTACGGCAGCGAAGAAATAGAAACCTTGATTGCTCAGCGCGTGGTTGGTGTGCCCGTTGAAGTCGAGGCCTGACATGCTCCATCTTGTCATCAGCCGCTATCTCAAGAGCCCTTCGGAACTGGACGCTGTCATGGCCGAGCACCAGTATTTCCTCGAAACGTATTACCGGAAAGATGTCTTTCTACTCTCCGGGCCCAAGTCGCCTCGCGACGGGGGCATCATCCTCGCGCAAGCGGCGACACGTGATGAGCTTGTCGACATCATGGAGCGGGACCCTCTGCGCGTGCACGGCCTTATAGATTACGAAGTCATTGGCTGGAACCTGAACCGCCGGGCTTTGGCACTCCCCGAGGCATTGTTCCCCGGCAGCAAAACCGCCTCACCATGTATAAAAGGAAGTGACGCATGACGATCGACGGAAGCACGCGACTGTATTTCATCGTCGGCGACCCGATTGCACAGGTGAAGTCGCCCGAAGCGTTCAATCGCGTATTCGCACAGAACGGCATCAACGCGGTTCTGCTGCCACTCAACGTCGACGCAAACAGCGTAGACGACTTCCTGAATGGCATTAAGCAAACACGCAACGTCGACGGCATCGTTCTCACGGTTCCACATAAATTCGCGGGCTACAACCACTGCGACACCACCTCCGCAAGATCGCATTTCCTTGAGGTGGCCAACGTGATGCGACGCGGTGCCGATGGGACATGGCATGGCGACATGGTCGACGGTCTGGGCTATGTCGCGGCGCTTCGTCAGGCCGGTTGCCGCATCGAGGGAAGCAATGCCTTGCTGGTAGGCGCAGGTGGCGCGGGCAGCGCAATCGCCCACGCCCTGATTGAAGCTGGCGTAGCTGAATTGTCCGTGCACGACGAAGACTCGCGGCGCAGAGATGCGTTAATCGGAAAACTCGGCGGTATGGGGCAGGCACGACTCACCACCGGATCGCGGGACCCGTCGGGCATGCACATCGTCATCAATGCCACGCCGATGGGAATGCGTGAAGAAGACCCACTGCCGGTCATGGTCGACCGGCTGACCTCGTCCATGTTCGTCGGAGATGTGATCACGGCTCCCGCCATCTCGCCATTGCTAAAAGTCGCTCGAACCTTGGGCTGCGCAACGATGACAGGAGCGCAGATGTACGACGGAGTGCTGAAACTGATGGTTGAATTCTTCCGTATTCATCCGAACGCGGAAATGGCCGTTTGACACATCGGACGGCGAAAAAGAGCGTCTCCAGACGCCATGAGAAGCGCCGGACTGGCGCGACTCTGCATCTGGTTTGGAGCGCTCGTGCGTGTTTGCAGCCGTCCCGTTGCGGCACAGCATGTGCGGTGTTGCTTCAGCAAGGCCGGCTATTCATCGCCCGCCTTCGCTGCCCGCATGAGCCGCTTGCGCGGCCACCACCGCCGGCGATACGATCGCCGGCTGGCCGGTCTGCTGGCGCGAGCGTCCAGAGCTCAGATAATCGGCGATCGAATCCTGCGTGACCTCCCCGACGTAGCGCCCTTCCCCATCGACCACCAGCATCCACGACGAATTGAACTGATACATCTTCGACAGCACGATCCGCAGGTTTTCTTCGGCGGATGCGGTCGCCCTGAATTCGCTCAACTGGTCCGCGCACGCGCCCTGCCCCGCGCGTGCCGCGCGCCGCGTCACATAGCCGAGTGCGTGCCGGTTGTCGTCGACGATGGTCAGATAGCGGGCGTCATTCTCGTCCATGATCTGGAACGCGCGCGCGAGCGGCGTGTCGGCGCGCGCGGTTTCCGGCTGCGTCGCCGCGTCGCCGGCCTTGACCAGCAGCAGGCGCTTTAACGTGCTGTCCTGCCCCACGAACGCGCCGACGAAGTCGTCGCGCGGGTGCGCGAGCAGCGTATCCGGATGATCGTATTGAACGAGCTTGCCGCTGCGGAACACCGCGACGCGGTCGCCGAGCTTGATCGCCTCGTCGATGTCGTGGCTCACCATGATCACCGTCTTCTTCAACTGCCGCTGCATCTGGAAGAACTCATTCTGGATCGACTCGCGATTGATCGGATCGACCGCGCCGAACGGTTCGTCCATCAGCAGCACGGGCGGATCGGCGGCCAGCGCGCGGATCACGCCGATGCGCTGCTGCTGCCCGCCGGACAACTCGCGCGGATAGCGTTTCAGATACTGCTTCGGCTCGAGCGCAACCATCGACATCAGTTCCGTCGCGCGTTCCCGGCAGCGCTTTCTGTCCCAGCCGAGAAGACGTGGCACGACGGTGATGTTCTCCTCGATCGTCATGTTCGGAAAGAGGCCGATCTGCTGGATAACGTAGCCGATGTGCCGGCGCAGTTCGACTTCGTTCAGGCCGGTCGTGTCTTCGCCATTGATCAGCACGCGGCCCGACGTGGGCGTGATCAGGCGGTTGATCATCTTCAGCGTGGTCGTCTTGCCGCAGCCGGACGGCCCGAGAAACACGCAGATTTCTCCTTCGCCGACCGTCAGGCTCACTGAATCGACCGCCCGTACGCTCTGGCCGTCTTTTTGCACGAACGTCTTCGTCAGTTTGTCGAGTTCAATCATGTTTTCTGCACTCCCTTCGGTGTCAGCAGGCGCTGCAAGGCCTGCAGCAGCAGGTCGGCGACGATCGCGAGCAGGCTCACGAGTACGGCGCCCACCAGCAGCTTCATCATGTTGCTCTGGCCGATCGCACGGATGATCAGCGTGCCGAGGCCGCCCGCGCCGATCACCGCGGCAATCGTCATCACGCCGATGTTCATCACGACGGCAGTGCGCACGCCGCCGAGAATCACCGGCACGGCGAGCGGCAGATCGACGAGGCGCAGCCGTTGCCACACCGTCATGCCGATGCCGATGCCGGCCTCCTTCACGCCGGCGTCGACGTTGCGCAGCGCGAGGTACGTGTTGCGCATGATCGGCAGCAGCGAATAGAGGAACACGGCGGTGATCGCCGGTACCGCGCCGATGCCTTGCCCGAAGCGCGAGAAGATCGGGATCATCAGCCCGAACAGCGCGATGGATGGCAGCGTCAGCACGACGGTCGCCATGCCGAGCAACGGTGCCGCGAGCCATTCGTGGCGATTGATCAGAATGCCGAGCGGCACGCCGACGACGATCGCGCAACCCACCGCGATGCCGACGAGCCATACGTGCTGCACGGTCAGTTGCAGAAGTTCCGGCCAGTTCGCCGACAGATAGTCGAATACGTTCATGAATCGAGTCTCCCGCTCACGGCAGCGTGTGCGTGCGTAGAAATTCCGCCGCAACGGCCTGAACCGACTTGCCGTCGATGTCGACCTGCTTGTTCATCTCCAGCACCACGTCGTTGTTCATCACGGCGGACAGCGCGTTCAGTTGCGCCGCGAGCCGCAGGTTCTGGTCGAGCACGGCCTTGCGCACCACGGGGGTCGCGTTGTACGCGGGGAAATAGTGGAGGTCGTCTTCGAGCGGCGTGACGTCGAAGCCCTTCACGCGGCCGTCGGTCGTATAGATGAGCCCGACCGTCACCTGGTTGTTGCGCAGTGCCGTATAGACGAGGCCCGGGTCCATCTGCCTGACGTCCGCGCGGCTGAAATGCATGCCGTACGCGGCTTCGAGCGGCTTCAGGCCGTCCGGCCGGTTCGCGAACTCCGCGTCCATCGCAAACACGTGCTTCTGCTTCGGCTCGGCGGCCATCATCGCGCTCAACTGCGAGATCGTGCGAATGCCGGTCTTTTGCGCAACCTGATGCGGCAGCCCGAGCGCATACGTGTTGTTGAGCGGCGATGCGTCCAGCCAGATCAGGCCGCGCTTCTCGTCCAGCGCCTTGACACGCTGGTACAGCGTTTGCGAATCGAGCTTCTCGGTGATCTTGTCGTAGACGATCGCTGCGGTTCCGGTGTATTCCCACACGATGTCGAGCTGGCCGTTCTCCTGCGCGCTGCGCATGAGCGTGCTGCCGAGTCCGGTGCGCTCGTCGATCGTATAGCCCTTCGAGCGCAGGTACTGGGTCGTGATCTCGGCGAGCAGATACTGCTCGGTGAAGTTCTTGCCGCCGAGCACGAGCGTCGCGGCGCTTGCCTGCATGCTCGCGGCGCACATCGCAACGAGCGCGAGCCGGCGGCCGGTTCGCCATGCGTGAGCGGCGAGACGCCACGATCCGCGGCGTGCGCCGAAGCGGTCGAAAAAGCCGTTCATGCCGTCACTCCCCGCCGCGCGAGCGCATAGCGGCTGCCGGCCGACACGACGCCGTCGAGCATCAGCGCGAGAATCGCAGTGGCCGCGGCGCCAAGCAGCAGTTGCTGCTGATTGTTCAGGTAGATGCCGGGGAAGATCAGCGTGCCCAGACTGTCGGCGCCGATCAGATACGCGAGCGGCGCGCTGCCGACGTTGATCGCGAGCGCCGTGCGCACGCCACCGACGATGATCGGCATCGCATTCGGCAACTCGACGCGCATGAGCGACTGCCGGCCCGTCATGCCGAGCCCGCGGGCCGCTTCGCGCAACGCGGGTGACACGTTCTTCATGCCTTCGTACGTGTTGCGCGTGATGGGCAGCAGCGAAGCGAGAAACAGCGCGATGACGGCGGGCACGTCGCCGATGCCGAAGATGCCGAGCGCGATGGCGAGCACCGCGAGCGAAGGAATCGTGTTGCCGACGTTGAACACCTGCATGAAGCGCTCGCCATGACGATGGAACGCCGGGCGACTCAGCAGCACGCCGGACGGAATGCCGACGACGAGCGCTAGCGCCATCGAATAGCCGACCAGCAGCAGATGCCGCTGCGTGTAATAGACGAGATCGGACGCGTAATGACGCAGCGCGTCGGCGTCGATCGCGCGGGTGAGCAATACGGCGACAATGCCGATGGCGACAAGGCTACCGATCAGTCTGGCAGGACGTTGAATCATGAAGGGGCGCCTCCTGGTTCGATTGCGCAGCGCGTACAAAAGCTCGCGCCGCACAGGCATCTCGTGGATGCCGCGAAGGGAAGTTCGACTGACCGCGGCGAAGCCGCGACTGAACCGACTGGAACCGGTTAAACCGGCTTGAGGCGTGACGCAGGCCTCATTGGCGATCCGCCGCAAGGCGGGACGCCAGATCCATCGTTACCCGACGGCGCGCAAGGCGCCGACGTGGGCAGGACTACCGTCGGCAAGACGGCAGGAGAGGAAAAACGCCGGACGAACCGGTGTTCCGCAGAGGCCGGAGGCCCCGAAGGTGACAGAGTGATAAAAACAGACCTGATGCAATGGATGTGATCTTGCGTTAAACACCATGCATCGACTTCGAAAGGCCTCTATTTTTTCTCTGAGCGAAAGCGAGTATATAAAAAATGGACAACCTCGTCTACCCGTGCGGACCAATGGACGGATGACCGGCGAACACTCCTCGTCTGAACGCCAGGCAGAGCCAACGGTTCACGATCCATGTCAATGGCGCAGTGCGCGATGCAGGCCCCGATCGCGCAGTGATTAAAACGGTTTTCAAAAGAAGCCTCATGAAGCGGTTTGCGTAACGGTTTGCGTAAGCCTCACGATCCCGGCCTGCAACCAGCCGCCGCCACCCAAGCCCTGGTCCAGCGCGGCCGCCACCGCCTGCACATTCGGCTCGGCGATCATATCGATGTGATCGCACGCCACTTCGACGATCTCCAGTCCAGCGCGAGCGAGATGCGCCCACAGCGCCAACTGGTTGCTGCGATACGTCTGTGCGATCGTCCCGTGTACATAGACGATCGGCCCGGCGCGATAAGGCTGCGGGCGATACATCGTCATCGCGACCCGCAACGTCTCGCGCACCGTGCGCAGCGCCGGCGGCATCACCGCGTTGTGGCTGTCCGGACGATGCGCGATATGCCCGCGGCGCATCCGCACGTTATCGGCCGCGTGCGCGAGTTTGTCTTTCACGTAGCCGGCAAGCTGTGCGCTCGGCACCGCGCGCAGCTTGCGCCAGTGCCAGACCGCGAAGCCATAGTTGTGCCGCAGCCACGCACGCCAGGGCAGACAGCGCTCGCTCGCATAGGTGTCGATCAGACACAGAAAATCGAGCCGCTCCCCAGCGCCCGACAGCTGCTGCGCAATCTCGAGCGCAATCAGTCCACCGAACGAATACCCCGCCACCGCGTACGGCCCCGCCGGCTGCACGCTGCGCATCTGCCGGATATAGCTGGCCGCGATGTCATGCACGCGCGCCTGCGCCGGCTGCTCACCGTCGAGGCCCTGGGCCTGCAATCCCTGCACCGGGCGCGGGCTCTGCATTGCGCCGACCAGCGTCCAGCATTCCATCACGGTGCCGCTCACGCCGTGAATAAAGAACAACGGCAGCCCGGTGCCCGCGCGCATCGGCACGAGCGTCGGCGACGAGCGCGGCGGTTCGCCGGCGTCGATCGCCGCGGCGAGCCGTGCGATGGTCGGCGCAATCAGCAGCGTCGCGAGCGGTATCTTGCGACCGGTCGACTGATACACACTGGCGAGCAATCTGGCGGCGAGAAGCGAGTTGCCGCCCAGTTCGAAAAAGTTATCGTCGCGGGCGATCGGCGCGAAATCCAGCAGCCTCTCCCACTGCGTTTGCAGGTGCTTCTCGAGACTCTCGCGCGACGCCCCCACTGGCGCCAACTCGCGCGTGGCCAGATGCAACGCCGGGTGATGGCGGATCGCATCCAGACATTCGGGGTTGCGCAGCGCCGCCGCGTTGCTGACCGGCAAGCCGCTGATCGCGTTGCGCGCGGCGGCTTCGGAAAACTTGCCGTTATGCGTGACCGGCAACGCATCGATCGCGATGATCCGGTCCGGCACATGCGCCGGTGATGCGCGACGCGCCAGTTCCCGGAGCACTCGCGCGACCAGCGCGGCGTTCAGGCCGATGCCCGGTTGCAGTACCAGCAGCAGCACGGTGCGCGCTTCCACGGTGCTCGCGTGCCCTTGATCATCGAGTGTATTGCGCGCCGGCTGCTGAACGACCATGGCCTCGCGGATTTCGTGGAGGTCATTGAGTACCCGGTAGATCTCGGCCGGCCCGACGTTGATGCCGCGCACATTCAGCACGCCGTCGGTGCGGCCATGCAGGCGCGCGCTGCCTTGCGGCGAGAACTCGATCAGATCGCCGTGCGTCCAAACGCCCGGGTTGCTCGCGAAGTACGCGGCGTGAAAGCGCGCGCCGCTGGTGTCGCCGAACAGGCCGAGCGGTCGTGACGGGAACGGATTTGCACAGACCAGCTCGCCGATCCCGTGCGCGGGCACCCCGTGCGCGAGAGCCTGCACATCGAGCGCCAATGTCTTGCACTGAGCCTCCCCCGCGTAGACCGGCAGGTTCGGATTACCCAGCACGAAGCAGCCGAGGATATCCGTGCCGCCGGAAATCGACTGTAGCGGCACGGCCTTCACGTTATTGCGCACCCAGTGGAACTGGGCGTCGTACAGCACCGCACCGGTCGACATGATCGCGCGCAGTGCGCCGAGATCGAATTGCCGCCCCGGCACGAGGCGCGCATCTTCGCTCATCCGCAGATACGCGGGGCTCGTGCCGAATACGGTGACGCGCTCGTCGGCCACGAGACGCCATAACGTATCGACGGTCGAGATTGGACCGTCATAGGTGACGATTTCGACGCCGGACGCGAGCGCGGACAGCTGCCAGTTCCACATCATCCATGCGCAACTGGTATGAAAGTACATCCGGTCGCCGGGCCGCAGATCGCTATGCAGCCGATGCTCCTTCAGATGCTCGAGCAGACTGCCGCCGGCGCCGTGCACGATGCACTTCGGCTTGCCGGTGGTGCCCGACGAAAACATCACGACCAGCGGATGGTTGAACGGAACGCGCCGCCATTCGAAGCGCCGCGGATCGCCCTGCCCGATTACTTCGTCAAGCGAATAAACGCGCTGTTCGACGGTGCCGGCGATGTTGCTGGCGATGTTGCCGGTGAAGGTGTCGAGCCATGCGTCTTCATCGAGCCTCACGATACCTTCGAGCGATGGCAATGCGGCGGCCAGTTCGGCAATCTTCCGGGCGACCGGCATCCCCGTGTCGGCGTGCTGTGCCGCGGTGTGTGCGAACAGCAGCCGCGGCGCGAGCGGTGTAAAGCGATCGAGGATCGTCTCGACGCCCATCTCGGGTGCGGCGGTCGACAGCGTTGCACCGAGCGCGGTGACCGCCAGCGCGGTAATGACCGCTTGAGCATCGTTGCGCATCACGCAGACCACGCGGTCGCCGTCGCGCAGCCCCCATTGCGCGAGCGCATCGGCCAGACGCGCGACACGCTCGCGCAACTCACCACGCGTCAGACGCACACGCCGGCCATCCGCATGACACGCGGTGATCGCCGGCGCATCCGCATCGGCGAGCGCAAGACTCAGCAGATTGTCCGCATAGTTCAGTTCGACCTCGGGAAAGAACCGCGCGTGTTCGCATTCGTCGCCGACGCAAACGGGCTCGATGTTGCCCGACCAGTCGAGCCCCTGCGACCACTGCATGAAGACTCGCCAGAACGTCCGGTATTCCCGTACTGAAAAAGCGTGCAGCGATTGATAGTTGTCGAGGATCTGGTGCGTGTGCGCCTGCAAAGCCGCGGTAAACGCAGTCATTTGCGATGCGGCGGCGCACTCCGCGGTGTTGATGTAAACAGGCGTGCGTTCCAAAGGAGCAGCCGCGCAAAGCGATCTGCCAGACAGTTCAAGGCGATCCATCTATCCCTCCATGGAGGTGCGGAAAATGCCGGATTTGACTTGCTCGAAATCTACTGTCTAACCAATCCTATTTAACCGTCGTCGCGCGTTATGTGCGGAAACGCACCATTAAAAAAGGGGCTTCATGACGGCGTCAGATGAAACTCGATGCGTGCCCGGCAGCTCTGCACCCGACAGGCAAACGGCGTCCCGTTCGCGCCATGCGGCAAGCATGGCGACGGCGAAAAATGCTTATCGGAGATGCGTTTTCGTCAATGCGGCGGCGGCACCTATGCGGGATTGTTCCGCGATAAACGCACGCGCCCCGGCTGTTATTCCCGCCTGCCCTTTTAAATGTCGGCCCCACACGTGACGCGTCAAAACGCGTGCCAGAAAATGTCGGATCAATGCGATGCAAGACCGCTATCCGCGCATCGACCCGTTGCAAACAGACGCGACGCCCCCATCATGCAGCGCATTCATAGTGCCCATTTTTGGCCCGAATTTGACCGGTGCTTGCGCGGCTCATATCGTTGCCCCATGCCACGGCGACGCGACTTGCGTGCGTCGCCCGGCATCTCCACAGAGCGGACCCTTCAACTTCGTGCCTGGCCCTCACCATGAATCCTGACGCCGTGAATTCTCAACTGAGCGCTCCTGTCGCCGCCCATCGCCTCGCGCGTCCGAACAGCGCGGTCCGTCGAGCGGTAGCCACCGCCGTGCTCGGGCAGATCCTCGAGTGGTACGACTTTTTTCTGTACGGCACCGCGGCCGCGCTGGTGTTCGGCAAGCTGTTCTTTCCGGTCGGCAACGATCCGTTGATCGGCACGATCGCCGCCTTTGGCGGCTTTACCGTGGGCTTTATCGCGCGGCCGATCGGCGGCGTGCTGTGCGGACACCTGGGTGACCGCTACGGCCGAAAAAACGTGATGATGCTGACGATGTTGACGATGGGCACGGCCACGGTGCTGATGGGCGCGCTGCCCACCTATCATCGGATCGGCATCCTGGCGCCGGTGTTGCTCGTGCTGCTGCGCATACTGCAGGGTCTCGCCGCGGGCGGCGAATGGAGCGGCAGCATCCTGATGATCCACGAAAGCGCGCCGGCCGGCCGGCGCGGCGCGCTGGCCGCATGGAGTCCGAGCGGCGCCGCATTCGGCTTCGTGCTGTCGACCGCGGCCTTCATGCTCGCGCAGCAGCTGTCGCACGATGACTTCCTGAGCTGGGGCTGGCGCGTGCCGTTTCTCGGCAGCGCGGCGCTGGTGGTGCTCGGTTTGTGGATGCGCCGCTCGGTCAGCGAAAGTGCCGCCTTCGCCGAAATCAAGGCGAGCCGCAAGGAAAGCCGCATGCCGGTGATCGACGTGCTGCGGCAGTGCCCGCGCGAAGTGCTGACCGTGTTCGGTCTGCGCTTCGGCGAAGGCGGCGCGTCGTATATTTTCTTCGCGTTCTCGCTCGCTTATGGCCAGTTCGCCGGGATCAAAACGTCGTGGATTCTCGGCGGGCTCACGCTGTCGATGTTTCTGATGATCCCGGTGTCGCTGCTGGTCGGCCACCTGACCGACAAGGTCGGACGCAGGCCGATGTATCTGCTCGGCGCGCTCGCGATGGTGCTGATCGCGTGGCCTTTCTTCCTGCTGCTCGGCTCGGGCGAATACTGGCAGGTGATTACCGCGCTGCTGCTCGCGAACAGCCTGACGCTCGGCATTCTCGAAGGCGCGCAACCGGCCTTTATCAGCGAGCTGTTGCCGGTGCATCTGCGCTATTCGGGGCTCGGTATCGGGCGTGAGATTTCGTCTGTGCTCGGCGGCGGTCTGTCGCCGATGATCGCCACCGGCCTGCTCGCGTATTACCGAAGCGCGGTGCCGGTCGCGATCTATCTCGGCGTGCTCGGACTGATCACGGTGATCGCCACCTGCTGCGCCCGCGAAACCTGGCCCAAAGCGCTACGCGATGAGGCTCGCCGGCAAGCGGCCCGTCAACAGGCGGCCCGTCGGCAAGCCGAATGAAGTCTTCGCTCCGGCGGCCACGCCCGACCCGTTTCGAATTTTTCCAAAGGTAATCCGTATGCATGCCCTGCAAACTGCCAGCGCCGACGCCCGCGGCTCCGATCTCCGGATCATCGCCGCGCAGGACGACTACCCCGAGTATTCCGGGCCGCTTTCGCTCGACGCGCTGATCGCGGAAGTCGAGCGTCGCCGCGACGACTTCGACGCACTGTCGCACGTGCCGCGCGACATGGTCGCGAAAATGAAGCGCGCGGGGATTTTCCGGGCCAGCACGCCGCAGCGCTTCGGCGGCGACGCGCTGCCGCCGCACCGGTTCCTCGCGATGCTCGAACGCATTGCCGTCGCCGATGGCTCGACCGCGTGGGTCGCCGCGTTCGGCTCGGCGAACACGTACCTGGCGGCGTTGCCGCTCGACACCCAGGCAAAACTCTACGCGAGCGGGCCCGACCAGGTGTTCGCGGGCGGACTCTATCCGCTGCAAAAAGCGCAACGCGCGCCGGGCGGCTTCAAGGTCAGCGGCCAATGGCGCTTTGCGAGCGGCTGCAAAGGGGCCGACTGGATCGGCGTGGGCATCGGCGGCACGCCGGCCAACGCGGGCGAGCCGAACGCCGGCAAGCCGTTCACGGCGGTGTTGCCGGCCAGCGAAGTCGAAATCGTCGAGAACTGGCAGGTGGTCGGCATGCAAGGCACCGGCAGTCACGACCTGCGCCTGAAAGACAAATTCGTCGACGACGCGTGGACCTTCGTGCGCGGCGGCATCGCGCTGATCGACGAACCGCTCTATCGCTATCCGGCCGTCGCGTATCAGGCGCAGGTGCATGCGAGCGTAAACATCGGTCTCGCGCGCGCCGCGCTCGATCTGCTCGCGGGCCTGTCGGGCGTCACGCAGACCACCACCGGCGCGCCGCGGCTTGCCGACCGCGCGTACTACCGCTCAGGCCTCGCGCAAGCCGAGGCGCGCCTGCGCAGCGCGCGGGCGTTCTTCTTCGAGTCCGCCGAAGCGGCCTGGCAAACGATACTCGCGGGCGACCCGATCGCGCCGGCCGAGGCCAATCTGCTGCGCCTGAGCGCGACCCATGCCGCGCATACCTGCGCGGGCGTCGTGATGGACGCCTACAAGATGGCGGGCATCGGCGCGATCTACCGGGAGAGCCGCCTGCAGCGCCTCGTGCGCGACTCGATCGTCGTGACCCAGCACGCGTTCCTCGGCGAAGGCACCTATGACGCGTCCGGCGCGCTGTTCGTCGGCATTGCGCCGGTGACGCCCTACCCCTGATCGACGAGGCCCGGCTGCGATGACCATGACCCACGATGAAACGCGACTGAGCTTTCGCAACGCGATGGCCTCGCTCGCGGCGGCCGTCAACGTGATCACCACCGACGGACCGCGAGGGCGCTGCGGAATCACCGCCAGCGCGGTGTGTTCGGTGACCGATACGCCGCCGACGATGCTCGTCTGCGTGAATCAGGCGAGCTATGTGCACGACGTGCTGCGCGATAACGGCCGGTTATGCATCAACGTGCTCGGCGCGCAGGGCCAGCAACTCGCGCGCGTATTCGCGGGCATGACCGGGTGCTCGATGGCTGAACGCTTCGAGCGTTGCGCGTGGCAAGCGGGCCGGCTGGCGATGCCGGTGCTGGCCGATGCGATCACGAGTCTCGAAGGCACGGTGTGCGAAAGCCAGACCGTGGGCTCGCACTCGGTGTTCTTCGTGCGGATCGAGCATATCGCCTTGCGCGATGAAGGCGACGGTCTGATCTATTTCGACAGGCAATTTCACCGGCTCGCGCGCGCGGCCGTGACTTCGGTAGAGCCGTGAGCATGCAGGTCTGTCTGTTTCTCACCGGCGCGAGCGGCGCCGAGCCGCCGCTCGATGCCCGTGCGTTGATGCACGCCGCGAGCGATATCGCGGGGCTCGCCCAACTGGTCGTGCACGAGCCTCTTGCGCAGCCGCTCGGTCCGGATGCCGAGCCGGACCCGGCAACGCCATCGTGCCTGCTGCAATGGTATTTCGATGACCTCGCGGCGCTGGAGCTTGCGCTCGAAGCGCAAGGCGCGATCCAGCGCGCGCTGCGGCGCGCGGCGTTCGCGACGCTCGATGAGCGGGCGTTTTCGCAGCAGGCGATGGCGGTGCGCAAACTCTCGCCGCCCGATGCGATCGCGATGAACGGCTGCGAGCAACGATGCACGTACATGGTCGCCTATGAAGGCCCCGCCGACGATTTCGATGCGTGGCTCGCGCATTATCTGCGGCATCATCCGCCGTTGATGCTGCGGTTGCCGGCGTTGCGCGAGCTGGAAATCTACACGCGCATGGATTGCGACAGCGGCCTGCCGTTCGCACGCGCCGACGCGATGCAGCGCAACAAGGTCGTCTTCGACGATGCCCGCTCGCTGGCGCGCGCACTCGCGTCCCCGGTGCGAGAGGCGATGCGCCGCGACTTCCATGCGCTGCCGTCGTATCGCGGTGCAACTCCACATTACCCAATGCACAGCATTTACGGTAAATTCGCGGGACCGTGACCGGCCTTTGCCGCGCCATCGGCCAGAACGCACCCGCGCGCACCCGCGCGTACGCAAAGCCGGCGCGATGGGCGACGCGCGCCGCCACGGGCATCGCCACCCGTTCGAGACGCAGTGCATGAGCCAACCCAATCTTGCCGGCACCGATCTGAACCTGTTGCGGGTGTTCCTCGCGATCTGGGATCTGCGCAGCCTCACCGCCGCCGGGGAGCGGCTCGCGATCACGCAGCCCGCGGTCAGTCACGCGCTGCGCCGGTTGCGCACGCTATTCGAAGATCCGCTATTCGTGCGCACGCCGAACGGGATGGTGCCGACCGATGCCGCGTATCGGCTCTATCCGCCGCTCGCGCAGGCATTCTCGATCATCAGCGAGGCGGTCCAGCAGCTGGCGAAATTCGATGCCGCCACCGCGCGGCGCGTGTTTCGCATCTCGATGTCGGACATGTCGGAGTTCTATTTTCTGCCGCCGCTGCTGGCGATGCTCGATCGCGAGACGCGCGGCATCCGCATCGAAGTGATCAACGTGCCGGTGGACGCGGTCAGCGCGGCGATGCGCGCCGGCGAGATCGATCTCGCGCTCGGCTATGTGCCGGGGCTCGACGCCGGCTGCATGACGCAGACGCTATTCGTCGACGAGCATGTGTGCGTGGTGCGCGCGGGCCATCCGTTGCGCAAGGCGAAGCCGACCCGCGAGGACCTGGCCGCGCTGCGCTACGTCTATGCGAGCACCAATGCGACCGGCCACCGGATGGTCGAACAGTGGCTCGACGAACTGAATCTGAAGCGCGAAGTGGTGCTCAGGCTGCCGCATTTCGTGGTTGCGCCGGAGATCGTGATGCATACCGATCTGGCGATCATCTTTCCGAAGAGCCTTGCGCGCCGCTTCAACCGCGGCAAGGCTTTTCGTATTCTGCCGCTGCCGTTTACGCTGCCGCCGATCGAGATCCAGGTGCATACGCATACGCAGTTCGCGGCCGATCCCGGCATCGCGTGGCTGCGGCAAACGCTTTATCAGATGTTTCATCAGCCGCCGGGCTGATACGGATTCTTCGCGCCGACCGGCTCGACTGCCCGTTGGTATCATCAATGGCATTTATCTATCAGGCCATTTTTTATCGATTTGCCTGATTCGATGGATCACCGTATGCTCGGCTCCAATCTCCTCGCGCATCGCGCGGGGGCGTTTCCCTAAAGTCCGGCATTCAGCCATTCCAGCGATCGGGTCTCAGCATGCAAGCCACTCCATTCAAGGTTCGCGTCGACGCATTGCGTGACGAAGCACACGGCATTCGTTCGTTCAGCATCACGCGGCTCGACGGCAAACCATTCGATGCCTACGAGCCGGGCGCGCATATCGACGTCACCGCACCGTCCGGTATCACGCGTCAGTACTCGCTGTGCGGCGACCCCGACCGGCGCGACGCGCAACTGTTCGCCGTCAAGCGCGAAAACACGTCGCGCGGCGGCTCGAGCTCGCTGCACGACGACGTCATGGTGGGTACCGAACTGTCGGTCGGCGTGCCGCGCAACCTGTTCCAGCTCGCGCCCGACGCACAGCGCCACGTGCTGGTCGGCGCGGGCATCGGCATTACGCCGCTGCTGTCGATGGCTTATCGTCTGATCAGGCAGAGCGCGCCGTTCGAACTGCATTACTTCGCGCGCAGCGAGGAACACGCGGCGTTCCTGGCGCTGCTCGCGCGCGCGCCGTTCGCGGCCTATGTGAAGCTGCATTTCGGGGTCGAGCCGGATGGGCTCGACGGCGTGCTGGCAGGCTGCCTCGCCGGTGTGGAGGCCGGCGCCCACGTGTATACGTGCGGGCCTTCCGCGTTCATGGAGCGCGTGGTGGCAACCGCCGAAAAGCGCCTGCCCGAAGCGGCAATTCATCTCGAACGCTTCGCGGCGGAGCCGGTACAGCCCGATAGCCATGCGTCGCTCGATGGCTTCGACGTGCAGGTGGCCAGCACGGGGCAAACCGTGCGCGTCGGGAAGAACACGTCGATCGTCGACGCGCTCGCTTCGATCGGCATCGAGGTCGATACGTCGTGCGGCGAAGGCGTGTGCGGGACCTGCATGGTCGATGTCGTGACCGGCGAGCCCGAGCATCGCGATCACTGTCTGAGTAAGGCCGAGCGCGCGAGCAATAAGGTGATCTGCTGTTGTATCTCGCGTTCGCGTTCAGCGATGCTCGTGCTTGATTTGTGAGCCGGGAAACGAATGCCGCTTCGTTCCGGGGATGCAGCTTGCGATTCGGTTACGACTTTGCCTCGTCGCCGCCTTCGTCTTGCGCATCGTTGCGCGCGGTGGGCAGTTGCAGGAGTAGCGCCGGTAGCGCCGTCTGCACGGTGTCCCATACGACATCGAGGTTAATGTCGAAGTAACCGTGAGCGATACGGTTACGCATGCCGCGCATGCTATGTCGCTCATACCGGCCGCGCCTCCGCGAGCACCCTGACACGAAACTTCGGTGACAGATCCGCCGGAGGACACCCCCACTCACTGCATCGCCCTGTCGAACTCCTCCATGATCCCCTGAATCAGCCCGCGCATCCACGTAATTCCTTCATCTTCGTGAAAATGCTTGTGCCAGTGCATCGTCACCGCCGCCTCCGGCAGCGGCACCGGCAGCGCATAGATCTGGAAGCGCCTGTCCAGATTGAGCAGGTGCGACAGACGGCGCGGCAGCGTCGCATAGAGATCCGTCACGGCCAGCACGTTCGGCAGCGCGACGAAGTGCGGCAATTCGAGCGCGATATTTCTGCCGACGCCCTGCGAGCGCAGCGCGTCGTCGAGCGCATGGTGACTGTGCTCAACCGACCTCACCTGCACATGCGACGCCTCGACGAATTGCGCGAGGCTCAACGCTTCCCCACGCGGCAAGCCGCGGCGCCGCCGCGTCATGCACACATACGTTTCCTCGAACAGCAGCTGGTGGCGCGTGCGCGAGGTCAGCTCCGGCAGGTTGCCGATCGCGAAATCGAGCCGGCTCGAACGTAGCGCATCCTCGATCGCCTCGACCGGCAGCGGCTCGACACACACCTTGATATGCGGCGCCTCGCGATGAAGCGCCTCGCAGATCGGCGGCAAATACGCCATTTCTCCCGCATCCGACAACGACATCCTGAAGGTGCGCGCGCTGAGCGCCGGGTCGAAGCGCTCCGCGTAGCGCAGCGCCTCGCGCACGGTATCGAGCGCGCGCCCGACGATCGGCGCGATCTCCAGCGCAACCGGCGTCGGCTGCATGCCCGCGCGCGTGCGGATAAAGAGCGGATCGTCGAACAGCGAGCGCAGCCGCGACAGCGAATAGCTGATCGCCGGCTGCGACAGCGCGAGCCGTTCGCCCGCCTTCGTCAGGCTGCGCTCCTCGACGATGGCCTGAAAAACCCGCAACAGATTGAGATCGACGTGATCGAGTGATGGCATGGCTCAGTGGACCTTTATCAGCGGCATTTATGTGAGGAGCAATTTTAGATCGATTTGACGCATGAAGCACCACAGACGAGACTTCCATCAACGCAGCGGCGGCATCGCACGCTGCAATCCACCCACTCGCGACACGTCGCGACCACCCCGATACTCACCATCATGAGCGATACCTGGCAGAACATCGACACGAGTACGCTGCGCGGCCGCGTCCAGGCCGACCGCATCGCGCCTTCGCTGTATTACGATCCGGCACTGTTCGAAGCGGAACTCGAACGTATTTTCTACAAGACGTGGATCTGGGTCGCGCACGAAAGCGAACTGCCCAGGCCGGGCGATTTCCGCACCACCACGATCGGCCGCCAGCCGGTGATCGTCGTGCGCGACCGGAATGGCACGGTCAACGTGCTGCAAAACCGCTGCCGCCATCGCGGCGCGACCGTGTGCGAGGAGCACAAGGGCAATGCGAAGGGCTTCACCTGCCCGTACCACAGCTGGTCGTACGCGCTCGACGGCACGCTGCGCGCGCTGCCGTACGGCGACGGTTACGAAGGCGTCTGCGAAAAAGGCGACCTGCCGCTCGCAAAGCTGCGCGTCGGCATTTACCAGGGCCTCATCTTCGCGAGCTTCAATCAGGACATCGAGCCGCTGGAAGATTTTCTCGGCGGGGCGAAGCCGTGGATCGACCTGTTCATGAAACAGGGCGCCGGTTATCCGGTCAAGGCCAACGGCGAGCACAAGTTCAAGTTCAAGGGCAACTGGAAGATCCAGCTCGAGAACACCACCGACCTGTATCACTTCCCGGTCGTGCACAAATCGTGGATGAAGTCGATCGACGATGAAACCGCCGCCGCGATCACCAGCTTCATGACGAGCGATCAGGCATTCTGCCGCTCGCTCGGCAACGGCCACAGCCTCGCGGTGCTGATGCCCGAGCTCGTCGATCTCGACCAGGACGACGGCGCGCCGCTGCCCGAGCGCTTCGAGGAACTGGCCGCGCAACTCGCCGAGCGCCACACGCCGGCAGAAGTGCGCCGGATCGTGCGCTCGCTGATGGGGGTCGGCTTCAATCTGAACCTGTTCCCGAATCTCGCACTGTCGATGGCGTTTTTCCGCGTGCTGCGGCCGATTTCCGCCGAGGAAACCGAAATCCGTCACGTCGCGCTCGCGATGGACGGCGGCCCGGACGAAGCAAACCGCGTGCGTCTGCGCATTCATGAACACTTCCAGGGCCCGTTCGGTTTCGGCAGCCCGGACGACGCCGAAGCGTGGGAGCGCGTGCAACGCGGCTCGCATGCGGGCGCGGATATTCCGATCCTCGTGAACCGCGGCCTGAACCGTGAAACGACCGCGCCGAACGGCGAAAAAACCGCGCACGCGACCGACGAAACCGGCATGCGCGAAGCGTATGCGCAGTGGCGCGCGATGATGGAGGCATGATGGACGAACGCAACGCACTCAACTCGCAACAGATCTTCAGCCGCGCCGTGCAATTCATCTGGCGCGAAGCGGAAATGCTGGACCGGCGCGAATACAACGCATGGCTCGACCTGTGGGACCCGCAAGGCCACTACGTGGTGCCGATCGATCCGAACACGACCGACTTCGCCGCGACGCTGAACTACGCGTACGACGACCGGGATATGCGCGAGATGCGCGTGCAGCGCATGACGTCCGGCCATTCGGCTTCGGCTACCGACGCGGCGCGCACGGTGCGCACGGTATCGCGCTTTACGCTGTCGAGCGATGCGGCCGATACCGTCGAAGTGAAGTCCGCGCAGATCATCGTCGCGTACAAGCGCGGCACGAGCACGATCTTCGCGGCGGACCTCACGCATCGGATCAGTTTCGCGAGCGGCGAGCCGAAGCTGCAGCAGAAGGTGATCCGTCTGATCGATTCGACCGAAGCGCTGAGCGCGATCGGTTTCCTGCTGTAGAAACAGCGAGCACGACGATGCCACACGACACGCTTTCTCCCACGCCCAACGCGCCGCCCGCATCGGGGCTGCCGGCTGGATCGCCAACCGCGCACACCTCGCGCACGTTGCGGCGGATCATCGTCGCGTCGGTGCTCGGCAATGCGCTCGAATGGTATGACTTCTTCCTGTACGGCACCGCGGCCGCGCTGATCTTCGGGCCGCTGTTCTTTCCACTGCACGGCGATCCGCTGCTCGGCACGCTTGCCGCCTTCGCGGGCTTTGCGATCGGCTTTCTCGCGCGTCCGCTCGGCGGCGTCGTATTCGGCCATATCGGCGACAAACATGGCCGCAAACGCGCGCTGGTCGTCACGCTGATGATGATGGGCGTCGCGACCTTCGGTATCGGCCTGCTGCCGACCTTCTCGCAGGTCGGCTTCCTCGCGCCGGTCGCGCTGGTATGTCTGCGCGTCGTGCAAGGGATCGCGTCCGGCGGTGAATGGGGCGGCGGCGTGCTGCTGATCAGCGAGACCGCGCCGGCCAACCGCCGCGGCTACTACGCATCGTTCAGCCAGCTCGGCGTGGCGGGCGGCTTCGTGCTGTCGGCGGCGGCCTTCTATCTGGTGCAGCGTCTGCCGCTCGAAAGCTTCATGTCGTGGGGCTGGCGCGTGCCGTTCCTCGCGAGCGTGCTGATCTTCGGCGTCGGCGTGTATATCCGCCGGCGCCTGCCGGAGAGCCGCGATTTCGCGGCCGCGCGGCCGCAGCATATGCCGGTGCTGACGGTGCTGCGCAATCACCCGAAGCAGCTGTTGCAGGCGATGGGTCTGCGCGTCGCGGAGAACGGCGGCACCTATATTTTTCTGTCGTTCGTGCTGGTGTACGGCAAGGCGGTCGGCGTGCCGGTTTCGGTGATGCTCGGCGGCGTGATGACCGCGATGCTGCTCGAACTCGTCACGATCGTGCTGTGGGGCCGGCTCTCGGATGCGATCGGGCGCCGCCCGGTGTATATGATCGGTGCGCTCGGCCTCGTGGTGATCGCATTCCCGGCGTTCTGGCTGATCGACACGCATCAGCCGATGTATGTGTTTCTGTCGCTCGCGCTCGGCTTGCCGTTCTGCCATGGCGCGATGATCGGCACGCAGCCCGCGCTGATGGGCGAACTCTTTCCGACCGAAGTCCGCTATTCAGGCATGGCGCTCGGTCATGAAATCGCGTCGGTGTTTTCCGGTGGACTCGCGCCGCTGGTCGCCACCGCGTTGTACGCGAAAGTGCGCGAACCATGGCCGGTCGCGTTGATGCTGATCGCCTTCGGACTGATTACCGCGATCACGCTCGCAACCATCCCGCGCAATACGCACGTGATCGCGGACGACTGACGCATGACCCGCTCGCGCTCTCGCCTGCGCTCAGCCCGGCACGCCCCCGGGCGGTTTGCCCGCGCTCGCGAGCGGCAGCGAGAAGCTGCATTCGAGACCGCGATCGGCTGCGGGCCGAGCCCGGATTTCACCGCCATGCCGCGTGACGATGTTCTTGCACAGCGACAGGCCGATCCCGTTGCCACCCGCCTTCGACGACGAAAAGCCGTCGAACAGCCGGCCATGCGCATCGGCGGGCACGCCGGGGCCGTTGTCGATGATCTGGGCCACCGCACGTCCGTCGCGCAGGCTCGTAACGAGCCGCAGTTCGCGGCGGCGCGGCCGGTGCGAACCGCCTGCCTGATTGCCGCCGGTTTGCGTCGCCGTAGTCCGGTGATCCGCCCTATCGGCGGGCTCTGCGGTCCGCGCCGTCGGCACCATCTCCGCGGCCAGCGCATCGATCGCATTGAACGCGAGATTCAGCACCACCTGGCCGATCAGCACACGCTCGACGAACACCGGCAACGGTTCGCTCGCCTGCTCGATCGTCATCGTCACGCCGGCCTCGCGCGCGCGCAATTCGATGAAGTAAGCGGCGTCCGCGAGCACCTCGCGCAGATCCGCATAGGTCTCGCTCGGCTCGCGTTTCACGATGTATTCGCGCACGCTTTTGATGATGTGCGCCGCGTGCTCGGCCTGGCGGTCGGCGCTGCGCAGACCCCAAATCGTGTCTTCGACCGGTGCGTGCTGTTCGAGACGCCGGATCGCCCCTTCGAGAAAATTGCGCACGGCCGCGAGCGGCTGGCTCAACTCGTGCGCAATCGCCGTGGCCATCTCGCCCATCGCGTTGTAACGTCCCGCGTATTCGAGCATCCGCGCTTCGGTGCGACGCGCCTCTTCGATGGCGACTTCGTCGGAGATATCGCGAAAATGGATCAGCAGCCCGTCGAGATCGTCTTCGATCACGAGCCGGCGGCACGTGATGCGCAGCCAGCGCGCGCTGCCGTCGCGCCGGATCATCCGGTAGCGTTGCGGCGAGGACGGCTGCTGCGGCGGTGCGTCGCCGAGCTGTTCGGCGAGGCGTTCGCGATTGCGCGAGCCGCAGTAGTCGAACACGGAACCCGGCGCGTCGTGCGCGGCGAGGCCGAGCAGGCGGCGCCCCGAAGCGCTGATGAACTCGACCGCGCCCTCATGCGTGAGCACGGCAATGCCCTCGCTCAGGTCCTGCATGAATTCCCGCAGCCGCGTCTCGTAACGCCGCAGCGCCTGGCGCACCGCTTCTTCCGCGCTGATGTCGCGAAACTGCACCATCACGACCGCGCGCTCGCGCAGCGGCACATAAGTCGCGATCGCCTCGGACAGCATGTCCTGCCCGCCGCGCGAGCGATAACACCATTCGTAGCCCTGCGGCCCGTCGGTGATCGAGCGGTCCATGGCCGCGACCGCGATCTCGCGCTGATATTTCGGCTCGGGACGGGTCATGTCGCGCGCCTTCAGCGGCAGCAGTTCCTCGAGAGAAAAACCGAGCGCGATGCACGCGGCGCGATTGGCCCAGACGATCGCTTTCGTATGGGCATCGTGCAGCAGCACGCACATCGTCAGCGCATCGAGCAGGCGGCGAAAATCGTCTTCGGTGGGGTACGTCATGATCCGATCCGAGCAGAAGCTGGCTCCACGAACGATAGCACCCGCACACCGCGCGCGGAAACTGAAGATTTCTTTAGGCGCGCGGGGAGCGTTACTTAAAAATGCGCACGGCGTCCCAATTGATGCCGATTTCTGTCTTTCCTAGACTGGATTCCAGACTGGACGGCGCGCGACTGAATGCGCTGTCCAACGGCCCAAACCATCCGGTTCAGGAACTCAGGAGACACACCATGCCATCAGTTGCGACCGCCGTCGCGTCCCACCACGAAGCGTGCCTCGATGCTCGCGCCACGCCGCCGTGCGGCAAGCTGTCGCTCGACGAAATCATCGACGTGGTGGCCGTGCGCCGCGACGAATTCGAGCGGCTTTCGCACGTGCCGCGCGACATGATCGAACTGTTCAAGCGCGCGGGCATCTACCGCGCCGCGACGCCGAAGCGCTTTGGCGGCGACGCGCGCGCGCCCGGCGAGTTTCTGGAAATGATCGAGCGCATTGCGGTAGCCGACGGCTCCGCCGCGTGGGTCGCGAGCTTCGGTTCGGCCAACGTGTACCTCGCCGCGCTGCCGCTCGAAACGCAGGCGCGCATCTATGCCGGCGGCCCGGACCAGGTGTTCGCGGGCGGCCTGTTTCCGGTGCAGCCGGTGCAGGCCGCCGAAGGCGGCTGGCGCGTGAACGGCACGTGGAAGTTCGCGAGCGGCTGCAAGGGCGCCGATTGGCTCGGCGTCGGCATCAGCACCGGCGGGCCCGCGGGCAGCGGCCCGAACAAGCCGCGCACTGCGGTGTTCCGTCCCGAACAGGTCGAGATCGTCGAGAACTGGAACGTGGTCGGCATGCAGGGCACCGGCAGTCACGACTTGCGTGTGACCGATCAGATCGTCGGCGACGACTGGACCTTCGTGCGCGGCGGCGCGCCCTGCGTCGACGAACCGCTGTACCGCTATCCAACCGTCGCATACGCGGCGCAAGTGCTGGCGGTCGTCAACCTGGGTCTCGCGCGCGCCGCGCTCGACGTCGCCAACCATATGTCGGGCGGGCGCCGCACGACGACCGGCGCGCCGCAACTCGCGGACCGCGCGTACTACCGGATCGAACTCGCGAAGGCCGAGGCGCAGTTGCGCTCGGCGCGCGCGTTCTTCTACGAATCGACCGATAGCGTCTGGCAGTCGATCCTCGCCGGCAACCCGGTGACGCCCGAGCAGGTCAGCCTGCTGCGGCTCGCCGCGACGCAGATCGCGCGCGAAGGCGCCGACGTCGTGCAGCGCGCATACCGGCTCGGCGGCACGATGGCTATCTATCGCACGCATCCGTTGCAGCGCCTCGTGCGCGACTCGATGGTGGTCACGCAGCACGCGTTTCTCGGCGAAGGCAATTTCGATGGCGCCGGTGCGGTGTTCGTCGGCGTACCGCCAATCCCGGGCTACCTGTAACCCTACTCACCCTTGCAAGGAATCCCTCACATGTCGGACACTTCCGCGAACCCTTCCGCGAACCCTTCCCTGCCGCTGCGCGTGCTGTTCTGCTGCGGCGTCACGCAAAACTTCTTCGATCTGCCGCGCGAGAAGATCGGTGAAGTGTGGCAGGCATACGGCAAGATGCTCGCGGCGATCGAAGCGATGGACGGCGTCAAGGTGCTCGGCATCATGGACGACGATCGCCTCGTGGTCGGCCAGGCGAGCAGCGCGCCGTGGACTTTCTACATCATGGCCGACGTCGCCGATTTCGACACCACGGTGGCGGTCTGCAATCTGTACCGCACGACCCCGGTGGGCGAGTACAACCTGTGGCGCTACGGCAAGATCGAGGCGCGCGTCGGCCGCGCGCTGAGCGTGCCGCCGGCGGTGGCCGCATCGTCCGCATCGTCCGCCGCGAGCGCATGACGCGATGGCGACGACCATGACACGCGACGCAACGCGTACGATCGCCGCGCTCGAAGCGCGCCTCGCCGCACTCGAAGGCGCCGCCGCCGCCCGCCGCACGATGGCGCGCTATATGGCGCTGTGCGACGTGCCGAGCGGCGCGCTCGACGGCGAAGCGCTCGAGCGCCTGTTTACCGCCGACGCGGTGTGGGAAGGCATCGGCCCGCAATATACGAGCAAGTTCGGGCGACTGGAAGGAGCCGGCGCGATCGTCGCGATGCTGTCGCGCTATCTGCCGCCCACGCCGCACTTCGCGACCAACGTACACTTTCTGACGTCCGAGAGCATCGATATGCTGAGCCCGACCCATGCGAAGGGACGCTGGATCATGCTGCAGGCTTCGGGCTACGTGGACGAGCGCGCGGAGTTGATCGGCGCGCGGCTGGAAGTCGATTTCGTACCGGCGGCCGATGCGGGGCAATGGCTGATCGCGCACTTTCGCACCGAGCGTCTGTTCGATGCGCCGTGGCGCGTATCGCCCCGCCCTGCGCCGCGGTCCGCATGACCGATGTGACGGAACCGAACGAACCGAAGGAATCGAAAGAATCAAGGGAACCGAATCGATGAGCGCTTTGATCAGCAGTTTCTCGCTTGGCGGCGATGGCCCGACGATCGCCATCAAGGACACTATCGACATTGCCGGCATGCGCACGACCGGCGCCAGCCGCGCACTCGCCGATGTCGAACCCGCGCGGCAGCATGCGCAAGTCGTGCAGTTGCTGCTCGACGCGCGCTGGCAAATCGTCGGCAAGGCGAACATGCACGAACTCGCGTTCGGCATGACCGGCATCAACGATTACACGGGCACGCCGGTCAATCCGCAGGACCCGGCGCGCATTCCGGGCGGCTCGTCGAGCGGCTCGGCGTCGGCGGTCGGCCTCGGGCTCGCGGATGCCGCGCTCGGCACCGATACCGGCGGCTCGATTCGCGGCCCGGCCGCCTGCTGCGGCGTGACGAGCCTGAAGCCGACGTTCGGACGGGTGTCGCGGCGCGGCGTCGCGCCCGCCGAATCGACACTCGATTGCGTCGGTCCATTTGCACGCGATATGCGAATGATCGTCGAGACGATGGCGGTGATCGCACCGGGTTTCGACACGCATGCCGCATCGAAAAAAGTGACGGCATGCAGCGTCGGCGTCGTCAATGTCGATGCGCAGGCGGATCTGCTTGCCGCCGTCGCGCGCGCGCCGCAACGCGCGGGTTTGACGTCGAAGGCAATCGATCTCGCGGGGCTCGCCGACGCATTCCAGGCGGGCCTCTCGATCATCAACGCGGAGACGTGGGCCGCATTCGGCCATCTGGTCGAGAGCGGCAAGCTCGGCGCCGATCTCGACGCGCGCCTGCGCGCCGCTTCGGCCACGACGCCGGAGCAGTTGAGCACGGCCGAACGCGTGCGCCGCGGCTTCACCGAAGCGGTCGATCACGCGCTCGATAGCGTCGATGTGCTCGTGATGCCGACACTGCCCGCGTTGCCGATCACGCTCGACGAAGCACGGTGCGGCGTGTCGGTGATCGCGATGTCGTCGCTGATTCGCCCGTTCAATCTCAGCGGTCATCCGGCGCTGAGCTTGCCGCTGCCGCTCGACGGTACGCCGTTGAAGGCCGGCTTGCAGATCATCGGACGCCATGGCGCCGACGAACAGGTGTGCGCGGTTGCGGCCGCGTTCGAAGCCGCGCTCGCCGGCTAAACCATTTCCAGGCAACCCCCTACCCTATGTCCAGCAGAGTCGTTCTCGTTACCGGCGCGGCGCGCGGCCTCGGCGCCGTCATCGCCGCGCGCTTTCATGCGGCGGGCTACCGCGTCGCGCTCGGCGACGTCGCCATCGAAGCCGCGAGCGCGCTCGCGCGCGAGCTCAGCGCCGATGCGTCGAGCGCGTTTGCGCTGAAGCTCGATGTCACGTCGAAACAGGATTTCGTCGACGCGCGCGATGCGCTCGTCGCGCGCTGGGGCCGCATCGATGCGCTCGTCAACAACGCGGGTGCATCGAAAGTCGTGCCGGTGATGGAGATCACCGCCGAGCAGTTCGATCAGGTGATCGACGTCAATCTGCGCAGCGTGCTGTTCGGCTGCCAGGTGTTCGGCCAGCACTTCGCGAATCAGCGCGAAGGACGGATCGTCAATATCGCATCGCTTGCGGGCCAGAACGGCGGCTCGGCGACCGGCGCGCACTATGCGGCAGCCAAGGGCGGCGCGATTACGCTGACGAAGGTGTTCGCGAGGGACCTCGCCGCGGCGGGCGTGACCGTCAATGCAATTTCGCCGGGGCCGCTCGATCTGCCGATCGTGCATCAGAGCGTGCCCGCGGAAAAGCTCGCGACGGTGATCGCCAATATTCCGGTGGGGCGGCTGGGCGCGGCCGATTACATCGCCGATGCCGCCGTGCTGCTCGCGTCAGGCCACGCGTATTTCGCCAACGGCGCGTGCTGGGACATCAACGGCGGGCTTTATATGCGCTAACGCGTGGGTCTCCACCGACGCCCGCGCAGACGCATGCTTTACCGCGTGGCCGTCGGCGCGTCCTGATCCCACACCGCCATCACGTCGCGCACGAGTGTCGCGATCGATGCGACGCCGAGCTTGTCCTTGATGCTCGCGCGATGCACGTCGACCGTCTTCACGCTGATATCGAGTTCCGCCGCGATGCGCTTGCTGCCCTTGCCGTCGATCACGCCGCGCAGCACTTCCCGCTCGCGCGCGCTCAACGAGTCGAGACGCTTGCGCAGATCGCGGCGTTTCTGATCGGCCGCATGACGCTGCGTGGCGAGCTTCATCGCGCGTTGCACGCGATCGAGCATCTGTTGCGAGTTATACGGCTTTTCGACGAAGTCGATCGCGCCGTTCTGCAGCGCGCGCACCGACATCGGGATATCGCCGTGGCCACTGACGAAAATGATCGGCAACGTCGCGCCGCGCCGGTTCAATTCCGTCTGCACGTCGAAGCCGCCAGTCTCCGGCATGCGCACGTCGAGCACCAGACATGCGGGGATGTCCGGATCGAATGCGCGCAGGAAGTCGGCCGCGTTGGCGAAGCCTTCCGACTTCACGCCGACCGACTCCAGCAGCCATGCGAGCGACGTGCGCATGCCGTTGTCGTCGTCGACGATATAGATGACCGGAGCCGGTAAGGTCACTTGCTCTCTCTCCGTTCTGATTCGTTGCGAAACATTCAGATTCAATCATAACCAGGCGAAAAAGCGCTGAAAAGCCGCGTTGCGCGGTAAGCGCCCGGTGATTTCCCCAGGCGCGTTCGCGGCGCTCGCGCGCTTCCTGGGGAAATCTTTAGACGACTCGGGAGCGAACCCAGCACACGGGCGATTCGCGACAATTTTTTTCGCGCGATGCTTGCCGTACGCTTGAATCATGTTCAGCGCGCCTGTCGCGAGACGCCGGCGAAACGGGCGCTGAAACCCATCAACGCAACGCCACTGCACGGAAAACACCTATGTCCAACTCATCCAGCGCGACTCTGCTTCCGATCAGCGATGAGCGCAAGCAATTTCGTCAGGCGATGGCGCATCTGTCCGCAGCCGTCAACGTGATCACGACAGCCGGCCCGTCCGGCCGCTGCGGCATAACCGCCAGCGCGGTGTGTTCGGTGACGGATTCGCCGCCGACGCTGCTCGTGTGTCTGAACCGTTCCAGCGCGATGCATACCGTGTTCGCGGGCAATCGCCGAATTTGCGTGAACGTGCTGCCGGGAGAACACGAACTGCTCGCGAAGCATTTCGCGGGGCTCACGCAGCTACCGATGGATGCGCGCTTCGAACTGCCGGTGTGGGATGAAGGCGAGCACGGCGTGCCGGTGCTGCGCGATGCGCTCGCGAGTCTGCAGGGCGAGATCGCCGAGTGCAAGGACGTGGGGTCGCACTCGGTGATCTTCGTCAAGGTGACGAACGTGCGCGTGCGCAGCGATGGCGACGGGCTCGTGTACTTCGACCGCAATTTCCATCGGCTCGCACGGCTATGCGCCGCATGAGCGGCATGAGCGGCATCTGTGCCTCGATCCGATCCGCCCGGACCAAACCGCACCGATCACCGCGCTCCCGGTCCTTCATCGTTCCAGCCGAACAGCTTCGCCGGCGTCTCGCTCATCACGATCCGGCGTTCATGCTCGTCGGGCAGCCATCGATGCAATTGCCGGACCGTGTCGTCGTAACCGGTCCGCTGCTCGAACATCGTATGCGGCCAGTCGCTGCCCCATACGAGCCGCTGCAAACCGAATGACTCGCGCAGCAATGGCGTGGCCGCCATCGCGATCCGCTCGCCCTGCGAGCCATTGCGATACGCACCCGACAGCTTCACCCACACGCGCCCCGAACCGGCCAGCGACAGCAGATAGCGGAACCCGGCATCGTCGACACCCAGTTCCGGGTCCGGCCGCCCGAAGTGATCGACGACGACCTTCACGCCCGCATCGAGAATGGCCGGCACGACCCGCTTCAAGTTGATCGCCTCGCAATGAATCTCGATTTGCCAGTCGCGCGCGGCCACCGCGTCCAGCAACGCGCGCCACGCGGGATCGCGCCAGTCCGGCAGCGCCCGGCCGATCAGATTGAGGCGGATGCCGACGACCCCATCCGCGGCCAACTGGTCGAGCACCCCGGCGGACACGCCGGGCTCCACGACCGCGATGCCGCGCAGCTTGCGCGGATGCCGGCGCAGGTTCTCGACCATGAAGCCGTTATCGGTGCCGAGAAAGCTCGGTTGCACCAGCACGCCGCGGCCGATGCCGTTGCGCGCCAGATGGTCGAGGTATTGCGCTTCGGTCGCGTCGTAATCCACCGTGTAGCGCCGCTCGGACACGAACGACAGCGCCCGCGCGAACACGTGTGCGTGACAATCGATGCTTTCCATCAATGTTCCCGTTGATAGTTCGGCTCGACGGCCTGATGCCGGCGCGGTTCGAACCGTCCCAGGATGAACGTGAGCAGCGCGGAGACGAAGAACGCCGCCGCCATCGCCCAGATCCCCGCCGCGAACGTGCCGTAAATCTGCTTCAGCTCACCGACCATCACGGTGCCGACGAAGCCGCCCAGCGTGCCGATCGTATTGATCAGCGCGAGGCCGCCCGCCGCGGCCTTGCCGCCGAGAAAGCGGGTGGGAATGGCCCAGAACACCGCCCGCGCGGCGAACACCGCCAGCACCGCGAGACTGATGCCCGTCAGTTGAACGACCACGCCGAGCGATAACGCCGACACGACGAAACCGATCGTCCCGACGATACAGATCACGCGCAGATGAAACGCATGCCGCCCGTCCCTGTCGGCGAAACGCGCCCACACGTAGGTGCCGACACAGGCCACCACATACGGAATCGCCGACAGCATGCCGATCTTCAGCGCACCATAGCCGTACTCCTTCAGGATCAGCGGCAGCCACACACCCACGCCATACGTGCCGATCACGAAGCCGAACTGGATCACGCCGAGCAGATAGATGCGCGAGTCCTTCAGCGCGGCGAACGTATTCCGGTGAGAACCGCGCGACTCGGTGCTCAATTGCCAGTTCAACGCATCGCGTTCTTCGCCGGTGAGCCAATGCGCGTCCGACGGATAGTCGCGCACGACGAACAGAATCACGATGCCGATCAGCGCGGCGGGCAGGCCCTGCACGATGAACATCCACTGCCAGCCGTGCAGGCCGAGCACGCCGTCGAGCTGGAACAGGAGGCCCGAGGTCGGACCGCCGATCACCGATGCGAGCGGCGCGCCGAGCATGAAGAGAGCCAGAATCCGCGTGCGGTACTCGGCGGGAAACCAGCACGCGAGCAGGAAGGTCGCGCCGGGAAACAGACCCGCTTCGGCCGCGCCCAGGATCAGACGCAGCACATAGAAGCTGTGCGCGCCGGTCGCAAGCGCGGTGGCGGCGGTGGCGAGCCCCCAGGTGATCATGATGCGCGCAAGCCAGCGCCGCGCGCCATAGCGATAAAGCGCGAGGTTGCTCGGCACTTCGAGCGCGCAGTAGCCGACGAACAGCAGACTCGCGCCGAAGCCGAATTGCGCGGTCGTCATGCCGAGATCGTGTCTCATCGTCAGCGCGGCGAAACCCGCGTTGTTCTTGTCGATGTAACTGAGCAGCAGCGCGGCGATCATCAGGGGCAGAATCCGCCATGCATTCTTGCGCTGTGCGCCATGCCATAGCTGCGTGCGCCGGCGGGCCGCTTCATCCGGCGCCGTGGCGGCATTGGAGTTCGCATGCATGAAGGGTTGGTCTCCGGGGAGGGGGTGTGCAGTGTTATCCGGCTGTCGGATCTGGCTGCCGGATCTGGCTACCAGCGCGAGTTGCATCCGGCGCTTGCGCAAGGGCGGCGATGAATTCGCGCACTGCCCTTGCGTCGCGCTCTCGTGTTGCGTGGCGGGTGGGGTCTTTTGTGCCGTTACTTGCGCGGGACCGGACCGCGCGATTCGGTCGCGCGCAGGAAGTCGAAATCGGCGCCCTTGTCCGCCTGCGTCACCGTGTCGAGGAACAGCTTCTGATAGCCGCGCGCGGCGCTCGGCGCGATGCTCGGCTTCAGTTCGGCGCGGCGGCGCAGCTCGGCGTCGTCGACCAGCAGCGAGATCTCGCGCTTCGCCACGCTCAGGCGGATGCGATCGCCGTTCCGCACATAAGCGAGCGGCCCGCCGATCGCGGCTTCCGGGGTCACGTGCAATACGATCGTGCCGAACGCGGTGCCGCTCATGCGGCCGTCCGAGATGCGCACCATGTCTTTCACGCCGGCGCGCGCGAGCTTCTTCGGAATCGGGATATAGCCGGCTTCCGGCATTCCCGGCGCGCCCTTCGGGCCGATCCGCTTGAGCACGATCACATCGTCGGCGGCGACGTCGAGATTCTCGTCGTCGATGCGCATGGCCATATCCGCCGCGTCTTCGAACACGACGGCCCTGCCCTCGTGTTCCATCAACGTCTGGCTGGCCGCCGACTGCTTGATGATCGCGCCTTCGGGCGCGAGGTTGCCGCGCAGGACCGCGAGACCGCCCTGCGGATAGATCGGCTCGGCGAGCGTGCGCACCACGTTTTGCGTAAAGCGCGGACCGGCCGCCTCCATCTCTTCGCCGAGTGTGCGGCCCGTCACGGTCATCGCATCGAGATGCAGCAACGGCTTCAGTTCATGCAGCAGCGTCGCCATGCCGCCCGCGTGATGGAAGTCCTTCATGTAGTGCTCGCCCGACGGCTTCAGATTCAGCAGCACCGGTGTTTCGCGGCCCATCCGGTCGAGCGCGTCGAGATCGATATCGAAGCCCATGCGCCCCGCGATCGCGGCCAGATGCACGATGCCGTTGGTCGAGCCGCCGATCGCGAGCAGCACCCGCAGGCCGTTTTCGAACGACTCGGCGCTCAGCACCTGGTCGATCGTCAGGCGCTTGCGCGCCATTTCCACTGCCTGCACCCCGGTTTGCTCGGCGATGCGCATGCGATCCGCGGTCACCGCCGGCGGCGACGCGCCACCCGGCACGGTCATGCCCATCGCTTCGGCGACGCAGGCCATCGTGCTGGCGGTGCCCATCACCGAGCAGGTGCCGACGCTCGCGACCAGTTTGTCGTTCACCGCGGTGATTTCCTCCTCGGCGATTTCCTCGGCGCGGAACTTGCCCCAGTAGCGCCGGCAATCGGTGCAGGCGCCGACGCGCTCGCCGCCATGCGAGCCCGTCAGCATCGAGCCGGTGATCAGCTGGATCGCCGGAATGCCGGCCGATGCCGCGCCCATCAACTGCGCGGGGACCGTCTTGTCGCAGCCGCCGATCAGCACGACCGCGTCCATCGGCTGCGCGCGGATCATTTCCTCCGTGTCCATCGACATCAGATTGCGCATGAACATGCTGGTCGGCTGGGAGAAGCTCTCGTGGATCGAGATCGTCGGGAAATCCATCGGCAGGCCGCCCGCCATCAGGATGCCGCGCTTTAACGCCTCGATCAGTTGCGGCGCATTGCCGTGGCACGGGTTATATGCGCTGCCGGTATTGGTGATGCCGATCACCGGGCGGTCCAGCGCGCTATCGGTATAGCCGGCGCCCTTGATGAACGCCTTGCGCAGAAACAGCGAAAAGCCGCTGTCGCCATAGTTCGTCAGGCCCTGGCGAATGCCGGCCGCGGCGCCCAGATCGTTGTTATCAGCGGAAGTTTTCCTGGTCATAACTGCCTACTCGTGAATAGATGAGAAAGACGCGCGTGCCGCGGCTTACGACAAGCGGCGGATCAACGCCTTCGAGAATTCCGCGGTCGATGCGCTGCCGCCGATATCGCCGGTGCGCACGTTGTCGTCGATCAGCGTACCGCGAATGCCGTCCACCAGACGCGTCGCGAGATCCTTGCGGCCGACGTGTTCGAGCATCAACCCGGCGGCGAGCAACTGCGAAACCGGATTCGCGATACCCTTGCCGGCGATATCCGGCGCTGATCCATGCACCGCTTCGAACAGCGCCGCGTGCGTGCCGATATTCGATCCCGGCGCGAGCCCGAGGCCGCCGACCAGACCCGCCAGCTGATCGGACAGGATGTCGCCGAACAGGTTGGTACAGAGCAGCATATCGAATTGCCACGGGTTGAGCACCAGTTGCATCGCGCACGCATCGACGATGCGATCGTCGAGCGCGACACGGCCCTCGTACTCCTTCGCGACTTCGCGCGCCGCCTGCAGGAAGATGCCGGTGAGCGCCTTCAGAATATTGGCCTTGTGCACGACGGTGATTTTCTTGCGGCCATGCTTCACCGCGTACTCGAACGCAAAGCGCGCAATCCGCAGGCACCCTTCGCGGGTATTCACGCCCTGCGACACCGCCACCGCGTGCGGGTCGCCGCCGACCGGAATGTAATGCTCGTGCGCGACATAGAAGCCTTCGATGTTCTCGCGCACCAGCACGATATCGATGTCTTCGTAGCGGCCCGGCACGATCGTTTTCGCCGGGCGCACGTTCGCGTACATGTCGAACGCTTCGCGCAAGCGCACGTTGACCGAACGGAAGCCGCCGGCCGAGGGCGTGGTCAGCGGGCCTTTCAGACCGAGCCGCGTGCGCCGCAGGCTGTCGAGCGTCGCTTCGGGCAACGGGTCGCCGCTCGCTTCCAGCGCCGCCACGCCGCCCAGTTGAACGTCCCATTCGAACGGAGAGCCGAGCGCATCGAGCGCGTCGACCGTTACCTGCGTAATTTCGGGGCCGATGCCATCTCCGGGTATCAACGTCGCCTGAATGCGCTCGCTTGAACGACTAGTCACTTTCCGATCCTCAAATGGTTTGATGCTGCTGTGAAATCCCGCAGCGCTTCGTTGCCGGCTGGTCGCCGTCGGGTTCCGGCTGATCGCCGCCGGGTTGCCGCGGGTTGCCCTATTGAGCGCTGCGTTTATTGCCGGGTGATTACTGTCTCGATGGCGGCGCCCGCCGTCCCGCTTCCACCCGCACGTCCAGTTCGGCGCCGGGAAATGTCGCGGCGATCCCGAACGCGTGGCGATCGATCACCACCGGCCTGGCCGCGGCACCGGTGAAAACGATCTCGCCGCGTCTTAGCGTGATGTCGCGTTCGCGTGCATGCTCGAGCAGGTATTGCAGCGACAGCCACGGAGCGGATACATCGTCGCCGCTGAGCCCGCGTGCCGCTTCGACTCCATCGACGCTCACCACGACCTCGGCGGCGACCCTGGCGATGTCGTCGATTTCGATTCGCGGACCCAGCACACACGCTTCGAAGCCGACGTTATCGGCGACGAAACTGGGCTGCCCGACGGCCCTGCGATCGACATAGCGCGACAACACGAATTCGAAACCCACGTGCGCGGCCTCGACGATCCGCTCGATCGGCTTATCGCTATCGGGCGGCACATCGCAGCCGAGCACGAATACGATCTCGAACTCGACGGTGACCGGGCCGGCCGTCGAAATACGCACGATGTCATGGACCCCATAGCAGCGCGACGACAGCAACTGCCCGATCAACGGACGGCTTGCGCCGGCCGCGCGCATCGCAGCCGGGCTGCCGACACCGAGCTTCCAGCCGGACACGAAGTCGTCGCTCGTATCGATGAGCCGGTCCTGGATCCGGTAGCCCTGCGCGAGGCTCGTCGGTTTCATGTCCGGCGGCAGCGCGTCGATCTGTTGCTGCCTGTCCCACGTCGCGAGCAACAGACGGGCCGCCGGAGTCGGATTGAACGCTTCGTTCATGGCGCTCATTGTGCTCATTGTGCTTTCACACCGGTAGCATCGTGCGCCACGGACGACGCACGGAATTCGACCTTGTTCAACTCTTCGAAGACCTTGATCATCGCGCCCTTGTCGAGCTTTCCGTAGCCCTTCAACAGCGCGGTCTGATAGGTCGCGGTCGCGGCGGCCAGCACCGGCATCGGAATGCCGTGACGGCCGCCGATTTCGGCGGCGCTTACGAGGTCCTTGTAAGCGTGTTGCAGCGGATAGCCCGCCGAGAAGTCGCCTTTCAGGATCTGCGGGATAAAGAATTCCGACGCGTAGCTGCGGCCGGTGCCGGAATTGACCACGTTGCCGATCTTCTCCGGATCGAGCCCGAGGCGCACCGCCATCGGCAACACCTCGGCGAGCCCGGCGACGTTGATATCGAACAGCAGCTGGTTGATCAGCTTGGTCAACTGACCCGCGCCGACTTCGCCCATCCACAGGATGTTGTTCGCCATCGCCGCGAGGTATGGCTCGACGCGCTGGAAGTCGTCACGCTCGCCGCCGCACATCGCCGTCAGCGTGCCGTCGATAGCGCGGGCTTCCATGCCCGAGACCGGTGCGTCGATGAAGCGAATGCCGCTGGCGGCGAGCGTCTGCGCAATCTCGACCGTCACCGAGTAGTTGATCGTGCTGGTATCGACGACGAGCGTGCCGGCGCTCAGATGCCCGGCAATGCCGTCCTCGCCGAGCAGCACCTCACGCACCACGTCGCCGTTCGGCAGCGACAGAAAGACGATATCGGCGCTTGCCGCATCCGCGAGCCGGCGGGTCGTGCGCGCGCCGAGGCGCTCGAACTCCGGATAGCTCGACGTATCGGCGGCCGCCACGATCAGATTGGGATGACGCTTGAGCAGGTTCAGCGCCATCGGCTTTCCCATCTGTCCAAGACCGATGAAGGCGATATTCATGTTGTCCAGTATTCGTATGGTTAGCGGGCTCGCATGGCGAGCCGGTGCAGCAAAGTTTATTGACAAGGTTCTCGCGAGGGAAATACTGTTCGTGTATTCCCAGCATTGATTTCGAATATGGACATCCGCGTGTTGCGGTACTGCGAGACGATCGCCCGGCTTGGCAACATCACGCGCGCGGCCAACGAGCTGCATGTTGCGCAGCCCGCGCTGAGCGTTGCGATCAGAAAACTCGAAGAAGAAGTGGGCGTTACGCTATTCACGCGCGGGCGCAATCGTCCGGTTACGCTGACCCCGGAAGGCGAATTGCTGATGCGCCGCGCGCGGCGCATCTTTCATGAACTGGAGTCGGCCAGGCGCGAAATCGCCGATAACCAGCAGTTGCGTACCGGCGAAGTGCGCGTGGGGATGCCGCCGATGTACGGCTTGCAGTATTTCCCGTCGCTGATGCGCGCGTTTCACGCCGAATTTCCGGGCATCAGCGTGACGGCGCTGCAGGGCAGCGCCGGCGAAGTGCGCGCGATGCTCGATAACGACAAGATCGATCTCGCGGTGCTCGAAGGCCGCCGCATCGAGAAAGACTGGGCGCATGTGGTGCTGGACACCGAAGAAGTCGTGCTGTGTCTGAGCGACCAGCATCCGCTCGCGGCGAAGCAGGCGGTCGACGACAGCGACCTCGGCGACCTGCCGATGATCCTGCTCGACGGCAGCTTCCTGCAGCGCAACGTGCTCGATCAACGCTGCCAGCAGGCGGGCGTCAACTATCGCGTCGTGATGCAGAGCAACTATGTGCCGCTCGTCTATCAGGCCGCGCGGGACGGCATCGGCGCGGCGACGCTGCTGCGCTCGATGGTGGCCGCGCAAAGCGGGCTCACCGCGCTGTCGTTCAAGCCGGCCGAACACTTTCAATTCAATCTGTGCTGGCTCGATCAACAGTATCTGTCGCGGGCCAATCGGGCGTTCGTCGAGTTTGCCGAGCGCAGCCGGACCACGGCGGCGGCCGCCGTCTGATGCATGACGAGCTAGCCTGCGCAGCCCGATGCGTTAAGATCGCCGACGGCAATCCCACAAGACCCGGTAAAACGACGAATACGTCGATGCATAAAGTGCACAAAGAGGCGACGATGCTTGAATTGACCGAGCGTGACGAGGCGACATTGAACGGCGCATTCGGCGCGGGCGCGGCGCTCGCGATGCGCATCGTGATCGCGACCGCGCATGTGATGGATGCGCGCAGCCTCGTCGATATTTCTTCCGCGCATATCGATGGATGTCTGTATCACGGCGACGTCAGTCTCGATTTCGTCGAGCGCTTCGTCGCATCGGGCACGCGCGTGGCCGTGCCCACTACGCTGAACGTCGGCTCGCTCGACCTGATTCATCCGGAACTGTTTCGCGGCAACGCCGCTACCGCGCACGCGGCGAAGCGGCTGATGCATGCGCATCTGGAACTCGGTTGCGAGGCGACTTTCACCTGCGCGCCCTATCAGCTCAAACACCGCCCTCGTGCGGGCGAACAGATCGCGTGGGCCGAATCGAATGCGATCGTCTTCGCGAACTCGGTGCTGGGCGCGAGAACGAGCCGTTACGGCGATTTTCTCGATCTGGCCGCGGCGATCACCGGGCGCGTGCCGTATGCCGGCCTGCATGTCACTGAAAATCGTGCCGCTCGCCTCGTGCTCGAAGCGCCCGACTTTGCCGGCTCCGCGCGTCGCGACGCGTATTTCGCGGCGCTTGGCTTCGTGCTCGGTCAAACGGCCGGAGCGACGATTGCGGCGATCACCGGCCTGCCTGCCGATACGACCGAAGACGAACTGAAGAGCCTCGGCGCCGCGGCTGCGTCGAGCGGCGCGGTCGCGCTGTTTCACGCGGTCGGCATCACGCCGGAGGCCGCAACGCTCGACGACGCGCTACAACACCGCCAGCCGGAACGGACCATCGCGGTGAGCGAGGCGGACCTGCTCGCTGTCCATCGTCAGTGGAACCAGGGGCGGCCGGACTCGGCGCTCGCGGCGATCAGTCTCGGCACACCGCATTTTTCCGCCGACGAATTCCGCAAGCTCGACGCACTGTTCGATGCCTGCACGGGTTCGTTGCGCTGCGACTTCTATGTCAATACGAGCCGCTTCGTGCTGTGGCAGATGGAAGAAGAAGGACTCGCTCAGCGGCTCGGCGCGCGCGGTGTGCAGATTGTCGTCGACACCTGCACCTACATCACACCGGTGATGAAGCAGATCAGCGGACTGGTGATGACCAATTCCGGCAAGTGGGCGCACTACGCGCCGAGCAATATCGGCGTATCGGTCGCGTTCGGCAGCATGAGCGAGTGCGTTCGTTCGGCGTTCGAAGGGAGAGTTTGCATCGATGAATCAGTCCGCTAGGTCCACTACAGCGACGGCCATGAACGCATCGGCCGTTGCGCTGACAGGCGACGTGCTGGTGCCCGGCAACGCGCGCGGCATCCCGCTCGCGCTCGCGCCGCTGAGCTTCTGGGGCGGCTATGACGCGGAAATCGGCACGATCATCGACCGCACGCATCCGAGCCACGGGCAAAGCCTGCAAGGCCGGATTCTCGTGATGCCGCGCGCACGCGGATCGAGCTCCAGCAGCAGCGTGCTGGCCGAAGCGTTGCGCAACGGCACGGGGCCCGCCGGGATCATTCTGTGTGAGCGCGATCTGATCATCGCGATTGGCGCGATCACGGCTAATGAACTGTATTCGCTCGCCGTGCCGGTGATTACCGTCGACGAGAATGCGTTCGCCCGCATCGCGCTCTGTACGTCGGCATTGACGATCGACGCCGGTCACAGGTCGCGGCCGGCGAGCATTTCGCTTACCGTCTGAGCGTCCGGGCGCCTGAGCGTCCGATCCCGAATCAGCGCTCATTGCAATCAGCGAGACACGACCGCCTGCACGACCGACATGATCTGCTGCGCGGCCGTTTTCACATGCTGTTCAAGCAGCTTCGCGCCGAGCTTCGCATCGCGCTTGCGGCACGCTTCGACGAGCGCCATATGTTCGTCGTGCGACTGCTCGCGAATCGGCACCTGCACCGCCTGAAAGCGGAAATAACGGTCGCTGCGATCGTGCAGCACCCGCAGCATCTGCAGCGTGATGTCGCGTTGCGACGGCAGATACAGCGTTTCGTGCAGACGCCAGTTCAATTGCCCCCATACGCCCGAATCCGCATGGTCCATGTCGTTGACGAGCCGCTCGGCCTTGCCGATCTCGGCCTCGGTGATGCGCGGAATCGCTTCCGAAAAGATCCACGGTTCCAGACGCAGGCGGATATCGAACGTTTCCTTCACTTCGTCGATCGACAACTCGGCCACATATGCACCCTTGTGCGGCACGCTGGTCAGCAGCCCCTCGGCGGTCAGACGCGTGATGGCCTCGCGCACCGGCACGCGGCTCACGCCGAGTTCTTCGGCCAGCGCCTCCTGGCGCAATACTTCCCCCGGCGCCAGTTCGCCGCTCAGAATCCGTTGGCGCACCGCGGTCGTGACCAGCTCGACCGTGGTGGGCCGGACGATTTTTCGCGTGCTTTCCTCGGTGGCGATTTCATTCATCGTGGGGGTGTTTCTGACAGGACGTCGGGCGGATACCGGAGGCATGATCGGCTTCATTGGCGGGATTCAGGATACAGAGACCATGCTATCACGGGCTCGGCTTTCGGATCCAAAATCCAATGAGCGGCGCGGCGTCGCTGCAACGCTTTACCGCAACCCCTCGCGCACCCATGCGCCGTTTTTCATGATGCCGGCGATGTGTTCGCCTTGGCCCGTCAATACACCGATGTCCTTCAGCGGGTCGCCATCGACGACGAGCAGGTCCGCATAAGCGCCCGCCGCGACCACCCCCAGACGCCCCTGTTGCCCGACGATCTCCGCGCCCACCGCGGTCGCCTGGCAAAGTGTTTCGAACGCGCCGAGGATGCCGGCGCGAATCGTCAGTTCGTCGCTCTGAAATTCGTGCATATCGCCGAGCAGGTCGGTGCCGAGTCCCATCTTCACGCCCGCGCGCTTCAGCAGTTCGAGCGCCTTCAGGCCCTGCATGCGCACGTTCTCGTTTTTCATCAGCGTGCTTTCGGCTATGCCCGACTTCGCGCCGACCTTGCTCATCGCGTCGTAGGTGACCAGCGTCGGCACCGCGAACGCACCATGCTGCGCCATCACCGCGGCGGCTTCGGCGTCGATCAGATTGCCGTGCTCGATCGTGCGCACGCCCAGCTTGACCACGCGCGCGATCGCTTTCGGCGTGTACGCATGCGCCATCACGTAGGTCTGATGCGACGCCGCTTCTTCGACGATCGCCTTGACCTCGTCAACCGAGAACTGCAGATTGCCGATCGGATCGGTCGGCGACGCAACGCCGCCGGAGGCCATGATCTTGATATGGTGCGCGCCCGCGCGCATCTCTTCGCGAACCGCTTTGCGCACCTCGTCGACACCGTCGACGATCCGGCCGATCGCGCCGAGGTTGCGATGACAGCCGCACGGATCGGGATCGGAATTATCGAAGCGCTCGCGGAAGTCGCCGTGACCGCCGGTCTGCGACAGCGCCTTGCCTGCAACGAACAGACGCGGCCCGGCGATCACGCCCTCCTCGATCGCGCGCGACAGCGCGTAGTCGGCGCCGCCGGCGTCGCGCACGGTCGTAAAGCCGCGATTGAGCATGCCGGCGAGAATCGGCACCGCCCGCAGCACCGCGAACGTATTCGGCAAGCGGCCGTTATTGCCGAGGTGCGCAACCGACGCAATCACGTGCGCATGGCAATCGATCATGCCCGGCATCACGGTTTTGCCGCCCACGTCGATCACCTGCGCGCCTTCGATCGACACCGGTTCGCGAGTGACGTCCTTGATCACGTCCCCGTCGATCACAATCGAATACGGCGTGGTGTCGTGTTCATGATTGATGTCCAGCACGCGCGCGTTTTTCAGGATCAGCATTCGGATTCTCCTGCGAGTTGTTGCGCGGCCCGCGCACACGCGGGGCCGCGGTGGATCGCTGCTTCGATCACCTCGGCGATCATTTCAGCAAAAAGCCTTTGGCGAGCGGATCGCGATCGTCGACGAAGATCGTGTTATGGCCGGTGACACGTGCCCACCCTTCGATGCCCGGCACGATCGCGTCGAATTCGCCGACTTTGGCCGCCTGCTCCGCGACGCCGTTAAACAGCGTACCGATGATGCTTTCGTGCACGAAGCGCTCGCCGATCTTCAGCTTGCCTTTGGCGACCAGTTGCGCCATTCGCGCCGACGTGCCGGTGCCGCATGGCGATCGGTCGATCGCCTTGTCGCCGTAGAACACCGCGTTGCGCGCGCTCGCGCCTTCGACGCTCGGCTCGCCGGTCCACATCACGTGGCTGAGCCCGCGAATTTCGGCCTTCTGCGGATGAATGAACGAGTACTTCTCATTGGCCTTCTGGCGCAGGATCGGGCTGAGCCGCTGGATGTCCGAAGGCTTGAGCGTATGCAGGCCGGCGTAGTTCGTCTGCGGCTCGACGATCGCATAGAAGTTGCCGCCATACGCGACATCGAAGCGGACTTCGCCGAGCCCGTCGACGTCGACCGTCAGATCCGTCGAATGGAGAAACGACGGCACATTGATCAGTTGCACCGAATCGACGTGGTCGCCATCCATTTTGTAGCGCGCGACCACGAGGCCCGCCGGCGTATCGAGGCGCAGCACGCCGGGTTCGCGCGGCCGCACGAGGCCGTGTTCGATCGCGCTCGTCACGGTGCCGATCGTGCCGTGGCCGCACATCGGCAGGCAGCCGCTCACCTCGATAAAGAGGATCGCGATATCGCAATCGGGCCGCGTCGGCGGATAAAGAATGCTGCCCGACATCACTTCGTGGCCGCGCGGCTCGAACATCAGCGACGTGCGAATCCAGTCGAATTCGCGCTCGAAATGCGCGCGCCGCTCGATCATGTTCGCACCGTCGAGCCGTGGCGCACCGCCGGCGACGACGCGCACCGGATTGCCGCAGGTGTGTCCGTCGATACAGAAGAAAGTCGATTTCATGGAACGGGTCCGTCGAGAACGTGATGCACAAGATAGCCTGAGAAGGCGGACGCCGTCGAGCCGTCCGACAGACGTCCACCGTTGACCGGGCTCTCGGGCTTATTTTCGAGCCTGTTTTCGAGCTTATTTTCGAACTTACTTCGACAACGCGCGCACGTCCGCCAGTGTCTTCTCGACGATCGCGACCACTTTCGCGCGCTCTTCGCCTTCGAGCGCGAGACGCGGCGCCTTCACCGTCTCCGCGTAGCCCGCGGTGATGTTCTCGGCGAGCTTGATGTACTGCACGAGCTTCACGTGCGTATCGAGGTGGAACAGATCGATCAGCGCGCGATACAGCTTGCGGGCCTGTTCATAGTTGCCGGCAACGGCCAGATTCAGCAGCTCGACCGATTCGCGCGGCACCGCGTTGGCCATCCCCGATACCCAGCACCTGGCGCCCAGCGCGGCCGATTCGAGCACCAGATCGTCGACCCCGCAAATCACCGCGAGGCGCTCGCCGAAACGCTTGATCAGGTCCGTCACGCGAGTCGTGTCGTAGGTCTCTTCCTTCAGCGCCTCGATCGTCGGCTCCTTCAGCAGCTCCTCGACGACATCCGGCGTCAGGTCCACGCCATAGCCGCGCGGATTGTTATAGAGCAGGATCGACAGGCTCGATGCCTGCGCAATGGTCCTGAAATAGGCGATCGTTTCGCGCGGGTCCGACTTGTAGGTGAGCCCCGGAAACACCATCAGCCCCTGCACGCCGAGCGCTTGCGCATCTTTTGCATACTGGACCGCGGCGGCCGTATTGGTTTCGGCGAGGCCCGCGATCACCGGCACGCGGCCGTCGACGGTCTCCACCGCCAGCCGGATCACCGTGCGCTTTTCTTCCTGCGTGAGCTGCGCGCTTTCGCCGACCATCCCCATCATCACGACGCCGCCGACGCCGCTGTCGATCAGCCGGTTCAAACCGGACCTGATCGCGTCATGATCGAGCGAACCATCCTGCTTGAGCTTCGTGGTCACAGCGGGGAAAACACCTTGCCAGTTGACTTTCATGGCGACTCCTTTTCAGAACAGATAAAAAACGGACAATGACAGACGGAAAATCCCGCGGATCAAGCGAGGCCGCGGCGGCCTCGTCAATTCCGGAAGCGACTGATCGAATACGGTTCAAGGTCGATCCCGGGGTTTCGGTCGGCAAGCAGGCCGGCGACGAGCGCCCCTGTCGTTGCCGATTGCGTAAGGCCAAGATGACCGTGGCCAAACGCGTAAATCACCGCCGGCGCGCGCGGCGAGCGGCCAATGACCGGCAGCGAATCGGGCGTTGCCGGACGATGGCCCATCCACTTCACCGCGCCAGCCTCATTGATATCCGGCAGAAAGCGCTTGCCGAGCGCGAGCAATGCATCGCTGCGCCGATAGTTCGGCGGTGCATCGAGGCCCGCGAATTCAGCGGCGCCGCCGATGCGCAAACCGATGTCGAGCGGCGTCGCGACGAACTTGCGCTCCGCGAAAATCACTTCACGCGACAGACCGATGCCGTGCGACGGCAGCGTCGTGTTGTAGCCGCGCTCGCTATCGAGCAGCACGCGATCGCCGATCGATGCGGCAAGCGACGCGGACCACGCACCCGTTGCCACGACGATGCGGCGGCCCTTCACGCGTTCGCCGCCGCCGGTCATCGCCGCCGGCGCGAGTGCGTCGGCCAGATCGAGCGCGGTGACGGTACCGGCGACCAGCGTCGCGCCAAGCTGCTTCACGCGTGCCCGCAATTGCGTAACGAGCCCCTTCGGGTCGCCGATATGCGACCAGTCGTCGAGGAACACGCCGTGCCGGAACACCGGCGCGAGCGACGGTTCGCAAGCGCGAATCTCAGCGGCGGACAACGCACGCCAGCGCACGCCGAGTTCGCGCTTGAATGCCCACTCCTGCTGATCGGCCGCGAACGCTTCGTCGGTCTCGTAGACCGTCAGCGCGCCACGCCGGTAAAAGCTCGCCATCGCACCGATATCCTCGAACATCGGCACGATGTCGTCGTAGACGCGGTTGTTCAGTTGCGCGAGCGCCAGCGAAATTTCGCGGAAACGCTGCTGGTTGGCCGAGCGCCGAAATGCGTTGAACCACGGCCATGCGGCCGGCAGATGTTTCCAGTCGAGCGACAGCGGCCCGAGCGGATCGAACAGCCACTTCAATGCCTTCGTGTACAGCCCGTTCACCGCGATCGGAGTGCTTTCCGTCACCGCGATGCCGCCCGCGTTGCCATGCGAGGTGCGGTCGCCTTCGAAATCGCGATCGATCACGGTGACGCTCGCGCCGTCGCGCAGCGCCGACCACGCGCAGGCGAGACCGATTATTCCGCCGCCGATCACGACGACATCAGGGGTTGTATTGGCGTTCCGATCGAGCTGGGTCATCAATGAATTCGTGTGGATAAAGCGTGGGTGGACGGCGCCGCGCCATCCACCGTGGTTACCGTTATCTGGAGCCGAGCACCGTCACCGGTTTCCACTGTCCGTTCTCGCTCTTATAGACGGTGATGATCGCGTCGCGCAGGTCGCCGTACTTGTCATAAGCGAAGTGATCGCTGGTGACGCCCTTCATGTCGGTCTTCGCGAGCACCGGCAAGTAGACGGCCGGGTCCGACGAATTGGCCTTCTGCATCGCCTGCATCATCGCGATCGCGCCGTCGTACGTGTACGGTGCGTAGGTGGTCGGCTCGGTGCCGAACCTGGCCTTGTAGCGCTGCGTAAAGCCGGCGCCGCCCGGCATCTGTTCGAGCGGCAAGCCCGCGAGCGACACGATCGCGCCCTCCGCGGCCGGCCCGGCGATCTTGATGAAGTCGTCGGTCTTCGACATTTCGCCGGAGGCGAACGTCGCCTTCATCGCGAGCGAGCGGGCCTGCTTCAGCAGCGGCGCGGATTGCGTATCCGCGCCCGCGTAGTAGATGAAGTCGGGGTTCTTCGCCTTGATGCCGGTCAGGATCGCCTTGAAGTCGATCGCCTTGTCGGACGTGAACTGGTGATCGATGATATTGCCGCCGGCTGCCTTCGCCGCCGTTTCGAACTGCTCGGCGAGACCCTGGCCGTAAGCGGTCCGGTCGTCGATGATCGCAATGCGCTTCGCGTGCAGCGTGTCGACCACGTACTTGCCCATCACGCCGCCTTGCTGCGTGTCGGAGGTCATCATCCGGAACGTCGTCTTGAAGCCCTGCCGCGTGTAAGCCGGCGCGGTTGCGGTCGAAATCTGCGGAATGCCCGCGCGCGAATAGATCGCCGACGCGGGAATCGTCACGCCCGAGTTGAAATGACCGAGCATGCCTTTGATGCCGTCATCGACGAGCTTCTGCGCGACCACGGTGCCGGTCTTCGGGTCCGCCTGGTCGTCGAGTGCTTCGAGCACGAACTTCGTTTCCTTGCCGTCGATCACCGGCTTCGTCGCGTTGAAGTCGTCGATCGCCAGTTGCACGCCCGATTCGAAGTCCTTGCCGTACTGCGCCTGCGCGCCGGTCATCGGAGCGGCGAGCCCCAGCTTGACGGTTTGAGTGCCGGCGGCCTGCGCGGACCCGCACGACAGAGCGACGAATGCCGACGCGGCGGCGGCCAAAGCGGTCATACGAATTTTCATATCAGTCTCCTTGCTACCCGTGAATAGCCGAATCGAGACGGCATGGCTTTCTGGATCCGATACATCGGTTTGCGTGTGATGCCTGTCTCGAGCGGGCCTGTCAGATGCCTTGAAAAAACCGGCGGGGCGCGGTGCCCGGCCACCCCGCTTTAGCTCCTACACCTGCTCCATGAAATCCGGGTCTTCGAGGCCGCGGATTCGTTGCACCTGATCTTCGAGCGGCGCGACCGCCAGTTGCGCGAAGATCGACGCGGTTTCGAGGTCCGCATGGTCGTACAGACCCGCCTCGCCGAGCAGATTCATCGTGCCGAGCGTCACGCCGTTTTTGCGCACCGGAATATTCAGCACGCTTTCGCAGCCGATCGACCACAGCAGCTCGTACTCGGAGAACACCGCCTGGATGTCCGCGCGGCTCGAGCCGACGAACATCTCTCCACGCTGCAGCACCTGGGCCGACCAGCGGCTTTGCGTGACGCGTTTCAGCCCGCCCACCGGATTGATATCGAGTCGATTGCTATGCAGGCGGCCGAGCCGGCTCGACCTCGCGTCATACGCGAGCACGGTGAAGAGCCGTTGGCCGAATACTTCGGTCAGCGATTGTTCGAATTCATGCCAGACCGGATCGCCGATACCGTCGCCGCCGGCCGCGGTGGCGTGGCTCGCCTGCTGCACCCGGGCAATACGCGCGAGTGCATTCAGGATCAATGCGGAGTCTGGATTTCTTGCGTCTGTCACGAGATTCTCCTTATTTGGCCGTACGCAGCTTGCCATTGCCCGCTTCGCCGCGCATCGCGCCGTATTCGGTTTCGGCGATTTCTTCGAGCGTTTTGCCGTGCGTCGATACGCCGAGGAAAATCACCGCGAACGCGCCGATCAGCAGAATCACGGTCGTCATGCCGAATACGCCGGCGAAGCCCCACAGTGGATAGATATAGCCCACCAGCATCGGCGAGCAGATCGCGCCGATCCGGCCGAACGCGGAGGCCGCGCCCATGCCCGTCGCGCGCAGATGGGTCGGAAATACTTCGGGCGTGTACGCATATTCGCCCGCATTCACGCCGTTCATCGCGAAGGACATGAACGTCGACGCGAACACGATCGACGTGTCGCTGCCCGCGTTGGCGAGCCACAAGCCCGCGATGCACGCCATCGCCATATAGGAGACGATCGTCGTCTTGCGCCCGAGCTTTTCGCAGAAGTACGCGGCCGAATAGTAGCCGGGAATCTGCGCGAGATAAATGATGATCGAGACCGAGAAGCTCTTCGTGATGGTCATCCCGTGCTGCATCAGCAGACCCGGAATCCACACGAAGAACGCATACGAACAGAACGTGACGGACAGCCACAGGCACCAGCTCATCAGCGTGGTTCTCGCGAGCGGCGGCTTCCACAGCAGTTTCAGATTGCCGAAGAACGTGCCGGACTGCTCGAAGCCGAGCGCGCTGCCCGCGACCGGGCTTACCGGCGGCAGCGTGACGCCGGTGCGCTCGATCTGCCGCTCGATATCCGCGACCACGGCTTCGGCTTGCTGGTGGCGGCCTTGCAGTTCCAGCCAGCGCGGCGACTCATGCAGCGAACGGCGCCACCACAGCAGCACGACGACCGGCGCCGACACGATGATCAGCGCGATGCGCCAGCCTTCCGGATTCAGCGGAATCACGAAGTAGCCGATCAACGCGGCGGCCACGAATCCGAACGAGAAAAAGCCGGCCAGCGCGCCGGTAAACGCGCCGCGATAGCGGTTGCTGACGAATTCGACGAGGAACGGCGCGATGATCGCGCCCTCGGCGCCCATGCCGATACCGGCGATCGCGCGCAGCAGCGCGAACGTGTGCCAGTCGTTCACGAATGCATTGATGAAGGTCAGCACGCAGAAAAAAGTCAGCGACCACATCATCACCACGCGGCGGCCGAAGCGGTCGCCCAGCAGGCCGGCGAGCAGCGCGCCGACCAGGAAGCCGACATACGTACTGCTGCCGAGCAGCCCTGTCTCGAAGCTGGTCAGATGCCATTTCGTGCGGACGACCGGCAGGATGAACGCGATGATGGCCGCATCGACGGCCTCGAACATGAAGCCCAGACCGCCCATCAGGAGCAGCTTGAAGTGAAAGCGGCTGAACGGTAGACGTTCGAGCCGGGCGGCAATCGGTGACATGTGGAACTCCTAGGAAAAGAGACCAGCCGGACCAGCCTGTTCGGAAAGAAGCCGTAGTGAATTCGTGTATCAATATCCTGGATCCAAAATACAGTGTCAAGCGCGGGTAAACCTTGCGTGCTGGGTGCGCCGCATTGCGGGCGGCGTTTTCCGGCTTGCCGGCGCGGCTGGATCGTGGCGAGCCGGTGCGTATCCCGTGTATATCCGCTGTGTATCCGGCGCGCTCAGCCGTGGTGCAGCAAGGCCGGCGCGACCCCGCTCGCGACGCAAAACACGACGACCGCGAGGGGCGGTATCTTCCAGCGGGTCAACAAAACGAAGCCGATGCACGCCACCGCGAAATCGGCGGACGACAGCACCGCGCTGGTCCACACCGGCGAATACAGCGCGGTGGCGAGCAGCCCGAGCACCGCCGCATTGACGCCCGCGAGCGCCGCCGACATCGTCGCTCGCGCGCGCAATGCCTGCCACCACGGCAGCGCCGCGACGACCAGCAGCAGGCCCGGCAGAAAGATGCCCAGTGTCGCGAGCGCCGCGCCGCTCCAATGCCGGGGCGGCGCGGTCATCATCCAGCCGAGGTACGCGGCGAATGTGAATAGCGGCCCGGGCACCGCCTGCGCGGCGCCATAGCCGGCCAGAAAGTCATTCGGCGCGATCCAGCCGGTCGCGACGACGGCGCGTTGCAGCAGCGGCAGCACGACATGGCCGCCGCCGAACACCAGCGCGCCGGATCGATAGAACGCGTCGAACATGCGCAGCGCCTGTGAGCCGGCGGTTGTCATCCAGATCGGCGGCGCGAAAAGCAGTGCGCAAAAAAGCACCAGTGCGGCGATGCCCGCCGCGCGCGAGACCTGGAAATGGCGCTGATGCGATGGCGCGACACGCGTCGCGTCGGCGGCGCCCGGCCGGCATAGCGCGACGCCGAGCAATGCACCGGCGCCGATCACGATCAACTGAGCGAACGCGGTGCTCAGCAGACTCAGCAACGCGATGGATGCGAGCGCAATCGCCGCGCGGCGCCGGTCGGGACACAGACGCCGCGCCATATCCCAGACCGCCTGCGCGACGACGGCCACCGCGACGAGCTTCAGCCCGTGGATCACACCCGTGCCGGCCGGGCCGCCGAGATCCGGCGCGATCGCGGCAAACGCCAGCATCACGAAGATCGACGGCAGCGTAAAGCCGCACCATGCGGCCAGCCCGCCTGCCCACCCGGCACGCAGCAGACCGATCGAGAATCCCGTCTGGCTGCTCGCCGGTCCGGGCAGAAACTGACAGAGCCCGAGCAGATCGGTGAAAGCTTCGTCATCGAGCCAGCGGCGGCGCTCGACGAACTCGCGTCGAAAGTAACCGATGTGCGCGATCGGGCCGCCGAAGCTCGTCAGCCCGAGCTTCAGAAAAACGATGAAAACTTCGAACACGCGCGCGAGCCGCGACGGCTGCGGTGAAGAGAGGTCGGTATCCATGTGGGTGCGCGCGCGTGAGGCAAGCCGGTGCCGCCTGTGACGGACGGTTGGCCACGCTTTGTCGTTGATGAGGGCGTGATTGACGACGCACAGTATAGACGGCCGGTTGGCGCCCACGAAGCCGGCTTCGTGAGCCATTCGTCAACGTTCAATCGCCGCCGATAACCAGCGACGGCAGCCGTTCTTCGACCAACGCGGCTCCCGCCGCGCATCGCTCGGCATCTTCTCGACGCATGAGTACGGGCCGCGCCGGCCGATCGCCCGACATCCGAGCCCGACATGCGCCCGACATGCCGGACGGCGCGCAATGGCGCGTCGAAGCGTTTCGCGCGCGGCTACGCGCGCGCGGATTCCTGCTTACCCTCTTCGCGAATCAGCAACACCGGACACCGCGAGAAGCGCAACGCCCGCTCCGCCACGCTGCCGATGACCAGACGCTCCACGCCGCGGCGTCCGTGCGTGCCCATCACGAGCAGATCGGTATCGATCTGTTCGGCATGCCGCAGGATTACGTTGGCGACGTCGTCAGACGGATCGTTCGATTCGACCAGCTCGGGGTGACAGGGAACGCCGGCGGCCGCGCACGCCCGCTGCGCCTCTTCGAGCAATGACTCGCCGTCCTTGCGCAGCGCATCGACGAGCACGAGCGGATCGTAGTGGTTCGCATAGGAAAAGAGCGGGGTCTTGTCCAGCACGTAGAGCGGATGCACGACGCCCTTCGTCAACGTGGCGAGGCTGACCGCTTCTTTCAGCGCGAGCTTCGAGGAACTGCTGCCGTCGAACGCGATGAGAATGTTCTGGTACATGGCAATTCTCCGCTAGGCTGGACTCATGGCCGCTTCGTCGATCCGGCGCGCGCGATCGCAACGCCGAAGCGCCGCGACCGGTCGAACGTTAGCGCTTAGTAGTTCCTGACGCAGCTTTTTTGCATAAGGGGCGATGGCCGGTGGACTGGCCATCGCCCTTCACGCAGCGGTTCGCGTGAGCCCTACGTCGCAGCGAGCGGCGGGAACTCGCGTCGCCGCCCTGCTCGCGCCCGACCGCTCAAGCGAGATCGAACCGGTCGAGGTTCATCACCTTGACCCACGCGGCAACGAAGTCACGCACGAATTTCTGCTTCGCGTCGTCGCTCGCATAGACTTCGCACAGCGAACGCAACTGCGAATTCGAGCCGAACACCAGATCGACCCGCGTGCCGGTCCACTTGCGTTGACCGGTTTTCGCATCAAGCCCTTCGAACACATCCGCGGCGGCCGACAGCGGCTTCCATTCGGTGCCCATATCGAGCAGGTTGCGGAAGAAGTCGTTGCTCAGCGTTCCGGGCTGGTTCGTCAGCACGCCGTGCGCTTCGGTGCCCGTGTGAACGTCCAGCACACGCAGGCCGCCGATCAGCACCGTCATCTCGGGCGCCGTCAGCGTCAGCAGTTGCGCCTTGTCGATCAGCAGCACTTCCGCCGGGACTTTCAGGCCGCCCCGCAGATAATTGCGGAAGCCGTCGGCGACCGGCTCGAGCATCGCGACCGATTCGATCTCGGTCTGCTCCTGCGACGCGTCGGTGCGACCTGGCGCGAACGGCACCGTCACCGGCTGGCCGGCGGCTTTCGCGGCCTGCTCGATCGCGGCCCCGCCCGCGAGCACGATCAGATCGGCCAGCGAAATCTTCTTGCCGCCCGACTGCGCGCCGTTGAACTCGCTCTGGATGCCTTCGAGCACCTTCAGCACCTTCGCGAGTTCCGCGGGCTGGTTCGCGTCCCAATCCTTCTGCGGCGCGAGACGGATGCGCGCGCCATTGGCGCCGCCGCGCCTGTCCGAGCCACGGAACGTCGATGCGGACGCCCACGCGGTCGTCACCAGTTGCGACACGGACAGCCCCGACGCGAGAATCTTCTGCTTGAGCGCGGCGACGTCCTGATCGCCCACGAGCGGATGATCGACGGCCGGGACCGGGTCCTGCCACGCCAGCTCTTCGGCCGGCACTTCCGGGCCGAGGTAACGGGCGCGCGGCCCCATGTCGCGGTGCGTCAGCTTGAACCACGCGCGCGCGAATGCGTCGGCGAACTGGTCCGGGTTGTCGAGGAAGCGGCGCGAGATCTTTTCGTAGATCGGATCGACGCGCAGCGACAGATCGGTCGTCAGCATCGTCGGCACGACTTTTTTCGCCGGATCGTGTGCATGCGGATAGGTCGCCTCCGCATCTTTCGCAACCCACTGGTTCGCGCCCGCCGGGCTCTTCGTCAGTTCCCATTCGTGGCCGAACAGGCTTTCGAAGAAGCTCATGTCCCACTGCGTCGGCGTGCCGGTCCACGTGACTTCGAGACCGCTCGTGATCGTGTCGGCGCCGCGGCCGGAGCCGAAGCTGTTTTTCCAGCCGAGCCCCTGGTTTTCGAGGCCGGCGCCTTCCGGCTCCGGCCCGACATGGTCCGCGGGTCCCGCGCCGTGGGTCTTGCCGAACGTGTGACCGCCGGCGATCAGCGCGACCGTTTCCTCGTCGTTCATCGCCATGCGCGCGAAGGTTTCGCGGATGTCGATCGCCGCGGCCAGCGGATCGGGGTTGCCGTCCGGGCCTTCCGGGTTCACGTAGATCAGGCCCATCTGCACCGCGCCGAGCGGGTTTTCGAGGTTGCGGCCCGTGTCGGTGCGGCTCGCTTCGCTGCCGTGCAGTTGCTCGTCGGCGACCAGCACGCCTTCGCCGTCCTGCTTGCCGGCCGCGCCCTTGCCGTAGCGGACGTCGCCGCCGAGCCAGGTCTTTTCGTTGCCCCAGTAGACGTCTTGATCCGGCTCCCACGTGTCCTCACGGCCGCCGCCGAAGCCGAAGGTCTTGAAGCCCATCGTTTCGAGCGCGACGTTGCCGGTCAGCACCAGCAGGTCGGCCCACGAAATCTTCTGCCCATATTTCTGCTTGATCGGCCATAGCAGACGCCGTGCTTTGTCGAGGCTCACGTTATCCGGCCAGCTATTGAGCGGCGCGAAACGCTGCTGGCCGCGCCCTGCGCCACCACGGCCGTCGCCGATCCGATAGGTGCCGGCGCTGTGCCAGGCCATGCGGATAAAAAGCGGCCCATAGTGACCGAAGTCCGCGGGCCACCACGGCTGCGAATCGGTCATCAGCGCGGCGAGGTCTTTCTTGAGCTCGGCGAACTCGAGGCTCCTGAATGCCTCGGCATAGTTGAAGTTCTGGTCCAGCGGATTGGAACGGCTCGAGTGCTGGCTTAGCAGGTCGAGGCGCAACGCTTTCGGCCACCAGTCGCGATTGGTTGTCCCGCCGCCGGCGGAATGAATGAACGGGCACTTTGCTTCGTTTGACATGCGTTCTCTCCTTTGGAGAAAGTCTCCGTTATGCGCTTGCCATGGTGTCATGGCTTCCATGGCAATTTGACGATCTGAAAACCTGCCGGCCAGCCGGGTGAGTCCGACAGTGCGCTCATCTACGGTGAATACCGTGGTGTTAATTCATCGTGCATGGATCCTGGGTCGAAGGGGGAGTTGTCGGTGTGGACGGCCAGTTGATGTGCTGATTGATGCACGCGTGGCTCCGGGCGGTGCGCGTAGACTACTTGAATATAGGTGAGCGCAAAGTTCAATAGAATTCGATTACGGCAATGTCGATCATAGGTCACGGCTATAGAGCGTGCGTCCAGGCCTGGCGGCCCGGCTGCCGCGTCGGACGGCATGATGCCGACAATGCGCCGACGATCGTTTTACGCCCGGGGAAGCCGACTGTGTGATAGTGTTCCGCGCCAGCCTCGAGGTGTTTCAAGGAGTGTTCCGAACCGTGTCCAAAGCCGTGCCGCAAGCCGCCTCTTCCGCCGGGCTCGCCACCGTCCAGCCTGTCGAAGCGCTCGTCGTGCCGGCCATGCTCGATGGCCGCGACGGCACCAATCGCGGGGCCGCCGAAAACTCGCAACTATCCGCGCGCAACGATCTCGATGCAGTGCGCGCATGGCTGTCGAATTACGCGGACACGAAAACCACCTTCGACAATTATCGCAAAGAAGCCGAGCGGCTGCTGTTGTGGGCGGTCGTGCAGCTCGGCAAGCCGCTGTCGTCGCTCACGCACGAGGACTTGCTGCTGTTCAAGGCGTTTATTGCCGATCCGCAGCCGGCCGCGCGCTGGGTGTCGGCCAACGGCGGCAAATATCCGCGCGGCGACGAGCGCTGGCGCCCGTTCAACGGGCCGCTGTCGCCGGCGAGCCAGCGTCAGGCGCTGATCATTCTGAACGCGATGTTTACGTGGCTGGTGAATGCCGGTTATCTGCGCGGCAATCCGATGGCGCTGTTGCGGCAACGGGCGAAGCGCTCGGCGCCGCGCGTCACGCGCTATCTGTCGACGTCGCTGTGGGACGAAGTGAAGCTGTTCGTCGAGCAACTGCCGCGCGACACCGGCGCGCAACGCGCGTATTACGCGCGCTGCCGCTGGCTGACCACGCTGTTCTATCTGCAGGGCATGCGCATTTCCGAAGTCGCCGGCGGCCAGATGGGCCAGTTCTTCCGGCGGCTCGGCGCCGACGGCCAGGACCAGTGGTGGCTGGAGACGCTCGGCAAGGGCGACAAGGAGCGGATCGTGCCGGTCTCGGTCGAACTGATCCACGAATTGCGCAGCTATCGCACGCTGAACGGCCTCGCCGCGCTGCCGACCCGCGCCGAGCAAACGCCGCTCGTCATCCCGTTCACCGGGCGCAACCGCTGCCTGTCGCGCTCGGCGATTCACGACGCGATCAAGGGCATCTTCGCCGGCGCGGCGGCGTGGCTGCGCGAGCGCGGCGCGGAATTCGCCGATCGCGCCGACGAACTCGAGCGCGCGTCCGCGCACTGGCTGCGGCATACCGCCGGCTCGCATCAGGCCGACGGCGGCGTCGATCTGCGCACGATCCGCGACAACCTCGGCCATGTCTCGCTGAACACGACCAGTCTTTATCTGCATACCGAAGACGATTCGCGGCATATGGAGACCGTCAATCGGCATCGGATGAACTGGGGTGAAGCGAAGCCGAAGGCCGGCAATGCGGGTGGCGATTAAACGCGGTTGCGCCCGCTTGCTCCCGCTTGTTCCAATTGCCTGCTTCGAACCTGCCTACGGCGCTCGTGGCGCCCTCATCTCCCCGCCAATCGCACCCCCGCACCCCATTGCCCGCTAGAATTGCCGGCTTTGCCCGCGTTGGGGTGCGCCGCAAGGCAAAATACAGCTTTGCGCGCGCCGCATGCGCGGCCGAACCGGTTCGCCGTGCGCTAACGCAAGTCCGGCGCACGGCTGACCGGCTCACCGCCCGGCCCCATGGCCCGCGCAAGCAGTCCGGCAGCATGCCGACCCACGACACCACGGCCCGTGCGGCCGCGCCGAGCGTTCGACGCGCGGCGCCCGCGGCGCGGCAAGGACAGCTCGTCCTCGAACAGAGCAGATCAGGAGCCTTTATGAGCGATTCGAACCCATCTTTCCTCCGCCGGATTTCACTGGCGGTCGGCACGTTTTTCGGCATTCTCGGCAATCGCGAGTTCGCCGCCGACGTGCTGCGTCTGCGTAACGGTGAAAAAATCGGTGAAAAAATCGGTGAAAAAGTCACCGTGGCCCCCGCGCCCACAGCCGCACCGGCACCCTCCCCGCAACCCAAACCGCAACCCGCGCCGGTCCTGAAAGAAGCGACCCCCGAGGCCGCGCTGCAACTGCTCGGCCTGCTGCAGCGTGACGCGCGTTTCATCGATTTCGTCGAGGAAGACATCAAGGCGTACAGCGACGCCGATATCGGCGCGGCCGCGCGCCTCGTCCACGAAGGCTGCCGCGCGACGCTACGCGAGCACTTCACGATCCGCCCGGTGCGCGACGAAGCCGAAGGCAGCCGCGTCACGCTCGCCGAAGGCTTCGACGCGAGCGCGATCCGTCTGACCGGCAACGTGGTCGGCAGCGCGCCGTTCAACGGCAGCATCAGCCATCGCGGCTGGCGCGTCGACGACGTGCGTCTGCCGAAGCTGGCGCACGGCCATAACGCGACGGTGATCGCGCCGGCGGAGGTGGAACTATGAGCGACGCACGCTATTCGATCGGCATCGATCTCGGCACCACGCACTGCGCGCTGTCCTACGTGGACACGCACGCGAGCGACGGCGAAAAAACCGCGCAGCAGGTGCTGCCGATCGCGCAGCTGACCGGCCCCGGCGCGATCGACAACCTGCCGCTGCTGCCGTCGTTCCTGTACCTGCCGCATCCCGACGAACTGGCCGCGGGCGATCTCTATCTGCCCTGGACCGGCGCACGCGAATTCGCGGTCGGCGAATTCGCGCGCAGCCGCGGCGCCGGCACGCCGATCCGGCTGGTATCGAGCGCGAAAAGCTGGCTGTGTCATCCGGGCGTGGACCGCCGCGCGGGCATTCTGCCCAACGATGCACCGCCCGAGGTTGCGCGCGTGTCGCCGCTCGAAAGCTCGGTGCGCTATCTGACGCACCTGCGCGAAGCCTGGGACCACGCGCATCCGGACGCGCCGTTCGCCGATCAGGACGTCACGGTGACGATCCCCGCGTCGTTCGATCCGGCCGCGCGCGAGCTGACCGCCGAGGCGGCCGGGGCCGCGGGCTTCGCGCGGATGACGCTGCTCGAAGAGCCGCAGGCCGCGCTCTATAGCTGGATCCAGAAAAGCGGCGGCCAGTGGCGCAAGCAGGTGCGGGTCGGCGACATCATCCTCGTCGTCGACGTCGGCGGCGGCACCACCGATCTGTCGCTGATCGCGGTGATCGAGCGCGACGGCAATCTCGAATTGCATCGCGTCGCGGTCGGCGATCACATCCTGCTCGGCGGCGACAACATGGACCTGGCGCTCGCGCACGTGGTCGCGAGGAAGCTCGCCGCGCAGGGCACCCAGGCCGACGCGTGGCAGTTGCGCGCCCTCACCTACGCGTGCCGCTCGGCGAAGGAGGCGCTGCTGTCCGACCCCGCCACCGACACCGTGCCGCTCGTCGTGCCGAGCCGGGGCTCGAAGCTGATCGGCGGCTCGATCCGCACCGAGCTGACACGCGCCGAACTCACGCAGACGATCCTCGAAGGCTTCTTCCCGCAGATCGACAGCGCCGCGCGGCCGGTCAGCCGCGCGCGTGCCGGTCTGACGCAGCTCGGTCTGCCGTATGCGCAGGACGCGGGCATCACGCGGCATCTGGCGGCGTTCCTCGGCCGTCAGGTCGGCGCGCTGGCCGAACTCGAAGGACTGCGCGAGCACGTGAAGGAAGGCGCGAGCTTCCTGCATCCGACTGCGGTGCTGTTCAACGGCGGCGTGTTCAAGTCGGACCTGCTGGTCGAGCGGATCATGGGCACGCTGAACCAGTGGCTCGCGGCCGAAGGCGCGGCGAGCGCGCGGCTGCTCGGCGGCGCGGACCTCGATCTGGCGGTCGCGCGCGGCGCGGCCTACTACGGCTACGTGCGGCGCGGCCGCGGCGTGCGGATTCGCGGCGGCACCGCGCGTGCGTACTACATCGCGATCGAATCGGCGATGCCGGCCGTGCCCGGGCTCGAGCCGCCGGTGCAGGCGCTGTGCGTCGCGCCGTTCGGCATGGAAGAAGGCACCGACGCCGAATTGCCCGCGCAGGAGTTCGGCCTGGTGGTCGGCGAGCCCGTGCATTTCCGCTTCTTCGGTTCGTCGGTGCGTCGTCAGGATCAGGTCGGCACGCTGCTCGACTATTGGGGCCCCGAGGAATTGCAGGAGCTGGAGGAAATCGAGGCGACGCTGCCCGCGTCCGGCCGCACCGCCGGCGAAGTGGTGCCGGTGAAGCTGCACGCGCGCGTGACCGAAGCAGGCACGCTCGAACTCGAAGCGATCCCGCGCGGCTCGGACGAACGTTGGAAAGTCGAATTCGACGTGCGCGGCAGCGCGCATGGATGAGTGACATGAAGCGGTACAGCGTCGGCATCGATCTCGGTACCAGCAATACGGTGCTCGCGTACGCGCAAAGCGGCTCGCACACGATCCGTGTATTCGAGATCGAGCAGTTGGTGAGCCCCGGCGAGGTCGCCGCGCGGCCGCTGTTGCCGTCGGTGCGCTATCACGCGGCCGATGGTGAGTTGAGCGCGGGCGATCTGCAATTGCCGTGGCCTTCGGCGCTGGGCCGCATCAGTGCCGATGCGGCGCAGCCGCTCGTGCTCGGCCGGCTCGCGCGGCAGCTCGGCGCGCAGGTGCCGGGGCGGCTCGTCGCGAGCGCCAAAAGCTGGCTGTCGCATGCGTCGGTCGATCGCGTCGCGCCGATCCTGCCATGGGGCGCGCCCGACGAAGTCCGCAAGGTGTCGCCGCTCGACGCGAGCGCGAGCTACCTCGCGCACGTGCGCGCCGCCTGGAACCAGCGTTTCGCGGATGCACCGCTCGAACAGCAGGACGTCGTGCTGACCGTGCCCGCGTCGTTCGACGAAGGCGCGCGCGCGTTGACCGTCGAAGCCGCGCGGCTCGCCGGGCTGCCGTCGCTGCGGCTGCTCGAAGAACCGCAGGCGGCGTTCTACGACTGGCTGTTTCATCATCGCGAGAGCCTCGCCGATGAGCTCGCCGATACGCGCCTCGTGCTGATCTGCGATGTCGGCGGCGGCACGACCGACCTCACATTGATCGAAGTCGCGTTGGGCGACGATGGCGAGCCGCGCTTGACGCGTATCGGCGTCGGCAATCATCTGATGCTCGGCGGCGACAATATGGATCTCGCGCTCGCGCATGTGGCCGAGGCGCGCTTGCCCGGCGGCGCCGCTGCGGATACCTCGGGCGGCGCCGCGCAAGCGCCGCAGCGGTTGTCGGCGGCGAGTCTGTCGCAATTGGTCGAGCGTTGCCGCGCGGTCAAGGAGCAACTGCTCGGCGAGCATGCCCCGGAGTCGGCGTCGGTCACGCTGCTCGGCGCGGGCTCGAAGCTGATCGGCGGCGCGCGCACCGCTCAGCTCACGCGCGACGAAGTCGAAAAGATCATCGTCGATGGGTTCTTTCCGAAGGTGGACGCGCACGAGCTGCCTGGGCGGCCGCGCGGCGCGATCGTCGAATTCGGCCTGCCGTATGCGACCGATGCGGCGGTCACACGGCACATCGCGGCATTTCTCGACCGTTTCGCCGCCCAGTCGCGCAACGCGCTGGGTTCCGCGGCGTGCGCCGAGCGCGATGGGCCTGGCGGCGAATCCGCGCTGCCGATCCCCGATACGCTGCTGCTCAACGGCGGCGTGTTCCGCGCCGGCGCGCTGGCGCGGCGTCTCGCCGACACGCTCGGCGGCTGGCGCGGCGCGCCGCTCAACGTGCTGCACAACGACAATCCGGATGTCGCGGTCGCGCGTGGCGCGGTCGCCTATACGCTCGCGCGCGCGGGCTTCGCGCCGAAAATCGGCGGCGGCTCGCCGCGCAGCTACTTCCTGATGCTCGACGAGGCGCCCGATGCCGAACCGGCCAGCGAAACCGGCACCGCGCCCGCGCAACGCGGGATCTGTCTGCTGCCGCGCGGCACCGGGGAAGGCCACGAGATTCTGATCGCGGATCGCACGTTCGCGCTGCGGCTCGGCCATCCGGTGCGCTTTCACCTCGCGTCGTCGAGCGCGGATACGGCTTATCGGCCCGGCGAGCTGGTCGATCTGGCGAGCGGCGACTTCGTGCGTCTGCCGCCGCTCGCGACCGTCGTGCAGCCACGCGGCGGCCACGGCGCGCGCGAGACCGCGGTGCGCATTGCCACGTCGCTGACCGAAGTCGGCACGCTCGATGTCCATTGCCTCGAACTCGACGATCCCGCGCAACGCTGGCTGCTCGAATTCCAGCTACGCCGCGAAGACGCGCAGGCGAGCCGCGCCGCCGACGGCGCGCCCGAGCGCCACCCGATGCTCGATCGCGCGATCGAATTGATCGACCGCTCGTTCGGCGCGCGCGCGCACAACGTCGATCCGAAGGAAATCAAACGGCTGCGCGGGCAGCTCGAACATCTGCTCGGCCCGCGCGACAGCTGGAACATCGCATTGCTGCGCGAACTCTTCGGCGCGCTCTGGGAACGCGCGCGCCGCCGCCGCCGCTCGGCGGATCACGAACGGTTGTGGCTGAATCTCGCCGGCTATTGCGTGCGACCCGGGTTCGGCTATCCGCTCGACGAATGGCGCGTCGAGCAGTTGTGGTCGCTATTCGACGACGGCATCCAGTATGTGGGCGACAGTCAGGTGTGGTCCGAATGGTGGACGCTGTGGCGCCGCGCGGCGGGCGGCCTGAATGAAGACGCGCAACTGCGCGTGCTCGATGCAATGGACTATCTGCAAAAGGCCGCGCAGTCGCGCCACAAGCTCCCGTTCGACGTTGCGAAGACCGGCTTCGCCGATATGGTGCGCCTCGGCGCATCGCTCGAACGGATTCCCGCCGAACGCAAGATCGAACTCGGCGAGGCGGTGCTCACGCGTTTGCAGAAGCCGTCGGAAAATCATCAGAGCTGGTGGGCGGTCGGGCGCATCGGCGCGCGGCAGCCGTTCTACGGCAGCGCGCACAGCGTCGTGCCGCCCGCTGTCGCCGCGCAATGGCTCGATGCGATTCTGAAGCTCGACTGGAAGAAGGTCGACCCGGCGGCATTCGCGGCCGTGCAGATCGCCCGCATGACCGGCGACCGCTCGCGTGAGCTCGCCGACGATCTGCGCGCGACGCTCGTGCGGCGTCTCGAAGCCGTGAACGCGCCGCGCGCGTGGATCACGATGGTCAGCGAAACGGTCGCGCTCGATAACGCGGACGAAGGCCGCGTATTCGGCGAGTCGCTGCCGGTGGGGTTGAAATTGATCGGTGGCTGATGGGTCCATGCAGGCTGCCAGCCGGGCCCGCTGCTGCGCTTTTCACGAAGCCGGGGCAACGCGATTATTCATTCGGCTCGAAATCCCACACAGCCTGCGCCGCGCCATGGTTGCCGCGGTCTTCGAGGCTTTCCGCGAGGAGTTCGCGAAACAGCGGCAACCTGTCGTCGCCGTATTGCAGCGTGAAATCACGCAGCACCTCGGCGATCGCCGCATGCAGGCTTTCGGGGCCCAACGTGCTCGCGATATAGGAACTGCCACGCGCCAGATCGAGCACATAAATAGACCGGTACTGCTGCTTGTCGGCCGCGCGGCTTGATTTACGTCCACGCATCATCGTTGTTGTTCTCAATAGTGCTTGACTGCCTATCTGAGCAGCGCAACCTTAAGAGAACCTGATGAACGATCGATGCATGCGCAACCTGTGCGAATAATTAACAGGACCGGCGTCGAAACTTCGCACTGAATTCCGCAGAGGATTGCGGTGTGACGGACGGCCGACCCGGTGAAACGCAGTCCGGCGGAGTCCAATAAAAATGGGCCGGCTCGCATGAGCCGGCCCATCTATCGATGCTACGCCGAACGTACCGGAGACTCCATCGGAGCCTCGCTCATACGGACGTTGCGTTACTCGTTGTCGCCCTTCACCTGCGGCAGCGCCGAGGTCTCGTTCGACGACAGCAGACCCACTTGCGAGTAGATGCGCAGCTTGTCGCGCGTATCGGTGATGTCGAGGTTGCGCATCGTCAGTTGGCCGATGCGGTCGCGCGGCGAGAACGTCGATGCGACCTTCTCCATCGACAGACGCTCCGGCTGATACGTGAGGTTCGGCGACTTCGTGCTGACGATCGAGTAGTCGTTGCCGCGGCGCAGTTCGACCGTCACTTCGCCGGTGATCGCGCGCGCGACCCAGCGCTGGGCGGTTTCGCGCAGCATGATCGCCTGCGGATCGAACCAGCGGCCCTGATACAGCAGACGGCCGAGGCGGCGGCCGTTCTCGCGGTACTGTTCGATCGTGTCTTCGTTGTGGATGCCGGTCACGAGACGCTCGTACGCGATATGCAGCAGCGCGAGGCCGGGTGCTTCGTAGATGCCGCGGCTCTTCGCCTCGATGATGCGGTTCTCGATCTGGTCGCTCATGCCGAGGCCATGACGGCCGCCGATACGATTCGCTTCCAGCAGCAGTTCGACCTGATTCGCGAAAGTCTTGCCGTTCAGCGCGACCGGCTGACCTTCCTCGAAACGGATCGTGATTTCTTCCTTCGCGATCTGCACGTCGTCGCGCCAGAACGCGACGCCCATGATTGGATTGACGATGCGGATGCCGGACTCGAGGCTTTCGAGGTCCTTCGCTTCGTGCGTCGCACCCAGCAGGTTCGAGTCGGTCGAATACGCTTTTTCCGCCGACATCTTGTAGTCGAAGCCCGACTGGCGCATGAATTCCGACATTTCCGCGCGGCCGCCGAGTTCGTCGATGAACAGCTGGTCGAGCCACGGCTTGTAGATCTTCAGATCCGGATTCACGAGCAGACCGTAGCGATAGAAGCGCTCGATGTCGTTGCCCTTGTACGTGCTGCCGTCACCCCAGATGTTGACGCCGTCTTCCTTCATCGCCGCGACCAGCATCGTGCCGGTCACCGCGCGGCCGATCGGCGTGGTGTTGAAGTAGGTGACGCCCGCCGTCGAGATATGGAACGCGCCGCACTGCAGCGCCGCGATGCCTTCGGCGACCAGTTGCGCGCGGCAGTCGATCAGGCGCGCGCCTTCGGCGCCATATTGGGTCGCGCGACGCGGGATCGAATCGTAGTCGTCTTCGTCGGGTTGACCGAGGTTGGCCGTGTAGGCGTACGGCACCGCGCCCTTCTTGCGCATCCAGTGCAGCGCGGCGCTGGTGTCGAGGCCACCGGAAAAAGCAATGCCGACCTTCTGGCCAACCGGAACATTTTCAAGAATTGTACTCATATGCAGTAGCGTTAAACTCGACGTACGGGGAGATTTGGAGGGAACAGCAGAGTATCGGGCAAGCGTCGCCATCAGGCAAGTTACGCGGGAGTATAGCGTGAACCGCCGTCCAGCCCTGGATTTTGCCCGCCTGCCAGCCCCCCGTTATTTGCCCCGACAAGACGTTTCCCGCACCTGGATGATCGATCTTTTTCAGGCCATGCAGGCCTTCGTCAAGGTTGCCGACGCCGGCTGCTTTGCGCAGGCCGCGGCGCAACTCGGCAGGTCGAAGTCAGTGGTCATGCGCCACGTTGCCAGTCTCGAACAGCATCCCGGCATCCGCCTGTTCCAGCGCACTACCCGCTAGATCGTGCTGGCCGAAGCCGGCGCGCAACACCGGTTGATTGCCGCGCCGTTCGATACGGCCGGACCGACGTGGATCTTTGGCAACGGCGATAGCGAGAAGTGCCGCAGCGCCGCAGCGCCGCACTCAAGGCCGCTCGCCGCGCGCGAGCCTTGCATCGATGTCGTACACGACCGGCATCAGATCGGCGACGCTGTCGATCACGTAATGCGCGCCCGCCGCCTTGAGCTTTTCGATCGCGTCATGGCGGCGCGCCGCGAATTCGTCGGCCGGCAGCGCCTTCACCTCGGCCTCGCTCATACCGAACGCGTTGCCGCTGACCGCGACACCGACCGTCCACGTGCCGCCGTTGATTCCTTCTTCGATGCCGACTTCGGTATCGTCGACCTTGATCGCCTCTTTCGCGCGCCATACGCCCAGTTGCGGCAACGTGCGATAGATCATGTACGGCGATGGCCGTCCTTCCGGCGTATCGCCGGTACACACGATGCTGTCCGGCGAAAAACCCTGCGCGGCCGCGCCCGGCACGATTTCGTCGATGATTTCGCGCGTATAGCCGGTGGTCGTGCCGATACGGATCTGCTCGCCGCGCAATGCATTCATTACATCGGCGACACCCGGAATCACCGCGCTGTAGCTGGCGGCGACCGCGATATTCTTCGGCACGAACACGTCGTACACCGCGTCGATATCCGCGTCGGCCGGCGCGTGGCCGTATTTGTCGGCCCACGCGCGGACCACGCGCGGCAATGCCATCAGCGCCGCGATATGCGGGCGCTTGGCCATCCCCATCGGGCCCCGCGCTTCGTCGATCGTAATCGGTACGCCGAACTGCTCGAAGGTCTCGACGAACGCGCCCATCGGTGCGCGCGAACCGTAATCGACCACCGTGCCGGCCCAATCGAAAATCACTGCCTTGACGTGCTTCATCTGTTTCGATCCTTGAAATAGCTTGCGCATCGTGCGCGGATATGTGCGAGTGGTGCGCGAATGGTTCGTGTCACGCGTCCTGCGCGAGCGTCCTGCGCTCTTCGAGTGCGGCCGGCGGCGGCGCCGCGTGCGTGACGCCCATCGCCCGCAGCGCGTGCGCGCACGCTTCGACGACGCGGCGCATCACATACTCGTCGACCTGACCGATGCAGCCGATCCGAAAACTGTCGACCACCGTCAGCTTGCCCGGATAGATGATGAAACCCTGTTGTTTCATCAGTTCGTAGAAACGCGCGAATTCGAACGACGGATGCGCGGGCGAGAAAAACGTCACGATGATCGGCGAGCGCCAATGCGCATTCAAAAGCGGCTCGAAACCGAGTTCCCGCATGCCGGCCACCAGCACGTCGCGATTGTTCGCATAACGCGCGAGCCGCGCCGCTTGCCCGCCTTCGAGCCGGTAAAGACGCAGCGCCTCGACGAACGCGGCCACCGTATGCGTGGGCGGCGTGAAGCGCCACTGCCCGGTGCGGTTCATCACGTCCCATTGATCGTGGATGTCGAGCGCGAGCGAATGGCTGCGCCCCTTCGCTTCGGCAAGCGCGCTCTTGCGCGCGATCACGAAGCCGAAACCCGGCACGCCCTCGATGCACTTGTTCGCCGACGACACGAACGCCTCGCAGACGATCTGCCGCACGTCGAGCGGCACCGCGCCGAACGCGCTCATCGAATCGATCAGCAGCTTGCGGCCCTTCCTTGCGACGACGGCCGCGATTTCGTCGAGCGGATTCAGAATGCCGGAGCTCGTTTCGCAATGGATCGCGACCACATGGGTGATACTCGGGTCCGCGTCGAGCATGCGCTCCACTTCGACACCGCGCGGCGGCAGATAGTCGCCCTTGTCGAGCAGCGTGCAGGCGCGGCCCAGATAGCCGAGCGTCGTGGCCGCGCGTTTGCCGTACGCGCCGTTCGCGAGCACGAGCGCATGGCCGTCGCGCGGAATCAGGCTGCCGAGCATCGCTTCGACGCAGTAGCTGCCGCTGCCTTGCAGCGGCACGCAGTCGTAATCGCCGGCCGTGTCGCCGGCGATTTCCAGCAGGCTCGCGCGCAACTGCGCGGTCATCGCGCGAAAGTCGCCGTCCCACGAGCCCCAGTCGCGCAGCATCGCTTCCTTCGTCGACAACGCCGTGGTCAGCGGGCCCGGGGTCAGCAGATAAGGCTCGCCGCCGGCCGGCGCCGCGCACCGGGTCGCGCCGTGAGGGGCCGCCGGTGCCGCCGGGGCTGAGGCCGAAGCCGAAGCCGCCGCTGCCTGCGATTTCGCCGCTGAATCGCCGATCGTGCTTTCCATTGCCGGTACTCCACATTTGCTATCTCGATAGTCCATACATTACCGAAAAGCTGCCCATCGGTAAAATCGATATAATCGATGTTGCTATCGTAAAAACTTATTCCACGATTTCACGGCGAGGCACAAGTGCAATACGCGCAATTGCGGGCGTTTCATGCGGTCGCGGAACATCGCGGGTTTTCGAAGGCCGCGCAGGCACTGTCGCTGAGCCAGCCAGCGGTATCCGATCATGTGCGGCGGCTCGAGCAGGATTACGGCGTCAAGCTGTTCGAGCGCGGGCCGCGCGGCGTCGAGACGACCGAGCTCGGTCTGCGGCTTTTCAGTGTCACCCGGCATATGCTCAGTTGCGAGCGCGACGCGCGCCAGTTGCTCGAATCGGCGGGCGGGCTGGAATCGGGTTCGCTATCGCTCGTGGCCGACGCTCCCGATCTCGCAGTCGCGCTGATCGGCGCGTTTCGCCGCCTTCATCCGGGCATCATCGTCACGCTGTCGATCGCGAATGCGGCCGAGTGCATGCAGCGCGTACTGTCGAGCGCGGTCGATGCGGCCATCACCGCCGCGCCGCAGGTGCATAGCCGGCTGGAATCGCGCGTGCTGCGGCGCGAGCCATTGGCCGCGATGGTGCCGGCAAGCTACCCGGCCGCGAAGAAACGCCGGCTCAGCTACGCGGAACTGGTCAAACAGCCGATGATTTTCCGCGAGCCGCAATCGGTCACGCAGCAGTTGCTCGAAATCGAGCTCGTGCGCGAATCGCTGCAGGTGGAACCGGTGCTTTACGTCGATGGGCGCGAGGCGCTGGAGGAAGCGGTCGCGCAAGGGATGGGCGTCGGCGTGATCGCGCGCGCGGAGTTCAAGGAATCGCGGCGCATCAGGATGGTGCCGTTGCAGGATTGCCGCGTGCAGATGATCGAATCGCTAACGCGCCTGGCCGAGCGGCCGGGGTCGAATCTGCTCGATGCGTTGTTTGCGGTGGAACTCGAAAGCGCCGAAGAGGCGGCAAACAATGAAGCAAAAGGTGGCTAGCGCTTCGCCGCGTTCGGTGCGAAGCCGCGGCGATCCGATGAACAAACCACGAGCGGCGCCGCCTTGATGCTGCCGGCCGCGCCGCTCGCTCACCGCACTTGCCACGCAACGCCCGGATTGCCGGCCATGCCGGCAAAAAACCTCGCGCTTAACGCGAACCGCCGCTCGCGATCAGGCTTTCACCGGTCAGCCAGCGTGCATCGTCCGATGCGAGGAACGTGACCACGTCGGCGATATCGTCGGGTTGACCGACGCGTCCGAGCGGCGTCGTGCTGACCGCCCACGTTTCCAGATCGGAACCCATGATGCCGGCGCCATGGGTACCTTCGGTTTCGACCATGCCCGGGTTCACCGAATTGACGCGGATCTTGCGCGGGCCGAGTTCCTTCGCGAGCGAACCGGTAATCGCATCGACCGCGCCCTTGGAGGCCGTATAGACCGCCGCGCTCGGCGGCGTGATGCGGGTCGCCACCGAGCTTACGTTGACGATGCTTGCGCCTTCGCCGAGATGCTTGACCGCCGCTTGCGTGACCAGCAGCAGACCGAGCACGTTGATATCGAAATGCTTATGGAAGTGCGCTTCGGTGATCTCTTCGATCGGCGCGAATTCATAGATACCCGAATTATTGACGAGAATGTCGAGACGGCCATACGTTTCGATCGCGGTATCGATAATGCCCTGCGCGTCCGCGGCCTTCGATACATCGCCGCCTACCGCAACGGCCTTGCCGCCCGCCGCGTTGATGTCGGCGGCCACCTTGTCGGCGCCCGCGCGGCTCGACGCATAGTTCACCACCACCGACGCGCCCTGCGCGGCCAATGCCTTCGCGATCGCCGCGCCGATGCCTTTCGATCCACCCGTTACAACCGCTACCTTGCCTGTGAGCTTGCTCATGATCGTGTCCTTTCAGATTGGTTTGCGCCGGCGCGCCGCCGCGAGAAGTCGCGAGGTACACACCGCTGTTACCGCAGATGCAGTGGCGCTGTCACTGGACACAATGTAGAGAGCCGCGTCGCCCGGATAAAGCGGCTCGGAACGAATTGATAGGCCGGTTACGGCGAACAATCGGAGCGGTTGAACCCGGCGCGGCGTGTTTTACATCGCGCTTACGGGTTTGCTCGATGTTGTCGGTTCATACGCGGGGCTCTTCGACGGCCGGTCGGCGATCGTCCCGCTGCGGTGTGACGCGCTCCTCGCGGGCGAGATCATGCGTATCGACGCTGACGATACGACGCGCGCTGGAGATGGCGTGGAGAGCGGCGCGCGCGATGGATGCGCTGTCGCGCGAGATTCGACGAACAGCACTTATGCCCGCGCGAAAGCCGCAGTGACATCGGTAAAGCGCGGCGGCTTTACCGGGCATGCGCGAGCACCGCGTGCGGCCTGAGCCGCATCGCAAGCACCGGCGCCTGGTCAACTCGCGAAGCACGCTGAAACCTCGCGCCGACCTCTCAGGTGTCGATGCGATGAACAGGCTCCGCCAAATAGACGCGCATCACTTACTGCTTACGCAGCAGCATGATCTGCGCGGTCACACTGGCGAGCACCGCGAGCGCGCCGAGCGTATCCAGAAGAACGTGCCACACGATCTCCCTCCTTCGATATTCCCCGCTGTCATGTCTTCATTAAACGAGTCCGTGTGCGATCGATTGAACGTAAAGGCAAAGCAGACCGACGACGAAGCGGCGCCGAAAAATCGCGGCGTCGATGCGCCCGCGCACGTACCGGCGGATCCGCGGACCTGCATGCCGGCGAACGGGCAACTTCGCGGCGAGCGAATCGCCGGGCGCGGCGACAGCGAATGCATTCGCGAGAAGCGAGCGCCGGTGTGGGCTGAATATCGTGAGCGACAGATCGAGCGCCTGAAACAGCCCCTCTTTTGTCAGAGCGAGCCTCTATCGATAGATTACTGCGGACACGATGAATACGCCGGTGCCAACGTGAAAGCCAAGGGCTCGGATACGCGGCCGTGCGCACCGCGCTGATCGGCGTGCCGCACGGCTCGCTGCGATTGCAGCGAATCTCCATGCCGGAAAAAATACCGGCATAAAATGTGCGCGATCGCTTCTAAAGCGCTTCCGATAACGACGCACGTCCGGACGGCGATATGCCGGAATCCGGATAAACCTCCGTCCACAGGGTATGCATGGAATTTCGCCAACTTCGCTACTTCATCGCGGTCGCCGAGGAAATGAACATCACGCGGGCGGCCAACCGTCTGCATATGACGCAGCCGCCGCTGTCCCGGCAGATCCAGCAGATCGAGGAAAGCGTCGGCTTGCCGCTGTTCGAGCGCGGTTCGCGGCCGCTGCGGCTCACCGAGGCCGGCCGCATTTTCTATACGCAGGCGAAGCGTCTGATCGATGAAGCCGACGAACTCGCGCCGCTCACGCGCCGGCTTGCGCAACTGGCCGAGCGCATCGTGATCGGCTTCGTGCCGTCGACGCTGTATGGCGCGCTGCCCGCGGTGATCCGTTCGTTTCGCGAGGCCGCGCCGCATATCGAGCTGTCGCTGATCGAAATGTTCACGATCGAGCAACTGGCCGCGCTCAAGGGCGGCCGCATCGACGTGGGTTTTGGCCGGCTGCGTTTCGACGATGCGCAGCTCGCGCGTGAAGTGCTCGTCGAGGAACGGATGATCGCCGCGTTGCCGCAGGATCATCCGCTCGCGCGGCAAAAGAAGCCCTTGACGCTCGCCGCGCTCGCCGAGCAAACGCTGATCGTCTATCCGAGCACGCCGCGGCCGAGCTATGCAGACCAGCAGCTTTCGGCGATGCATGATCAGGCGCTCGAACCGAAAGCCGTGCATGAAGTGAGGGAGCTGCAGACCGCGTTGGGGCTGGTCGCCGCACAGGTCGGCGTGTGTCTCGTGCCGGAAAGCGTCGAAGGTCTGCGCGCGCATGGCGTCGTGTACCGGCAGATTCCGTCGGCGAGTGCGGCGTCGCCGATCATCATGAGCCGCCGTTTGCAGGACGAATCGCCGGCGACGATGCTGATGTGTTCGCTCGCGCGCCAGCTATTCAAACGGACCTGATCGCCGGACGAAAAAATCGGCACGATCGCGCGTGCCGGTTTCGATCGAACGCCGCCGTTCGGTCCGAGCCGAACATCGGCGAGCGCGGCCCGTACGGCAACGCATTCGGCGGCCTCTCCGAATGCGTCGCAAACTCGTCGATCCGGCGACGTCTTAGGCGCATCATGTTTGCCGCGATCATGCGTGCGCGCCTTGATGCGCCGCGCGATCGGCGCTCCGACGGCCCCATCGCGCGGCGCCGGCCCGTTCGTTACTTCACGTCGAAGCCATAATCGCCATGCGTGCGATGACCGTCCGATGCGACCGCGACCCAGTGCACGGTATAGTGCCCGGCCGCGAGCGCCGGCAGCGGCACCGTGATCACGGCCGGCTGATGTGCATCGACCGCCGACTTCTGCGTGCCGACCGGCTTGCCGCTCGCGTCGGTGACCGTCAGCGAACTGAACGCCGGCTCCAATGGCCCGTCGAACGTCACCTTCACCTGACTGGGCGCCGCGACGGTCGCGCCCGCGCCGGGCTCCTGCTTCTGCGGAAACACATGCGCGCAGGCCGCGCCGGCCAGCGTGATGCCGGCCAGCAATGCGGCGGCGCGCATCGTACGAAACTTCAATGTGTTGCTCATCGCCCTTCTCCTGTGTCGACCGGAGTTAGCGCTTTAGCGCTTACTCCGGTCCCATGCGTTCATCGCAGTCGACCGGAGTTAGCGCTTTAGCACTTACTCCGGTCCCATGCGTTCACTGCAGTCGACCGGTGTAAGCGCTAAAGCGCTTACACCGGCCCCACAAAAAGCCCTTTCCGTATTAGTGGAATAGCGGTTTGCCGATCGTCGTCGGCGCAATGTCGTCGAAGAACAGATGCGCCTGCACCAGAATGCCGACGTGCGAGCCGCTCGCGCGGTTGAGCGGGATCTGCGCTTCGACGCCGAACTGTCCATAGCGATTCATCCAGATAAAGCCCGGATTGACCGTGCCGGTCGTCTGCCCCTGACTGCGCGACAGCGGAATCTCGACGAGCGGAATCAGATTCGCGAACGGCTGAGGCAGACCTGCGTCGTGCACGTGCTGCTGCAGATACGGCAGGCTGTATTGCACGGTGAAGCCGTAGTTGAACGCGTTCGGCTGGCCCGCGCCGGTGGTGAGCGCCGGGCCCGCCTCGGCCGTGATCGCGACCGGTCGCAGATACGCGAGCGAATCGGGCAGATCGCCCATCCCCTTGCCGGCATAGAGGGTCGGCGAGATCGTCGAGAAGTTGTCGCCGATCGCACGGCTACCGGTGCCGCCAAGGTCGGCATTGACGCCGATCGACGTCATGAACTCGTGGGCCTCGTTCACGTACAGCAGGTACTTGAGGCCGACGCCGAAGTTGTCGAAACCGCGCGCGCGAGGATTGTTCTGCATCACATAGCCGCCGTCGACCGACACCGCGAGGCGTGACGTGATCAGCTTGTCGTATTCGAAGCTGAACGTGTTGATGCTCTGATCGCCGTCGTCGCCGGGCACGCGCTGATGGCCGTATTCGAAGTTGGCTTCGTCGCCGACGCCGGGATCGTCGACGGCCATCGTCGACGGAAACACGCGGTTGCCGGCGATCGCGTGCGCGTGGGCGATGGATGGCGCGGCTGATAAGCCGAGTGCAAGGCCGAATATGAGGCCCGAAGCTAGCCCTGAAGCGAGCCCGGCTCTGCCGCGAGCGACGTGGGCGATGCGAATGCCGCCGGCGACATGGGTGCCGCCGGCGGCGTTGGCGGCATAACCCAGGCGTCTGGCAGGAGCGGCGGCCGCGACGAGCGGCGCCGCGCGCGGCGTCTTGCCGCCGCGCGTTGCTGGAGTATGCATGTCTGATCCTGTCTGAGCGGTTGTGACGGTGCCCGCGCAGAGCGTCCGATGGACGTGCGCGAACACTCGCGATGCGGATCCGGCGCATCGCGTCGTAGCGATTCGAATCAGGAAAAGGCAGGCGGGGCGCGCGGTTGCGCGAAGCTCGGCGGTTCGACGCGGCGCACGCTGTAAAAGCGCGGCGCGAGCGTATGCCGGCGCGCGCGGACCGCGGCAACGAACAGCGTTTCGACGGCCGGCATCGCCGGCAGGTGCGCGAGCAGACTGCAATAGCCGCAAGCATCGCCGGCGGACATCCGCGTGTGTTTCCCAGCGGTGTCGTCGCGCGTATTCGCCGTCGTTTGCGCGGAGTCCGAGCGCGCATCGGCTAACGTATGCTGCGCGGCGTCCTCGATCGGCATGCCGGGCATCGCCGCCATGTTGTCCATCGATGGCATCGATGCCATTGATGCCATCTGGCAATGCTCGCCGGCCATCGCATCGCCGTCGCCGGCGCGCGCGGCGAGCGTTTGCGAGATCGTGGGCGCGAGCGTCGTCATCAGGATCGCGAGCAATCCCAGCCAACTGCCGATCCTCAGATGCCAACGATTCAACATGCGCCCGGCAGCTACGCTGCAAAGTAATGGCCGATGATTGCCAGACCGCGATTTGCGGCAAATTATGCCACGCGCCTCGCTTTTCGCGCCGCCGGCCGGGCCCACCAAAAGCCCGCCACGGACGCCCCGGCGCCACGCCCGCCGCGCGGTCAATAGAGCAAATTGCCGACGGCAAAGCCGCCGCGCGCAGGCGACAATGCGGGAACCCCGCTTCCGGCATGGAGTGTCGATGAACGCACAGCGTCCGCGTCCCCCGCAGTTTCGCGGCGAGCACACGCGCGCCGAATGGCGCGACCATGTGCTGCCATGGCTCGTCACCGCGTTGCTGGCCGCGGTCATGATCGTGCTGATCGTCTGGGTCGCGAACCCGGCGCCGCCGCGCACGATCACGATCAGCGCGGGTCCGCGCGACAGCTCGTTTATCGTCACCGCGAACCAGTACAAGAAAATTCTCGCGCGCAACGGCATCCGGCTGAACGTGCTCGAATCGGACGGCTCGGTGCAAAACCTGAAGCGGCTGCTGGACCCGCAACAGCACGTCGACCTTGCGCTGGTGCAAGGGGGCGCCGCTGAAGGAATCGACACATCGTCGCTGATTTCGCTCGGCAGCATGTTCTATGTGCCAATCGTCGTGTTCTATCGCGGCACGGGCCACGCGCAGCTATCCGATTTCGCGGGCAAACGCATCGCAATCGGCCGCGAAGGCAGCGGCACGCGCCTGCTCGCGCTGCAACTGCTCGCGGCGAACGATATCGAACCCGGCGGCAACACCGGGCTGGTGCCGACCGATGGCCTGGAGGCGGCCACCCAGCTGGTGTCGGGCGACGTCGACGCCGCGATCCTGAGCGGCGACTCCGCGACGCGCGGGCTGATGCTGCGGCTGCTCAGGGTGCCCGGCATATCGGTGATGAGCTTCGACGAAGCGAGCGCGTATACGCGCCTCTTTCCCTTTCTCGACCGGATCGACCTGCCGCCGGGCGTACTCGATCTGAAGCGGCGAATTCCGCCCGAGACCGTGCATCTGATCAGCCCGACCGTCGAGCTGGTCGCGCGCAGCACCCTGCATCCGGCGATCTCCGATCTGCTGATCGAGGCGGCTCAGGAAGTGCATGGCAAGGCGGGTCTGCTGCAGCATGCGGGACAGTTTCCGAATCCGGTCGAGCACGAATATCCGATCAGCGAAGACGCGCAGCGCTATTACCGTACCGGCAAGGGGTTTCTGTATCGGGCGCTGCCGTTCTGGCTCGCGAGCATCGGCGATCGCGCGCTCGTATTGCTTCTGCCGATCGCCGTGCTGCTGGTGCCGGCGATGCGCGTGATTCCGGCGCTCTATCGCTGGCGGGTGCGCTCGCGCATCTATCGCTATTACGGTTCGCTGATCGCGATCGAACGGCATGCGCTCGCCGGCGCTACCGACGCACAGCGTGACGAACTTCTTGCACAACTCGACGAAATCGAAGTGGCGCTCAATAGTCTGCGCCTGCCGCTTGCCTATGCGGATGGGTTCTATGTGCTACGCGAGCACGTGGGCTTCGTGCGCAGCCGTTTGACGGCTGCGCGGCCCGTGGAGACCTCGTGAGCGAGGTCGATGCGGACGTTATGCCTGGGAGGGGGTAGGAGCGGGAACGGCCGCCGCGGTTTGCGGCTCGGGCTGACTGTCGGGCTGCGCGGCGGGTGGCGCTTCGTCTGGCGCTTCGGCCTGCTGGCCGGCCGGTTCGGCCGCTGTGTCGGCATTCGCAGGCGTTGCCGCGGCGCTCGCGGCCGGCTCGCCAGCAGGCGCATCCGGCGCGCCTGCGGCCGTGGCCATGGTCGTGCTAGCAGGCTGGTCCGCAGCCTGGCTGGCGCCGGCATCCGGCGTTACAGCCACATTCGCGGTTACATCCGCTGCCGCATTCCCGCTCGTATTCGCCGCCTCGGCCGCCCTCTGCGCGCCTCGCGCCGCGCGGTGCGCGAGCAGGCGCTGCGCGCCCGCCGCTTCCTGCGCGGTGACCTGGCCGGCTTCGGCGCCCGTCAGATCGATACGCGCCGCGCCTTCGACCAGACTCTTCCAGTAACGGCCGCCACGGCACCATGTCTTGATCGCGTCGCGCAACTCGGCTTCGGTCAGCGACAGATCCTTCGCATGGACGATCAGATCTTCGAAAATGCCGATTTTCAGCGGCAGCTTCGGCGCTGGATTTTTCGGGAATGCATTCGGGAAGCGTTTTTGCAGACGGCCGATCGAGCGCACCACCGGATCCACCGGTTTCGCATCGGCGGCCGCCGGCCTCGCCTGCCCGGCGGGCGCCGCGCCGCGCGGCTGCGGGTGCTGACGGCCAGGCCGCGCACCGGGTTTGCGCTCCGGACGGGCGCCGCTTTTTTCATTAGGTTTCGAGGCGGGCCGGCCCTCCGGGCGCGCGTCGGTGCGTGACTCGGAGCGTGATTCCGGGCGTGCTTCGGTGCGTGAGCCGCCCCTCGAACCCGGCGTCGCATCCGGCCTGACAGCGGGCTTCGAACCGGGCCGGGCCGCCGATTTACGATCGGGCTTGCCGGCGGACTCGGCGGCCGCGCGCGCGGCGGCCAGTTGCTTCTTCAGTTCAGCGAGTTGTTCGAAACCCATAGTGCACAACCAATCTGTCGATTCGTAAAAGTGCGATTGTAGCAGTGAGTGCAAACGTGCTCGCGACAACTATTAGCGTCGCGCGAATCCTCAACTGGCGGCGCTCGCGGACGAATCGGCAGCGTATGCGCGCAGGCCCGACGCGGCGACGCTCAGGCCGGCCCGGCCGGCGTTGTTGCGCAGCGACAGCGCGAGCTGATGGCGCCTCGCGATCCGCGCGACGATCGCGAGTCCGAGCCCGCTGCCCTCGCCCTTCGCCCCCTCGCCGCGATAAAAGCGGTCGAACACGCGCTCGAGCTCCTCGGGCGCGATGCCGGTGCCGCTATCGACCACCTCGAGCCCGACCTGTTCGCCGTCGCGCCTGAGCACGACGTCCACGCGCCCGCCCGCCGGTGTGTGCCGGATCGCGTTGTTGATCAGGTTGCCGAGCAGCACATTCATCCCGTGCGACTCGGCGAGCACCGTGTAGCTGTCGTTCGGCACGCGTTCGCCTTCGCATTCGAGGCCGAGATCGATTTCGCGCATTTCCGCCAGCAGCGAAAAATCGCTGACCGCCTGCTCGCCGATGCGGCGCAGGCTGACCGGCTCCATCGACGTGGCCGGCTGCGCGTCTTCGCGCGCCAGCGTCAACAGTTGCTGCACCAGGTGGATGATGCGGTTCACCCGATGTTCGACACGTTCGAGCGTCTGCCCTTCGCCCTTTAACGAGCCGTCGCGCGAGGCCGCCTGCAGTTGCAGCTTCAGCGCGGCGAGCGGCGAGCGCAATTCGTGCGCGGCATCGGCGATAAACGTGCGCTGCGCCTGCGAAGCCGTATTGAGCCGCTGCAGCAGATCGTTCAGTGCTTCGACGAGCGGCCTGATTTCGACCGGCATGTTGCCGTCGAGCCGCAAGGGTTCGAGTGAATCGATCGAGCGTGTCGCGAGCGCGCGCGACAGTCCGCCGATCGGCGCGAGCCCGCGCGCGACGACCAGCAGCACCAGCACGATCGTCACCGGCAACAGCACCGCGAGCGGCCACAGCGTATGCAACGCGAGTTGCAGCGCCAGGTCCTCGCGCACCGACACCGGCTGCGCGACCTGCACATAGCGCTCGCCCTGCCCGACGCCGAACGTGCGCCAGTGGGCATCGCCGAGTTCGACCGTGTCGAAGCCCGGCGGCAGGCGCTCGAATACCGGCGCGTGCGCGGAGTGATAGATCGACGCGCCGCCGCGATCCCAGATTTCGATCACGATGCGGTCGTCGGCGAGATCGCCCAGGTCGGGTTGCGGCTGCGCACCGCCGCTGCCGCCGCTGCCGCCGTGCAGATTCGACGGCAACGACAGCGCGACGGTGCGCAATTCGTAGTCGAACAGTTCGCTCGCCTCGCGGCGCGCGGTATGAAAAATCGCATAGGCCGCGATCGCCGACGCGGCCGCCATCCCGCAAATGAGCCAGCCGAGCAGCCAACGCCGGATCGACGTCATCCGCATCGTTTGAGCCGGTAGCCGACGCCGCGCACCGTCACGATCTGATCGGCGCCGATCTTGCGACGCAGGCTGTGCACATGCACCTCGATCGTGTTGCTGCCGACTTCCTCGCCCCAGCCGTACAGCTTTTCCTCCAGCTCGGCTTTCGTGAACACGCGCGTCGGCTCCTCGATCAGCGCCTGCAGCAGCGCGAATTCGCGCGGCACCAGCGGCAGCGGCGCACCGTTCCTGGTGACTTCGTGCGCGGCCGGATCGAGCGTCAGTTCGCCATGGGCGTACACCGGCTGCTTCTGGCCGGTGCGCCGGCGCAGCAGCGCGCGGATGCGCGCGGCCAGTTCGTCGAGATCGAACGGCTTGACCAGATAGTCGTCGGCCCCCGCGTCGAGTCCGCGGATCCGTTCGTCGATCGCATCGCGCGCGGTCAGGATGATCACCGGTGCGCCGCCGCCGTTGCGGCGATACGCGTTGAGCACGTCGATGCCGTCCTTTTTCGGCAAACCGAGATCGAGCAGCACGAGGTCGTACACGTCGTTACCGAGCGACAGTTCGGCCGCGCGGCCGTCCTCGGCCCAGTCGATCGCATAGCCGGCGCGGCGCATCGCGCCGAGCACCGTCTCGGCGATCATGTCGTCGTCTTCGACCAATAGCAGGCGCATGGCCTCTCCTTCGTGCGGTTGTTCCCGCCGCATTATCGGCGGCGGCGGCTTAACGGTTCCTTACGAAAGCCTGAGCGTGTGGCGCACGCATCGCGGCGACCCGTCCGTGCCTCCACGTTAAGCCTGTCTTAAGCACGCTGTTCGCAGAATCGGCTCCGGTCGCGCGGCATCCGTTCGTGCTTGCCCGATCTCTCTACATGAAGCACAGGAGCCGGATTTTGCCGATTTTCCATGCCGCCGCGGCGGCTTCGCCAAGGGCTCGTTGCCATCCCGCGACAAGCCGCGTTCACCGCCTGTTCCGCCCGCGCGCACGGATCGCACGGATCGCGCTGATTGCACTGATCGCGCCGTGCACGCTGTTGCCCGGCGGCTGCGCGAGCTACCACCGCGAACCCCTTGCGCCGCGCAACACGTCGACTTCCGCGCGTTCGCTCGAACGCATCCGCATCGATCCGTCGAGCATGCCGCTGCCCGAACTCAGCGCGCATCGCTTCGACCCCGCCGACGGCCTCGACAGCGACGAAGTCGCGATGCTCGCGGTCGCGAACAATCCCGACCTGAAACTTGCCCGCGACGATCTCGGCATCGCCCGCGCGCAGGCTTATTCGGCCGGCTTGCTGCCCGACCCGCAACTAAGCGTGTCGAGCGACTATCCGGGCGCGGCGGGCACGACGCGCGCGTTCAATTATGGCCTGAGCATCGACGTGATGGCGATCGTGTTGCGCAGCGCGAACCGGCAGTCCGCCGACGCGACAGTCGCGAAGACCGATCTCGGCTTGCTGTGGCAGGAGTGGCAGGTCGTCGCGCAGGCGCGTGAGCTGTTCATCAAGACGCGCTTCCAGAACGACACGCTGCCGTTGCTGCAACGGCAGCGCGAACTCGCGCGCACGCGCTACGAACGGATGGCCGCGGCGCGCCACGACGGCAATCTGACCGACGACACGGTGAACGCCGCGCTCATCGCCTACAGCGACGCGCGCAAGCAATACGGCGACGCCGAACGCGCAGCCGCGCAAACGCATGCCGATCTGAACGCGCTGCTCGGTCTCGCGCCCGACGTGCAACTGCAGTTGCAAGCGGACGACAGCGATGACATCGCGCCGCTCGACGACGCCGCGCTCGCTGCGGCGCTCGCCGCACTCGCCCGCCGCCGCCCGGACCTGATCGCGCTGCAGGCGGGCTACGAGGCGCAGGAGCAGAAATATCGGGCGGCGATTCTGAGCCAGTTTCCGAGCCTGTCGGTCGGCTTCGTGCGCGCGCGCGACACCTCGAATATCTACACGAGCGGCTTTCAGATCAACCTGAGCCTGCCGATCTTCAACCGCAACCAGGGCAACGTCGCGATCGAAAAAGCCACCCGCGAGAGGCTGCGCGACGAATACCAGACGCGGCTGAACCAGGCGTACGCGGACGTCGCGCGTCTGCGCGAAGACAGCGCGATTCTCGCGCGGCAACTGCAGGCAGCCGAGGCCGCATTGCCGCATCTCGAACACGCGGCGCAATTCGCCGGCACCGCCTACGCCGAACACAACGTAACGCTCGGCGCGTACACCGATGCGCAAAGCGCGGCGCTCGTCAAACGCATCGATGTGGCGACGCTGCGCGAAGCGCTCGCCGAACAGCGCGTCGGCTTGCAGGCGCTGCTCGGCGGCGAGCTGTCCGGCCGCCCCGCCGACGCGCGCGCTACCCCCCTCTCTTCGGCTCAGACCTTTATCGACACCCATGCGAAATAGCCCTTTTCCGTCGTTGCGGCGATCGCCGCGGCCGGGCGTGACTGCGCTCGCCGCCGTGCTCGTGTGCGGCTCATTGCTGTACCCGTGCGTGTATCCGGTTCACGCGGACGACAACGTGGACGCCGGGACGCCGCCCTCCGTCGCGGTGAAAATCGCCCCCGTGGCGCGCGCGACGATCGCGCAACCGGTGCGCGGCTTCGGGATCGTCGCGGCGTCCGCGTCGAACGTCACGACCATCAATCTGCGCTACGCCGCGCGCATCACGCAGTTGCGCGTGCAGGCCGGCGAGACCGTCGAGCGCGGCGCACCGCTCTTCGCCGTGCAGGCCGACCCGGCCGCGGTGCTCGCGGCCAGCCAGGCGAAAAGCGCGCTGACGCTCGCGCAGGGCGAACTCGCGCGCACCCGATCGCTGTACGACAAGGGGCTCGCCACGCAATCCCAGCTCGCCGGTGCGCGCAAGGCCGCCGACGATGCGCGCGACGCGCTCGCCGCGCAGACGCAGAGCGGCGTTGCGAGCGGCAATCAGATCATCACCGCGCCGTTCGCCGGTGTCGTGCTGCAACTGTCGGCCGCGCAAGGCGATCAGGTGCAGGCCGGCGCGGCGATCCTGCAACTCGCGAGCGGCAACGGCAATGGCCGCGACGCGCGCGCGAATGTGATGCTCGGCGTCGAGCCGGCGGACGCCGCCGCGATCCGTCCAGGCGATGCGCTCGCGCTGCGCGGGTTATCCGCGGCGCTCGCGAAGACGACGCTCGAAGGCCGCGTGGTGTTCGTGGGCGCCGCGATCGATCCGTCATCGCAGCTCGTCGACGTGGGCGTGAACGTGCCGCTCGCGTCCACGCCGTTTATCCCCGGCACGCGCGTCGCCGCCGATATCGCGACGCACCCCGGCATGCACTGGCTCGTGCCGCGCGCAGCCGTGCTGAAGGACGGCGAGAACGCATACGTGTTCCAGATCACCCCGCAAAACAGGGCGCGCCGCGTCGCGGTCGCCATCGCGGTGGAAAACGGCGCCCGTTACGGCGTCGACGGTCCGATCGATCCGCTGCTCGGCGTCGTGGTCAGCGGCAACTACGAGTTGAAAGACGGCATCGCGGTGCGCGCCGATGGGGACGCGCGACGATGAATTTCGGTCAATGGATGCAGAAGCATCGCCGCTCGCTGCTCTTCGTGATCGCGCTGCTCGCCATCGCGGGCGCGCTCGCCGCGTTCCGTCTGCCGATTTCGCTGTTTCCGAACGTGTCGTTTCCGCGCGCGGTGGTGTCGCTCGATGCCGGCGACCGGCCGGCCGAGCAGATGGCGACGCTCGTCACGATGCCGGTCGAGGAGGCGCTGCGCCGCGTGCCGAACGTGCGCGACGTCGGGTCGACCACGAGCCGGGGCGCGGCGGAAATTTCGCTGAACTTCGACTGGGGCACCGACATGGCGCAGGCGACCTTGCAGGCACAGTCGGCGATCAGCGAAATTCTTGCGACGCTGCCGCCCGGCACCACGATGCAGGTGCGGCGCATGGACCCGACCGTGTTTCCGGTGCTCGCGTACAGCCTCACGTCGACGCGGCAATCGCTCGCGGCGCTGCGCGATCTCGCGCAGTTCCAGATGCGTCCGCTGCTGTCGTCGGTCGAAGGCGTCGCGCGCGTCGAGGTGACCGGCGGCGCGCAGGACGAATTCGAAGTCGCGGTCGAGCCGGCGCGCCTCGCCGCGTACAAGCTGTCGCTCGCGGATGTATCGAAAGCGATCGGCGCGAGCAATGTGCTGATGGCGAACGGCCGTATCGAAGATCACGACAAGCTGTATCTCGTCGTCAGCAATGCGACGATCACGCAGCTCGACGAACTGCGCAACGTCGTCGTGTCCGGCGGCAGCGCAAACGGCACGCAGATCCGGCTCGGCGACGTCGCCGCGGTCAGCCATGGCGTGGTGCCGCAGTGGATGCGCGTGACCGCCGACGGCAAGGACGCGGTGCTGCTCAATATCTACCAGCAGCCGGGCGCGAACAGCGTCGCGATGGCGCGCGAGATCCGCGCGAAGCTTGCCGCGTTCCAGCCGCAGATGCCCGCCGGCGTGCATCTGTCGAACTGGTACGACCAGAGCGAGCTCGTGATTGCGTCGGCAACCAGCGTGCGCGACGCGATCATGATCGGCGTCGTGCTCGCCGCGCTGACGCTGTTCGTGTTTCTGCGCAACTGGAAAATCACCGCGATCGCGGTCGCGCTGGTGCCGGTCGTGATGGCCGCGACGATCCTGCTGCTCGACGTGTTCGGGATGGGCTTCAACATCATGACGCTCGGCGGGATGGCCGCGGCGGTCGGCCTCGTGATCGACGATGCGATCGTGATGATCGAGCACATCGCGCGCCGCATGCGCGAAGCCGGCGCGCATGCGTTTCATGGCCGCGTGATGGCCGCGGCGCTCGAATTCACGCGGCCGCTCGCCGGGTCTTCCGCGGCGACGCTGATCATCTTCGTGCCGCTCGCGTTTTTATCGGGCGTGACGGGCGCGTTCTTCAAGGCGCTATCGGTGACGATGGCAAGCGCGCTCTTCATTTCGTTTCTCGTCACATGGCTGGCGGTGCCGATTCTGTGCGACCGCTGGCTCAAGCCCGCGGATGCCGAAGAGCATCGGGACACCCGCTTTGCCGCATGGTTAAAGCGCGGCTACGCGGCGCTGATCGGGCGCGTGAGCGCGCGGCCGCCGCTCGTGCTGCTCGGCGTGCTGCCGCTCGTGATCGTCGCCGCGTTCGCGTTCACGCGTGTCGGCAGCGGCTTCATGCCGGGCATGGACGAAGGCGGCTTCGTGCTCGACTATCACACGCAGCCGGGCACGTCGATTACCGAAACGGACCGGCTGATGAGGCAGATCGAGCAGATCATCCGCGCGAATCCGAATGTCGCCACCTATTCGCGCCGCACCGGCGCCGGTCTCGGCGGCGATCTGAACGAACCGAACAGGGGCGACTTCTTCGTGCGGCTCAAGTCCGGCAAGCGCGAGCCGATCGATACGGTAATGGAAGAAATCCGCTCGCAGATCGAAACCCAGGTGCCCGGTGTCGGCATCGAACTCGCGCAACTGATGGAGGACCTGATCGGCGATCTGACCGCGGTGCCGCAGCCGGTGCAGATCAAGATCTTCTCCGACGACGCGCATACGCTCGATACGACCGCGCGCAACGTGGCCGCGCGCATCGGCCGGATTCAGGGGATCGTCGATGTGAACGACGGCATCAACCCCGCGGGCGACGCGCTCGAGCTGCATATCCTGCCCGCCGCGGCGGCGGCCGAAGGAATGGACCCGCAAGCGATCGCGCAAGCGGTGACCGATATGCTCGAAGGCAATGTCGCGACGCAGTTCCAGAGCGGCCCGAAGACGGTCGGCGTGCGTGTGCGGGTGAGCGGCGCGCGCGAGCTTACCGATACGCAACTGGGGCAATTACAGATTCGCGCGCCCGACGGGCATCTGTTCGCGTTGAAACGCGTCGCCGATCGTGTGGTGCTCACCGGCCAGGCGGAAATCAGCCGCTCGAATCTGAAGCGGATGGTCGCGGTGACCGCGCGGATCGACGGCCGTGATCTCGGCTCGACGATTGCCGACGTGCAAAAGGCGCTCGGCGACGCGAACCTGCTGCCGGGCGGCGTCTACTACGAACTCGGCGGGCTCTATCAGCAACAGCAGATCGCATTCAAGGGCCTGTTGACCGTGTTCGGCGCGGCCATCGCGCTGGTGTTCGGTCTGCTGCTGTTTCTGTACGAACGCCTGCGCATCGCGCTCGCGGTGCTGGCGATGCCGCTGCTCGCGGCGGGCGCGGTGTTTATCGGGCTGTGGATCACCGGCATCGAGCTGAACATCTCCGCGATGATGGGGATTACGATGATCGTCGGCATCGTGACCGAGGTCGCGATCTTCTACGTATCCGAGTTGCAGGCGCTGGTGCGCGACGACGGGATGCTGTTCGACGACGCGCTGCAGGCGGCCGGCCGCAACCGTCTGCGGCCGATCGCGATGACCACGATCGCCGCGATTCTCGCGCTGCTGCCGCTCGCCTTCGCGTTGGGCCAGGGCTCGGCGATGCAGCAGCCGCTCGCGATCGCGATCATCTCCGGGCTGATCGTGCAGTTGCCGCTCGTGCTGTTGCTGCTGCCGGTATTGCTGAAGCTGCTGATGCGGAAGCGGGCCGTGTGACGCGCGCCGAGCCGTGGCGGCGCCGGGCCTTCGTGCGCCCGCCGCCGCGCCCGCGCGGCACGCCGGTCATGGGCGTCCCGCACGGCATTCGCCATTCGTCATTCGCGCTACGTCAGCACGTCGGCGAATCCGCCGACCCGCGCGCCGAGCGCGTGGATCGCGGCGGCCACGCGCGGCGACAGCAACGCCTGCAGTTCGTCCGCATGGCGATAGTCGCGCATGCCATCACTCAATGCGTCGCCGGCGAGCGCCGGATGACAGTAGATCTCGCCGACGCCGGCGGGCAAATCGCCGAGCGCGGCCAGCCACGCCGCCTCGTCCATGCGCCCGCTCGCCGCGATGCCGACCACATAGTCGTTATGCGCGACGCCCGCGCGGTCGAGCCGCGCCTTCACCTGCGCGATCCATGGCCGCAGCCACAGCGGCGCATTCGCTTCGAACGGCAGACGCATCGCCTTCATCCCATAGTCGCGGCCGATTTCGAGAATCAACCCGAGCACGCTCGGATGCAGATGAAAATGCTTGTGCGTGTTCACATGGTCGAGCGTGAGCCCGGTCGCCGCGAACGCGTCGAACTGCGCGCGAATTTCATGCGCGAGCTGCCTGCGCACCTGCGGTAGAAAGAAAAAGCGCACGCCGTCGCGCACCATATTGCTGCCGAAGCGGCCGTTCGCGTCGACCAGCGCGGCGATCTGCGCGCGCGGCGCAAGCGCGGCGCCATCGGCCAAGACCAGATGCAGGCCCACGCGCAATTGCGGCAGCGCGTGGGCGCGCTCGAGCGCATCGCGCGCGGCCGGTGCGCCGACCATCAGGCTCGCGGCGCTCAGTATGCCGTCGCGATGCGCGCGCTCGACCGCGGCATTCACGCGCGGGTGCAGGCCGAAATCATCGGCGGTGGTAATCAGCGCGCGCGTCGGTCGGCCCGAGGCTGCCGGCATTGCGAATCTCCGTGTCAGGTGAAGCTGTCGAGCTGCCCGCCGCGCTCGGCGGCCGGCGAGCCGACTGGCATGCGCGCGCCGCGCCACACCACATGGGAGCCGAACGCGCTGAACAGCCACTGTAGCGCGATCAGCGTATCGCGCAACGGCACCAGCGGCAGATCGCGCCAGAATGTGCGCTCGCGGCGCGCGGCGCGCAGGTGCAGCAGCAAACGCGCGCCCACACAGACGGCCGTTGCGGAGCTACTGGCGATGACCGCCGCGAACGGCGCATGGCCGCCTGCGTGGGTCGCGAGCGACAGGCTCAGCGCGGCGCTCGTCACGAGCCATGGCGTCGGGAACGTGATCAGCAGCGACGCGAAGCCGGCCGGATTGACCGAGCGGATCGTGCGCAGCCAGCGCGTTTCGCGCTGCCACAGCGCGCCGAACGTCGGCTCGATCACGTCGGTGGCGACCATCACGCGCGACAGCACGGTCCGCAGTCCGAGCGCGCGCACGTGTTCGGCGAGCCAGTAATCGTCGGCGAGACAGTTTTTCAGCGCATCGAATCCGCCGATACGCTCGAGCGTCTCGCGCCGCAGCGCAAGCGTCGCGCCGAAGCCGAAACGGCGCGAGCCTATCGCGTGCGCGACGCGCACCGACGGCGCAAACCATTCGTTGATAAAGAGCGCGCCCACGCGCGGCCAGAAGCCGCCGACCCCGCGCGCGACGTACAGGCACGTGACGACACCGACGCCGGGGTCCGCGAGCGGCGCGGCGACGCTGTCGAGATAGTCGGCCTCGACCGCGATGTCGCTGTCGGCGATCACGATCACGTCGTGACGCGCGCGCGATGCCATATTGATCAGGTTGCTGACTTTCAGATTGCTGCCGTGCACGCGCGTGTCGATCGCGAGTTCGATGTCGCACGCCGGATAGGCGGCCTGCAAACGGCGCACGACCGCGATCGCCGCATCGTGCGGCGACGAGACGCCGAGCACCAGTTGAAAATGGCCGTGACGCTGCTCGCAGAAGGTGCGCAGATTTTCGTACAGACGCGGCTCGGCGCCGCATAGCGGCTTGAGCACGCTGACGCCGGCCTGCGCGAATGGAGTGCGATGCGCTTGCGGCGCTGCGCTCGCGGGCGCGGCGGGATGCGCGCGAAGCGCACTACCGGACGACGGCTCGATGGACGCCGCGCGACCGTGATGGAAGGATTTATGCCGCGCGCTGAAGAACGGCATCGCGAGCGCGGCGGCTAGCCCATAGATCGATGCGCCAATGCAGCCAGCCAGCAGGATCCATTGGCATGCCGTTACGACGTGCGCCACCATCGTGCTGGCCCGTCAGTGCGCGGCCAGCACGAACGGCTGCCCGGTCAGCCGCAGATGCAATACGACGAGCCAGTGCCGCGGACAATCCGTTGCCGCCGCAACCTGCCACGCGCCGGCGCGCGCTGGAATGGCCTGGTGGTGTTTCACCGCGAGCTCGAATGCGGCGTGCGCGAATTCGCGCGCGACCACCACGCCGCCGATAATCAGCGTCAGCGCGAACAGCCGAAACGACATCGACGAGAAAAAGGTCCGGGAAACAGGCAGTACCGGCAACGCGATGCACAGCAGTGCTTCGGCGCCCGCGGCCGTCAGCGATGCGACCAGCAGATGGGCGCGCAGCATGTCGATGGTGGCTGGCTTCATAACGTGGCTCGTGCGTGGTCTCGCGATCTGATGGATGCGCCGCGGCGTCTCATGGGATTCGCCGGCGCCGTCCGCTGATACGATCGATTCGCATGAAAAACATTCCGCATCGATTCGTTGCCATTCTTACGACCGGCCTCCAGTAAGCTGACAAGCGCCTGATTTCGCGTGCATCGCACGCGTAGCGACGACCGGTGATAGCGAATCGATACTATCGATCGGAACTGAAGGAAACCTTAAGCATTTGTATGGTATGAAGCAGCTAACGAACTGCAGCGGCGAGCCGCGGTGGATGGGCCGCCGCAACACCCGCTGCGGCAACGGATACCTGAACGCGCTTGCGCAAACATGCGGCGCGTTATGCAATAAAACCATACGGAACGGAATCTTTGCGTCATGCGCGTACTCCTCGTAGAAGACGACGAGCTCATCGGCAGCGGTGTCGAAGCGGGCCTGCGCCAGGCCGGTTTCACGGTCGACTGGGCGCACGACGGCCACAAGGCCGGCCTTGCGCTCGACACCACGCAATATGCGTTGCTGGTCCTCGATCTCGGACTGCCGCGCGTCGACGGCATGGAACTGCTCAAGCGCCTGCGCGAGGCCGGCAACGACATGCCGGTGCTCGTGCTGACCGCCAAAGGCACGGTGGTCGACCGGGTCGGCGGTCTCGAAGCGGGCGCCGACGACTACCTCGGCAAGCCTTTCGATTTGACCGAACTGATCGCGCGCTGCCGCGCGCTATTACGCCGCGCACAAGGTCGCAGTATCGATCTGATTCGTTACCGCAATCTGACAGTAAACCCCGCGGCGCGAACGGTCCAGGTGGACACGACGCGCGTGCCGCTCACGTCGCGCGAATGGGCGATCCTGCTGCAGTTGCTGACGAACCCCGGCATTCCGCAGTCGCGCTCGCGGCTCGAAGAAAGTCTGTATGGCTGGCAGGAGGAAATCGAAAGCAATGCGATCGAGGTGCACGTATCCAACTTGCGTAAAAAGCTCGGCACCGGTCTGATCAAGACCGTGCGCAATATCGGCTACGTGATGGAGAAACCATGACGGGTGCGTCGATACGCCGGCGTCTCGTGCTGCTCGTGCTCGCGAGCATCGCGATCGTATGGGGCGTGGCGCTCGTCACCAGTTACCGCCAGGCGACGCACGAAGTCGGCGCATGGGAAGAGGCGCGCCTTGCCGAACTCGCGCAGATTCTCGCGCTGCTCGACGAGGCCAATCTGCGCACGCTCGCCAATGCGCGCATCGACGTGCGCGAAGAAGAGAAAGGCGGCGAGCCCGGCGCGAGCGATCTCGACGACGACGATACATTGCCGCGCGACGCGCTGTTCCAGGTCCGCGCAGCCGGCGGCGAAGTGCTGGCGGGCAGCCCGCAACTGCGCGCACTCGGTGCGTGGGATATGCCGCTGCCGCCCGCGAGCGGCGCGCAGGACGTCACGCTCGGCGGCCAGACCTATCACTCGTTCACGCTGCGCGACGCCGCGCGCGGTCATAGCGTGCGCGTGTTCGAGCCGGCCAATACGCGCAGCGACCTGGTGAGCGGCGTCGCGAGCCGCATCGCGCGGCCGACGCTGGTCGGCTTGCCGGTGCTGGCACTGCTGGTGTGGTTCAGCATCGGCTGGAGTCTTGCGCCGTTGCAGACGCTGTCGGCCGCGATCCGCTCGCGCGGCGTCAACCGGATGGAGCCGGTCGGCATCGGCCGCACGCCGGTCGAAGTGCGCCCGCTCGTCGATGCGATCAACCAGATGCTTGCGCGTCTGCATGATTCGCTCGAACGCGAGCGGGCGTTTACCGCCGATGCGGCGCACGAACTGAAAACACCGCTGGCCGCGATCAAGGTGCAGGCGCAGGTGGCGCTGGCCGAGCCCGATATCGCATTGCAGCGGCTCGCGATGGAGCGCGTCGTGCAAGGCGTCGATCGCAGCGCCCGGCTCGCGGAACAGTTGTTGCTGCTCGCGCGGCTCGATCAGCACGAGAAAACGCCGACCGAGCCGCTGAAGCCGGCGGCGATCGCCAGGCACACGTTGCTCGCGAGCGAGCGCGGCGCGCGGCAGAAACACATCAGCGTGATGCTGATCGGCGACATGCTCGCCGAGATCGATGCGGAGCCGGTGCTGATCGGCATCCTGATCGACAACCTGCTCGATAACGCGATCAAATACGGGCGCGCGGGCGGGCTCATCGAAGTCGCGGTGCGGCACGCGGATGGCCGCGTGCAGGTGAGTGTGCGCGACGACGGCCCCGGTGTCGCGCCGGCCGATCTCGAGCGGCTCACTCACCGGTTTTTCCGCGCGACCGGCAATCACGCGACCGGCAGCGGGCTCGGTTTGTCGATCGTCGCGCGGATCGCCGAGCATTTCGGCGCGAGCCTGCAGCTCGGCGCGGGGATCGGCGAACGGGGGCTGGCGGTACGGGTGTCGTTTCCGGCTTATGACGGTGCGCGCTGAGCCGAAGGCGCGACGTGCGTGGCTTGCGGCTGTCGGGTTGGCTTACGGCACGCTAGCCGGATCGAGCGGCGCGGGGTTTAGCGTTCAGCGCCGTCCGCCGTTACCGGCGGACGAGCGTTGTTCGGCCAGTTCGGCGCGCGCGCCATGCCGCGCGGGTTGCGCAGGCCTCCCCCCGGACGACTCCGAGAACTGCCACGCGATGAGCCCCGGCACGAACATCAGCAGATCGCGAATCCGCCGCGCGGCAGCCAGCGCGAGAGAGGTGGCCGGGTCCAGCCCCAACGCGCCGCCGATCACGATAAACGCGCCCTCCTGCACCCCGAGGCCGCCCGGCACGAAGAATGCAGCGCTGCTGATCGCCTGAATCAGCGATTCGATCACGATCGCCTCGACGAGCGTCACGCGCGCGCCGAGGAAGTACAGCGCGAGCCAGATTTCGAGCGACGTCAGAATGCATTGCAACGGCTGCCAGAAGAACAGATAGCGCAGCACGACCGCGCGGCGCCGCCAGATAACCTTGATCGACTGATCGATCTGCGCGGACTGGCCGACCAGCGTGGCGAGCTTGCCGCTCGTCATCCCGTTGAGCGCGCGCGTGATGCGCTCGAACGGGCTCGCATGCTGCACGAGCGCAAATAGCAGCAGCAACGGCGTCAGCACGACGATGCCCCACGCGAGTTGGCCGGCGAGCCGCAGCGCACCCGATTGCGCGTGCGCGAACAGAAAGCCGATGCCGACCATCGTGAACATCAACTGGCTGATCACCGTCAGTTGCATATCGACGATCAGGCTGCCCACCGCCGTCGATGGCCGCACGCCCCAGCGCTTGAGCATCCGGAACGACACGACTTCGCCGCCGATCCGCGCGACCGGCAGCATGCAGTTGACCGATTCGCGCACCCACACGAGGTGCAGCATCTTCGCGATGCCCGGACGGTTCGCGCCGCGAATCAGCGAGCGCCAGTCGCATGCATTGGCGATCATCGGCAGCACGTGCGCGAGCGCGGCGAGCACGAGGCCCCCGCCGGCCGCGTGCAATGCGCCGAGCACCGCGCGCGGATCGTCGCGCCACACGAGCCATAGCGAAAGAATCAAACCCAGGAGCGCGGCCGCGCGGCCGAGATGCTTCATCACGCGCTCACCTCGAAGGCAAAGGGGACACGCGTGATACGCATCATGTTTTGTGCCGCGGTGTGCGCGGGCGTTCGCGATGCAGCGGTATCCGCCGCGCAAGCGGTTGCGGCACCTGTTGCCACCCCTGCTGCGCAAGCCGCCACCCGCCGCGCCGCCCGTGCGGTTATCCACGTCCACGCCTGTGCCGCCGGGCCGCTTGCGTGGCGCCCGTTGTCGACCTGATCGATCATTGCCCGCCCAATCCGCCGTTCGTTCGTCATTCGTCCTGTGTCGCCGACAGCAAACCGTCGCCGTCGACCTTGAAGCGGAAGCCGCGCCAGATCACCCGTGACGAGCGGAAGCTCGCCACGAAAATCGCAAACGACACGATATCCCATAACGGCAGCAGCCACAGATCGCGGCACGGCTCGCGCAATGCCCGATCGGACAGCAGTTTCAGCGTGAGCCGCGCGCCCATCGCGGCGAGCGCGAGCGTCCACGCCCACGGCGCGCCGCCGGAAAACACGAGCGCCAGCAGCGCAAGTGCGAACGGATGCACGAGCGCCGAGCCGAAGTGCCCGACCGGATCGATGCGGCGAATCGTGCGGCTCCAGCGCAGCTCGTGCGTGACCAGTTTCTTCGCGCTCGATTCGACGCATGCGTGCGCGATCGCGAACGGCGGAATCGCGACCGTTTCGCCGCTCGCGCGCACCGCCTCGCCGATCGCGTAATCCTCGGCCAGATAGTGGACGAACGGCGTGAAGCCGCCGATGCGCTGATACGTGTCGCGCCGCATCGCGATGGTCTGGCCGAAGCACGGGCGCGCGAGACCGAGCGCGAGCCCCGTGACGACGCCGGGCAAAAACTGGTAGTTCGTTGCGATCGCGGACAGCCGCGGCCAGAAACCCGGATCGGGCTGGCCGCGATACGCGCAGGTGACGAGCCCGACGCCCGGCTTCTGCAATTCGCCGATCACATGACGCAGATAACCGGGGCCGACGCCGACGTCGCTGTCGGCGAACACCAGCACGTCGTGGCGCGCCTGCGGCAGCATATTGAGGATATTGCTGATCTTGCGGTTCGGGCCATAGAGACGCGCATCGGCGACCACCGTCATGTCGGCCTCCGGGTGCAGACCGCGCAGTTGGTCGACGGTTTGCAGCGCCGGGTCCGCCGAATCGTGCACGCCGAACAGATATTGCACCGGCCCCGGGTAGTCCTGCTCGCAAAAGCTCGACAGATTCGCGAGCAATGCCCACTCGTTGCCGTGCAGTGGCTTGACGATCGTAACGGGCGGAAAGCTCGCGGGTTCGGCCATCGGCCGCGCAAAGAAACGCCCGATCAGCGTACTCGCGAAGACCGTATAGCCGATGCCGATCGCAGCCGCCGCCGCACACGCGTAGGCTAGCGTGACGGCGAGCAGATGCGTCGTGTTCACGCCTGATGCGCGCGCAGGAAGCGGAAAAACTCGACGCCTTCGCGCAGGCGCCGTTTCATCATGTCCCAGCTCGTCAGCATTTCGCGCAGGATCTCCCAGATCTTCGACGGCCGGAAATAGAAGCGCTTATAGAAGTTTTCGAGCTGGTGATACATCTCGTCGCGCGACAGATGCGGATAGCCGATCGCCGCCAGTTGCACGCCTTCCTTGCTGACGAGATTGATGACCTTGTTCTCTTCCAGCCAGCCGTTCTCGACCGCCTCGTTATAGAGGCGCGTGCCCGGATACGGCGCCGCGAGCGACACCTGGATCGTCAGCGGGTTGATCTCTTTCGCGTACTCGATGGTTTTCTGGATCGTCTCGGGCGTCTCGCCCGGCAGGCCCAGAATGAACGTGCCGTGCACCTTGATGCCGAGCGAGCGGCAGTCTTTCGCGAATTTGCGCGCGATGTCCGTGCGCAGACCCTTTTTCACGTTCAGCAGGATCTGGTCGTCGCCCGATTCATAACCGACCAGCAACAGGCGCAGGCCGTTTTCCTTCATGATCTTCAGCGTCGAATACGGCACGTTCGCCTTCGCGTTGCAAGACCACGTGACGCCGAGCTTGCCCATCCCACGCGCGATTTCCTCGGCGCGCGGCTTGAAGTCGGTGAAGGTATCGTCGTCGAACATGATCTCCTTGACTTCGGGCATGTTGTCGCGAATCCACTTCACTTCTTCCAGCACGTTCTCGACCGAGCGCACCCGGTAGCGATGGCCGCCCACCGTTTGCGGCCACAGGCAGAACGTGCACTTCGAGCGGCAGCCGCGGCCGGTGTAGAGCGATACGTACGGATGCTTCAGATAGCCGTTGAAGTAGTTGGCGATCGTCAGGTCGCGCTTGTAGATCGGTGCGACGAACGGCAGCTCGTCCATGTTTTCGAGGATCGGGCGAGCTTCGTTGTGCTCGATCGAACCGTCGGGCGCGCGATAGCTCAAGCCCTTGATCTGCGCGAACGGCACGCCCTCGGCGACTTCCTTGCAGGTGTAGTCGAATTCTTCGCGGCCGACGAAGTCGATGGAGTCGGTGGCCGTCAGCGAGTTGTGCGGATCGACCGCCACCTTCGCGCCGACCATGCCGATCAGGATCGACGGCTTGCGTTCTTTCAGATGCTGCGCGAATAGCGCGTCGGTCGGAAACGAAGGCGTGCTGGTGTGAATGACGACGAGATCGTATTGCTGCGCGAGGTCGAGCGTTTCGTCGACCGATGCGCCGTTGGCGGTCGCATCGAATACGCGGCTATCGGGAATCAGAGCGGCTGGCTGCGCGAGCCATGTCGGATACCAGAACGACTTGACCTCACGTTTGGCCTGATAGCGCGAACCTGCACCGCCATCGAAGCCATCGAATGACGGGGCCTGCAAGAACAGAGTTTTCATGGAGACTCCAGCAAGCCTGAGCGGCGTTTTCAATTTTCTGTCGGGAAGCTATCGGAACCATGACTGCCCGGACGCGAGCAGATGGAGCGGATAGATGGTACGGAGCAAAGCTGAAGGAAACCTTAGGAATCATACTGCGTTCCCTCCCCGAACGGCGTCGCCCCCACTTTTAGTTTTGCGTCGCGCATGGGTGTCTTTTGGCTGTGGTAGACGACGGAAAACGCGGGCTGCCGCAGGTTCGTGTTTCGTGTGGTTCGTGCTTGCCGCCGTGCTTGCGGCCGTGCTTGCCGCCTGTTTTCCGCGTAGCGCGGCTTAGCGCGGCGCCGATAGCACCGCTTAGCGCACCGCGTGTCTGGCCCACTCGAGCCAGCCAAGGTTGAGGGCCGCGTTGACCAGGACGCCGAGCAGCGCCGCGAGCGCCGCGATCATCGTCCAGAACGCCGAACGGCGCGCCGCGCGCGCCGACCTGTGCGCAGCGGTGGCGGCATCGCGCGACGCATTCGCGGCCGCCTGCGCGATATGCGACGACGCTTCCATCCGTGCGAGCGACTTCAATGCGAAGCCGCGCTCGCCGTCGCGCGTCGTCGTTTGTTCCGTCGTTTGTGCCGCTGCCGGTGTCGCTGTTTGTGTCGCCGTTTGTTCCGTCGTTGGCGAGGCCTGCCCGGGCGCCGCCGTCGCGGCATCGGTGGCTGCCTCGTCGCGCTGCGTCTGCTCGAACAGATAACGATGACAGAACGGCGTCAACGGATGCTCAGGATAATGCGCGGCGAAGTTTTTCGCGTACGCGGCGCCGCCGTTGCGCTCGATCTCCGCGTAAGCGGCTTGCCTGTCCATACCAACCTCGACTGTCTATCGATTGCGGGCGATCAAGGTCGAGCGCGGGCGGGTCCGCGCGGCCGGCGCCGGGCAAGATCGGGCTCGGCGCCGGGCGGGCATCAGACTGGTTTGATGTCGGCTGCCTGCTTGCCCTTCGGCCCCTGCTTGATTTCGAAGCTGACCTTCTGGTTTTCCTGCAACGACTTGAAACCCTCGCTGCGGATCTCCGAAAAATGGGCAAACAGGTCTTCGCCGCCGTCATCGGGGGTGATGAAGCCGAAGCCCTTTGCGTCGTTGAACCATTTTACTGTTCCGGTTGGCATGACGATGTCCTCTGATGCGCTGAATTGAACTGTTGATTGGAAAAAGCGTGAAAAGCATGAAAAAAGCGCCGCCTGGCGACGGCCGCACTGAGTCGGCGAGCGCCGGCCCGCCTGTCCAAACTGCCCGCCGGCCCGCCCGTCCAAACTGCCCGTCCGGCTTGCCGGGCCCACTGCCGCGCCGCCGGCGCGACCGCGCCCCGACCGCTGAGTTCGAAGCGGCGCCAAGCCCGCAGCAAGCCGCGTGCCACGTCTGCCGCGCGCGGGCCACGGCCGGTGCGATTGCGCGCAATCGGCTAAGATTATTGTTTGGCAAATTTATCGATGGCCGCGCCGCTCGTGCCGCTACCCGCGTCACGCCCGCGCGCAGCCAGTTGTTTTCCCACTCACAGGAACCCAGCATGGCCATCTCGAGCTATACCGATACCCGACTTCTGATCAACGGCGAATGGTGCGACGCTGCCAGCGGCAAGACTCTCGACGTGATCAACCCCGCAACCGGCCAGCCCATCGGTAAAGTGGCGCACGCCGGCATCGCCGATCTGGACCGCGCGCTCGAAGCCGCGCAACGCGGCTTCGAAGCATGGCGCAAGGTGCCGGCCAACGAGCGCGCGACGATCATGCGCAAGGCCGCCGCGCTGGTGCGCGAGCGCGCCTCCGACATCGGCCGCCTGATGACGCAGGAACAGGGCAAGCCGTTCGCCGAAGCGCGCATCGAAGTGCTGGCCGCGGCCGACATCATCGAATGGTTCGCGGACGAAGGCCGCCGCGTGTACGGCCGGATCGTGCCGTCGCGCAACCTCGCCGCGCAGCAGCAGGTCTTGCGCGAGCCGATCGGCCCGGTCGCCGCGTTCACGCCGTGGAACTTCCCGGTCAACCAGGTCGTGCGCAAGCTGTCGGCGTCGCTCGCCTGCGGCTGCTCGTTCCTCGTGAAGGCGCCGGAAGAAACCCCGGCGTCGCCCGCCGCGCTGCTGCAGGCGTTCGTCGAAGCCGGCGTGCCGGCCGGCACGGTCGGCCTCGTGTTCGGCGACCCGGCTGAAATCTCGAGCTACCTGATCCCGCATCCGGTGATCCGCAAAGTCACGTTCACCGGCTCGACGCCGGTCGGCAAGCAGCTCGCGTCGCTCGCCGGTCTGCATATGAAGCGCGCGACAATGGAACTCGGCGGCCACGCGCCGGTGATCGTCGCGGAAGACGCGGACGTCGCGCTGGCAGTGAAAGCAGCCGGCGCCGCGAAGTTCCGCAACGCGGGTCAGGTCTGCATCTCGCCGACGCGCTTTCTCGTGCACAACAGCATCCGCGAAGAGTTCACCGCGGCGCTCGTCAAGCATGCGGAGAGCCTGAAGCTCGGCGACGGTCTCGCCGACGGCACGACGCTCGGGCCGCTCGCCAATGCGCGCCGTCTGAGCGCCATGGCCAACGTCGTCGCCGATGCGCACAAGACCGGCGCGAAGCTCGCGACGGGCGGCGAGCGCATCGGTTCGGAAGGCAACTTCTTCGCACCGACCGTGCTGACCGACGTGCCACTCAATGCCGACGTGTTCAACAACGAACCGTTCGGCCCGGTCGCCGCGATCCGCGGCTTCGACAAGCTCGAGGAAGCGATCGCCGAAGCGAACCGCCTGCCGTTCGGCCTCGCCGGCTATGCGTACACGAAGTCGTTCAGCAACGTGCACATGCTGTCGCAGCAGATGGAAGTCGGCATGCTGTGGATCAACCAGCCGGCTACCCCGACGCCGGAAATGCCGTTCGGCGGTGTCAAGGATTCCGGATACGGCTCGGAAGGCGGCCCTGAAGCGATGGAAGCGTACCTCGTCACCAAGGCGGTGACGGTGATGTCGGCCTAAGGCCGCGATCGGGAACGGCGCGGCGGCCCGGGCTGGCCGCGCGCCGTCCCGGTTTGCATCAGATGCGCGCGTCGCTTTCGTTGAGCGGCGCGGCTTGCGACGACGTAAATTCGTCGCTCGGCGCTTTGCCTGCGTGATGCCGGCGCACCCACAACGCGGTCAGGATCGGCACGAGGATCGCGGTCACGAGGCAGGCGGTCGCCACCATCGCGGTTGCGGCCGGCACCAGCGGCTTGAAGCTCGGAATCATGTCCGCGATGATCGACGGATTGGCGACCGCGGCCCCCGCCGTCGACGATGCGGCGAGCCCCGCCGCGCCGTTGCCGCCGGCGATCCAGCGGTCGGCGAGAATCAGCGGAACGCCGGTCACGACGATCACGCCGAGGCCGAGCACGATGCCGGGCAAGCCGCTCGTCACGATCACGTTCAGATCGATGCCGTTGCCGAGCGCGAAACCGAAGAACGGAATCAGCGGATGCACGCAGCGGCCGAACAGTTCGCGCAGTTCGCTATCGAGATTGCCGAGCGTAAAGCCGACCAGAAACGGCAGCACCGCGCCGACGAACAGCCGCGGCTCGAAGAACGCGACACCGGTCGCGCCGAGAATGATCATGCTGATCAGCGGACCCGATTCGACCGACATCAGTACGAACGCGCCCGCCTCTTCCTTCGAACCGTATTGCTGCATCACGGCCGCGTACAGACCGCCGTTGGTCATGTCCATCGACGTGGTGATCGCGAGAATCGACAGCCCGGCGAACAGCCCGGTCCTGATTCCCTCGACCGGAATGAAACGCGCGGCGATCAGCGTGACGATCCACGCCACCAGCATCTTGGTGACGAGCAGCGTGCCCGATTTGCGCAGCACGACGCCGGTCGCGCGCAGATCGATCGTCGCGCCCATACAGAAAAACCACACCGCGAGAATCGGCACCGTGCCGGCGATGAGGCCGTTGGTAAACGAACCGAAGTACTTGCCCGCGCCCGGCGCGAACGTGTGAACACAAGCGCCGAGCAGCAGCGGCACCAGCATCAGGCCGCCAGGAATGCGGTCGATGGCCTTCTTGATCTTCATGCCTCCTCCATGGACTGTCATGTCCCGTTGACGGGTGGATTACCCGGGGTGACGTCCCGTTCTATGCCGGGCTCTCCCTGTCCGGCGCAATATAGCACCTCGAAAGGAACACTGTTCCGATTTATTTTTTCATATCGGCCTATCGTTTACCCGCTACCTTTTCACAGGCTTTGCGACGCTTGACGATGCCAGTCAATATTTCCGGACCAACGTTCCGAAATACGAATTCCTGCGTTACAGTCACGGCATATGGCAGCGCCGCGAGGCCGCCGGCAATCGACTGGAGAAGATCAATGGAAGTGAGACAGGCCATCAACAGCGAATACGCGAAAACGCTCGACACCACCGCGCTGCGCCGCGAATTCCTGGTCGAGCGGATTTTCGAGCGCGATGCGCTGAAGCTCACCTATAGCCATATCGACCGGATCATCGTCGGCGGCGTGTGGCCGGCCGGGCGCGTGGTCGAAGTGCCGGGCTCGCTCGGCAAATCGATCGGCGTCGACTATCTGCTCGAGCGGCGCGAACTCGGCGCGATCAATATCGGCGGCGACGGCTGGGTCGACGTCGACGGCACCCGCTACACCGTGCGCCGCGAAGAAGCGATCTATATCGGCAAGGGCGCGCAGGCGATCGCGTTCGGCAGCGCCGATGCCGCCGATGTCACCAACGCGGCGAAGTTCTATCTGAACTGCGCACCCGCGCACACCACCTACCCGACCCGCACGATCTCGCTTGCCGACGCGGCGCCCGAAACGCTCGGCGATCCGGCCACCAGCAACCGCCGCACGATCCACAAGTTCATCGTGCCCGAGGTGCTGCCGACCTGCCAGTTGTCGATGGGCATGACGAAGCTCGAACCGGGCAGCCTGTGGAACACGATGCCGTGCCACACGCACGAGCGCCGCATGGAGGTGTATTTCTACTTCAACGTCGCCGACGACGCGGCGGTCTTTCACATGATGGGCGAGCCGCACGAGACCCGGCATATCGTCGTGCGCAACGAGCAGGCGGTGATCTCGCCGAGCTGGTCGATCCATTCGGGGGTCGGCACGCGCGCCTACACGTTTATCTGGGGGATGGTCGGCGAGAACCAGGTGTTCAGCGACATGGATCATCTGAAAATTGGCGATCTGCGCTGAGGATGCACGACTGCCGCCGCGAGCCCCCCGCGGCTTCCTCGTTTCGACGATCCACCGTCCCTCTATGAGTTGGCACACAGTGAACAGTTTCGATCTGACCGGCAAGGTCGCCATCGTCACCGGCAGCAACACCGGGCTCGGCGCCGGCATGGCCGTCGCGCTCGCCGAAGCCGGCTGCGACATCGTCGGCGTGAGCCGCGCCGACGCGGGCGCGACCGCCGCGCGCGTCAAAGCCGCCGGGCGCCGTTTCGCGGACGTGCGCGCCGATCTGTCGTCGATCGCGCCGGTCGACGACATCGTGCGGGCCGCGCTCGAAGCGTTCGGCCGCATCGACGTACTCGTCAATAACGCGGGCATCATCCGCCGCGACGATGCGCTCGAATTCGGCGAGGACGACTGGGACGCGGTGATGGACGTGAACCTGAAGAGCCTGTTTTTCCTGTCGCAGGCGGCGGCTCGCCAGTTCGTGCGGCAGGGCGACGGCGGCAAGATCATCAACGTCGCGTCGATGCTGTCGTTCCAGGGCGGGATCCGCGTCGCGTCGTACACCGCGTCGAAAAGCGGCGTGCTCGGTCTCACGCGGCTGCTGGCGAACGAATGGGCCGCGCAGCGCATCAACGTGAACGCGATCGCGCCCGGCTATATGGCGACCGCCAATACCGCCGCGTTGCGCGACGACGCACAGCGTAACGGCGAAATTCTCGGCCGCATTCCGGCCGGCCGCTGGGGCGAGCCGGGCGATCTCGCGGGGCCGGTGGTTTTTCTCGCGTCGAGCGCATCGGACTACGTGCACGGGCATACACTGGCAGTGGATGGCGGATGGCTCGCGCGCTAGCGCGCGACGCGCTATGCTCTTGCGCCGGCGGCGGGAGTCCCCGCTGGTTTGCACAGACAGGGAATGAAGACATGGCGGCAACGCGAACGCAGCTGGCTAGAACGCACACAAACGCGACGCACACAAACGCGACGCACACAAACGCGACGCACACAAACGCGACGCACGCAAACGCGACGCACGGCAACGCGGCGCTCGACAGCGCGCGGCCGGGAGCCGGAGACAAGCCACGACAGAAAGCGCGCGGCCACGCGCGTAAGGATGCCGCCGAGGCAGCGCCGCTCGACGCCCATGGCGGCGAGCGCGGCGAATCGGCGTCGTCGGTCGGCCGCGTGTTCGCGATTCTCGGCGCGATCGGCGATACCGGTCAGATCGGCATCAGCGAGCTGTCGCAACGGCTCGGCATGTCGAAGACCACCGTGCATCGGGTGATCCAGACGTTGAAGGCGCTCGGCTACGTGACGCAGGAAGTCGAAACCGAACGCTACCGGCTCACGATTCGTCTGTTCGAGCTCGGCGCCAAAGCGCTCGAAAGCGTCGATCTCGTGCGCGAGGCCGACACCGAAATGCGCCATATCGGCCAGATGACGCGTGAAGCGGTTCACCTCGGCGCATTCGACGAAGACGCGATCATCTATATCCACAAGATCGACGCCGATTACGGGTTGCGCATGCAGTCGCGAATCGGCCGGCGCAATCCGCTGCATAGCACCGCAATCGGCAAGGTCTTGCTCGCGGGGATGGAGCCGGCCGACGCGCGCGACGTGCTCGCGCATATCGAATTCCGCAAGTCGACACAGAAGACGCTGACCTGCGCCGAAGCGGTGCTGAGCATTCTGCCGCGTGTGCGCGAACAGGGTTACGGCGAAGACAACGAGGAGCAGGAAGAAGGCCTGCAATGCATCGCGGTGCCGGTGTTCGACCGCTTCGGCCGCGTGATCGCCGGCCTGTCGATTTCATTCCCGACGATGCGCTGCGGCGCCGACACCAAGCAGCACTACGTCGCGCTGCTCAAGCAGGCGGGGCTCGCGATTTCGACACGGCTCGGTTATCGCGAAGCCGCGGCGGCGGCGCGGTAAAACGTGTGCGGCACGCGCGCGTGACGTGCTCCGCTGGGCGCCCTCCTCTGCCGTCCGCTTGCGCCCGGCTCATTGAAGCTTAAGAGACGCTGATGGCGCGATACGCGCGCTATCGTCCATGTCGTCTGTGTCGTTCATATTGCCGATGTTGCCCCGATGTTGCCCTGAGGTTGCCCCGATGTCACGCGTATGACACTCGCACGCGCGAGCGACGCAACGAGGCGGCCGCCCCCCAGTCTGCAACTGAATGTATCCGCGCGATACATGCACGCCGAAAGCGGATGTGCTTCTTTTTCCAGCCGCCGATCCAACAGCCATTCGTCATCGACGCGCACATCGCATGTCGTTGAATGCGGTTTCATAGCCCGTTCAAGGGTTTGCATAACGACTCGACGATCCCGTGCCAGCCAGATGCGGGCCACCTGCCGTTCATCGACGCCGCTTATTCCATTCGCATCGCCGCCTTGCCGTGCATGTGTATCGACACGTCCTGTTACACACAAACACACCGATAATCGCGCTGCTCAGTAGAGTTCGGTTCAAGCGCAGGACCGACGCAACACAGATTCCTATAAATCCCACACGCAACAGGGAGCAACGTCATGAAAAAAATTTTCGCTCTGATCATTCTGGCCGCCACGCTCGGCGGCACGTTGAGCGGCTGCATCGTGGTCCCCGATCACCACGATCACGATCACTACCACGATCATGATCGCTATGACGACCACGGCCGCTATTGAGCGCCCGAGACAGCACGAATCGCACGCGGATCAGCGCACCTTGCGCATCCCGTGATGCATCGCGTGCAAGTTTTTCACGCCACCGGCAATCTCGACAAAGAGAACAGAATATGAGTCATTCACGCAATCGCTGGATATCGTCGATGCTCGTCGCGGGCCTCGCGATCGGCGTATCGTCGGCCGCCTTCGCGCACGTCGACGTCGGCGTGAACATCGGCGTGCCGGGCATCATGGTCGCACCGGCGGTGATCGAGGCGCCGCCGCCCGTCTATGTGCCGCAGCCCGAACCCGTGTATGTGGCCCCGCCGCCGGCCGCGGTCGTGATCGCACCGGGCTGGTACGGCGATCGCTACTACGATGGTCATCGCTACTGGGAGCATCGCGAATGGGAACGCCATCACGGCGATTGGCGCGGCCCGCATGGCGGCTGGCACGGCCATCGGCACGACGATGACGACGACGATTGATGATCGGGCGGCGGCATCACTCACGCCGCCACGCCGCGCCGGCATCACGGGCATCACGGGCATCACGGGCATTCGCGCCAACCTATCGACAGGAGCGACGACGTGCTGAATAGCGATCCAAGACGAGTGACGGCGCAGGTCGACGGCGCCGTCATCTGTGCTGAATACAGCGAGCAGACCGGTCAACTATGTTTGCGTCAGGACGGCACGTTGCTGCGCGAATGGTTTCCGCCGCATTCGTGGATAGCGATCGCATCGGTGGCCGGCGCGCGGCATTGGGGCACGCGGCCGACCGACGAAGATCTGCTTGCGCTGTTGCACAATGAAATGGCGCTGCTGCGCTCGTAATCGCGCAAGAACGGCGCACGAACGGCGCAATAACGGCGCATGAGATTCGGATGTGAGCGCCGGGTATGAGGTCGGCGTTTGAAATCGCCGCGCGAATCATGCTTCAGCCGCTATTTTCGCAAGCGGACAGGCGCGACGCCCGGCAGATTGGAGGCCGCGTCACAGCGGGGCCTATCGATCGACTGAAGGCCCGCGCGTCACGCGGCAGTTACGACCGCGATTGCATCTGCGCGCCGGCGATACCTACGTAGTTCTCCGCCAATACCGTCGCCGCGGTGCGCGAACTCGTCACGTATTCCAGCTCGGCGATTTGCAGTTGCTGCTCGAACGGCGAAGCGCCGTCGATACGATGCAGCATGCTGGTCATCCAGTACGAGAAGTGCTCGGCGCGCCAGATACGCTTGAGCGCGGTCTCGCTATAGCGGTCGAGCAGATCCGCGCGGCTTTCCTTATAGAACGCGTCGAGCGCCTGGCTCAGCACCTTCACGTCGGCGACCGCGAGGTTCATGCCCTTCGCGCCCGTCGGCGGCACGATATGCGCGGCGTCGCCGGCAAGAAACAGGCGCCCGTGCTGCATCGTCGTCGACACGAAGCTGCGCATGCCGACGATGTTCTTCTGGAAAATCTTGCCGTCGATAATCTTTTGACCGTCGTGCGAGTCGGCGCGTGCATGCAGCTCGGCCCAGATCCGATCGTCGGACCAGTTATCGACCGAGTCCTTCGGATCGCACTGGAAGTACATGCGCTGCACGTTGTGCGAACGCGTGCTGATCAGCGCAAAGCCGCGCTCGTGACGCGCGTAAATCAGTTCGTCCGACGACGGCGGCCCTTCGCACAGAATGCCGAACCAACCGAACGGATAAACGCGTTCGAAGTCGCGGCGCAGCGCCTGCGGAATCGCCGCGCGCGATACGCCTTGCGAGCCATCGCAGCCGATCACGAAGTCGCATTGCAGCTCGTGCTGTTCGCCTTCGTGGCGATAGCGGATCGATGGCGTATCGGTATCGATGCCGTGAATCGACGTGTCCGATACACCGAAACGCAATTCGGCGCCCGCGGCGGCACGCGCCGCGACAAGATCCTTGATGACTTCGTGTTGTGCGTAAACCGTGATCGCGTGACCGGTGAGGTCGCTCAGATCGATGCGGTGGCGTTTGCCTTCGAACGCCAGTTCGAAGCCGTGATGCAGCGCGCCCTCGGCTTTCATGCGCTCGCCGACGCCGGTTTCGCTCAGCAGGTCCATCGTGCCCTGTTCGAGCACGCCGGCGCGGATGGTGGATTCGATCTGATCGCGGGTGCGGGTTTCGAGTACGACCGACTCGATACCGCGCAGATGAAGAAGATGGGAAAGCAGCAGGCCAGCGGGCCCGGCACCGATGATGCCGACTTGAGTGCGCATGGATGTCTCCTGAATGCGGCGATGAAATTTGCACTCAGTGTGACGATCGGCAGGTGTATCGCGCAACGCGATATAACGGATAGGTCGTATCGCATTACGAGATAGAAGGTTCGACACGGCGGCTCGCGAAACACCGGGTTATCGGCCGCAAAGGCAGGCCCGATATGGCCTGGCGGCAATCGGGAAGAGGCGCCGCCCGGCATGTCGAGACGATGCGTCCCTCAGGTAAACCCCGATCCGCCCGGCCCGATTCACCTAGACGAGGAACAGCCGGTACACAGGGTTTTTGGTCTCTTCCCAGCACGGATAACCGAGCGTTTCGATGAAGCGGTCGAATGCGTCGTTGTCGTTTTCGGGCACCTGAATGCCGACCAGAATCGAACTATAGTCGGCCCCCTGATTG